>Ga0114931_10009081_pt1 | contig 11947 bp, 8 predicted proteins | sample 2SBtaG_FD_89579 | JGI IMG/M metagenome (GOLD analysis project Ga0114931, IMG submission 89579) | Deep subsurface microbial communities from Kolumbo volcano to uncover new lineages of life (NeLLi) - 2SBTROV14_V59a metaG | ecosystem: Environmental > Aquatic > Marine > Volcanic | place: Kolumbo...
CGGCAAGGCCGGCGAGCTCGTCAACGTCAAGCCCGGCTACGGTCGCAACTATCTGCTGCCCCAGGGCATGGCCATCTCGGCGACGACACGCAACGTGCGCCGCCTGGAGCACGAGCGCAAGATCATCTCGGCGCGCGTGGCCAAAGAACGCGCGGCCGCGCAGAGCGTCGCTGACAAGCTCAACGGCATGACGCTGCAGTTCGAGCGCCGCATCGGCGAAGGTGACAAGCTGTACGGCTCGGTGACCTCTCACGACATCTCGTCGCAGCTCGGCCAGGCCGGCATCGAACTCGACCACCGCAAAATCGCGCTGGCCGAGCCCGTCAAGGCTCTCGGCAAGTACGAGGTCGACGTCAAGCTCGGCGGCGACGTGACCGCGACCCTCAAGTTCTGGGTCGTGGGCGCCGAAGAATAGCCCCCCACCCTATCTCGCCGGCCCCGGCCTGTGCGCCGGCGGCCGGCGTCGTGTATCTGGCGCACGCGCCTACCAGCGTCCAAACTCCGGACACCGGTGGAAATTCTCCGATGATGCGATCGGGAGTGTGGGTGCGATCCGTTATGCTCAGCCGATGGCCTCCGAAGGACGAGTACTACCCAACAGCGTAGAAGCCGAAGCGTCGGTGCTCGGCGGCGTGCTGCTGCGCAACGAGGTGCTGGCCGGTCTCGACTTCCTCACCGAGGACCAGTTCTACGACCCGCGCCACCGGGTGGTGTTCGCGGCCATGCGCCGGCTGGAGTCCAAGTCCAAGCCCATCGACGAGGTGACGCTCGAGGCAGAGCTGAGCCAGGAGGGCAAGCTCGACGCCGTCGGTGGTCTGGCGTTTCTGGCCGACCTGGCCATGCGCGTGCCCACCGCAGACAACGTCGAGCACTACGCCGAGATCATCCGCGACAAGTACTCGGCGCGCCAGCTGATGATCGTCGCCTCGGAAATCGCGTCCAAAGGCTACGAAGACTACGGCGACGTCGAAGACTACCTGGACCAGGCCGAGTCGGAGATTTTCAAGGTCACCCAGTCCACCGAGCGCGGCGGGCCCGAGGTGCTCAAAAAACTGCTCAAGGATGTGTTCAGCTCCCTGGACACGCGCTTCGCCGCCCCCGGCGGCATCACCGGCATCCCCACCGGGTTCAACGACCTGGACGAAAAGACCGCCGGACTGCAACCCACCGAGCTGATCATCCTGGCCGCCCGCCCGGCCATGGGCAAAACCTCGTTTGCCCTGTCCATGGCGCAAAACGCCGCCATCGGCCACGGCTGGCCGGTCATCGTGTTCTCCCTCGAGATGTCCGGCGCCCAGCTGGCCGAGCGTCTTTTGTGCTCCGAGGCCCGGGTGGATTCCAGCGCCCTGCGCCGCGGCCAGCTCCAGCGCCAGGACATGACGAACCTGACCTACGCGGCCAACAACCTGTCCAAGGCGCGGCTGATGATCGACGGCACGCCGGCCCTGTCGCTGCGCGAGCTGCGCGCGCGCTGCCGGCGCTTCATGGCCGACAAAGAGATGCTCGGCGACAAAAAGTTCGGGTTGATCATTATCGACTACTTGCAGCTGATGCGCGGCAGCGAAACCGCCCGCCGCGCCAGCCGCGAGCAAGAGATTTCGGAAATCTCCCGCGGCCTCAAGGCGCTGGCCAAAGAGCTCAACTGCCCGGTGGTGGCGCTGTCCCAGCTCAACCGCAGCTTGGAAAGTCGCCCGGACAAGCGACCGCAGATGTCGGACCTTCGCGAATGCGTCGCCGGTAACACGCTCGTCATGCTAGCGGACGGATCGCGCACGCCCATCCGCGAGCTGGTCGGATCGACCCCACGAGTGGTCGCCATGACGCCGCAGGGCAGGCTCGACGTGGCGCTGAGCGACAAGGTCTGGCGCGTCGGAACGAGGCCACTGTTCGAGGTCAGACTGGCCAGTGGCCGCACGCTCCGCGCAACCGGGCGCCACCGACTCTACGGGGCAAATGGCTGGGTCCGGGTCGACGATCTGAGTGAGGGCGCCCGGATCGCCACAGCGCGCTGCCTGCCCGAGCCCGAGGACTGCGATGAATGGCCCGATATGCGCGTGGCGCTGCTCGGGCAGTTGATTGGAGATGGCAGCTACCTGAGCGGCCAGCCGATGCGTTATTCCACAAATTCGGCCGACAACAGCCGCGTCGTGGAGCAAGCCGCGATCTCCGAGTTTGGCGTCGCGGTGAAGCGCTACCAAGGACGACGCCACTGGCACCAGCTCCTGATCAGCGGGAACGACAACCGCTGGCATCCAGCAGGTGTCAACAAGTGGCTTCGCGAGCTCGGCGTTTTCAATAAGCGCTCCCAGCAAAAGCGCGTGCCACGGGCCGCTTTCCGCCTGGGCAACCGCCACATCGCCCTCTTGCTGCGCCACTTGTGGGCCACCGCCGGCTGCATCTGGACTACAAAGCCAACCGCGAACAAGCAGCGCGGGCGCATCTACTACTCGACATCCAGCCCCGGACTGGCACGAGATGTAATGGCACTGCTGTTGCGCCTCGGCATCGTCGCGCGCATGAAACACGTCGAGCAGGCCGGTTACCGCCCCGCCTACCACGTCGACGTGTCTGGTCGGGATCAGCAGTGGCTGTTTCTCGAGCGCGTCGGCGCGTTCGGACCGCGTGTTCCGCAGGCGGAGCGCCTGCGAGCGATGCTGCGCCAGCAGGATGCGAACACCAATGTAGACACGTTGCCGGTCCAGGTGTTCGACAGGGGAAAGCGAACCATGACCGACCGCGGAATCTCCCAGCGAAAAATGGCAGCCCTGCGCGGGACCTCCTACGGCAGCGCTGCCCACGTCAAGTTCGCACCATCGCGAGACGTCATCGCGCAATACGCCGAGCTGCTGGATGACGCCGAGCTGCGGGCCGCAGCCGCAAGCGACGTATTCTGGGACACGGTCACGAGCATTGACCCGGCCGGCGAAGAGGATGTGTTCGATTTGACGGTGCCGGGGCCGGCGAGCTGGCTCGCTGACGGCATTGTCAGTCACAACTCGGGCGCGATCGAGCAGGACGCCGACTTGATCATGTTCATCTACCGCGACGTGGTCTACAACCCGGACACCGAGCACCCCAACGTCGCCGAGGTCATCATCGGCAAGAACCGCCACGGCGCCATCGGCCGGGTGGAGACCATGTTCGAGGGCCGCTACACCCGGTTCGAGAACCTGTCCCGCCGCGGCGACGGCTGAGCAGAAGCTCGCCCACCGGGCGTTGTCTCGCACTGACGCGCCCCCCACCTGGCCTCCCCCGCCGGGGCGGCTGGGAGGGATGCCACTATGCCCCTGCGCGCACCCGTACCCGCATGCAGGGATGGTATATTGGCCGCCGCAATGCCGGCCAACATCGTCCCGGGGACCGTAATCGATCGGTACCGCATCGAGCGTGTCATCGGTGCCGGGTCGATGGGTGATGTGTTCCTCGGAGTCGATCACGACCTGCACCGCCAGGTCGCGCTCAAGATCCTGTCCGAGCGCCACCGCGACAATGACGAGCTGCGCGCGCGGTTTTCCCGGGAAGGCCGCGCGGTCGCCGCTATTCCGCACGCCAACGTGGTGCAGGTGTTCACCACCGGCAGCTACGACGACCGGCCCTACATCGCCATGGAGTACCTCGAGGGCGTGGACCTGGGCACCGACGTGGCGCAAAACGGGCCGTGGACGTCGCTGCAAGCGGCCCGGGCGGTGCGCGATGCCGCGCGCGGACTCGAAGCCGCCGCGCGCGCCGGGCTGATTCACCGCGACGTCAAACCGTCCAACCTGGTCCTGCTCACCGACGGCAACGTCAAGGTCACCGATTTCGGTCTCGCCAAGCCGGTCGACCCGGGATCCGAGCCGGCGCTCACCGCCCTGGGCGTCGTGGTCGGCACGCCCGACTACATCGCACCGGAGCAAGCGCGCGGCGAACGCATCGACGAGCGCGTCGACATCTATGCCCTCGGCGGCACCCTGTACTTTTTGCTCACGGGCCGGCCGCCGTTTCGCACCGGCCGCAAAGCCGACGACAAGTACCTCAAGGTGGTCGCGCGCCACTTGCGCCAGCCGGCGCCGGATGCGCGGGCCAAGAACAAAGCCGCCGACCCCGAGCTGGCCCAGCTGGCGCGCAAGATGATGTCGAAAAAGCCGGTCGATCGACCGGGCTACGCCGAGCTGATCGAACAGCTCGGTGCGATCATCGACCGCCTGGACATCAACTCGTCGTCGCCGGGACGCGCGGTCACCGGCGGCTCCGGGCCCGGTGGCAAAGTCGCGCCGACCCCGTTCGTGGGCGGCGACGCGCCGCGCGCCGAGATGTTTTCCAACGCGGCGCACGATGCAGACGACGACGCCGCACCGACCAAAGTTCACATGAAGAACCGGGGCCGCGGCCACCGCGACCGCGGCAGTCTCGGCAGCGTGGCGCGACCGCGTACGTCCCGGCTGCTCATCGTCACCACGGTGGTATGCGCCCTGGTGTTCGTCGTCGGCCTCTACCTGCTCATCTGGGGGCCCATGCCCAGCTCCGATGCCGGCACGGCGCCCGCCGTCGATGCCGGCCCAGCCCACACCAGCAGCCGCGCCCCCACCCCCCCAAAAGACATGGTGCTGGTGCGCAACGCTGACGGCTCACCGTGGTTCTTCGCCGACAAACAACCGGTCCGCCACGGCGACTACGCTGCGGTGTTCCCGCGGCGCAAGCGCTCCAGCCCGCGCCGCAACAGCCAACCGGTAGTGGAGGTGTCGTATCCGCACGCTCAGAGCTATGCCCGCGCCAGTGGAAAACGGCTGGTGCGCGCCGCTGAGTGGGCGGCGCTGGCAAACACCGACGGCGTGACCGTGTCCGCAGACCTGTGGGAGTGGGTCGACGACGGCAGCCACGGCAGCACGCGGCCGGTGCGCAAAGCGCCGGATCGCGCGGCAAAACGGGCCAGGTCGGGGCACAAAGACGTGACGTTTCGCCTCGTCATGGACCTGAAATAGCCGCGCACGGTCTCGCTACCGCGCTGAAAAGGTTATATTCACAGACGTATGTCTGGCTCCAGCAACAGAGAAGTCGACCGGCTCGTCGACATCATCACCGAGCGGGTGCGCGCCCGCCTCGGCGGTCCAGCGCCGCTTCAACTCGGCAAACGGAGCGATTGTCTCGACGACAGCGCCCCGGGCGAGAGCTGCGCGGACTGTGGCTCGTGCGTCGTCCGCCGGCCATGGTCGGTGCGCGCCATCGAACAAGCGGGAGCGGCGCGGATCGCGGCGCCGGCCGGCATCGGCAAGCTCGAGACCAACGTGGCCAAGATGATCGACCACACACTGCTGAAGCCCGAAGCGGTGCGCGCCGACATCGTCAAGCTGTGTGACGAGGCGCGCAAGTATCGCTTCGCCTCGGTGTGCGTCAACTCGACCTGGGTCGGCCTGGCCCGAGCGCTGCTGAGCGATACGGATGTGATGGTGTGCGCCGTGGTCGGATTTCCTCTGGGCGCCATGGCGCCCACCGCCAAGGCCTACGAGGCCAAGGAAGCCGTGCGCGCCGGCGCCGAAGAGATCGACATGGTGATCAACGTCGGCGCGCTCAAGTCGCAGGACTACGAGACCGTGTTCGAGGACATCTGTCGCGTGGTCAAAGCCGCCGCCCCCGCGGCGGTCAAGGTCATCCTCGAGACCGCGTCGCTCACTGACGAGGAAAAGATCATCGGCTGCACCCTGTCCAAGCTGGCCGGGGCGGCGTTCGTAAAAACCTCGACGGGCTTCGGCAAGGGCGGCGCCACGGTCGAGGACGTGGCGCTGATGCGCCGGGTGGTCGGCGACCGCATGGGCGTGAAGGCGTCGGGCGGGGTGCGCTCCGCCGAGGACGTGGCAAAAATGAAGCTGGCCGGCGCCAACCGCATCGGCGCGTCGGCCTCGGTCGCGATCGTCTCGGGCAAGTCGGCCAAAGGCGGTGGATACTAAATGAACATCGATCGAGTCATTCTGATCGTCATGGATTCGGTGGGCTGCGGCGAAGCGCCCGACGCGGCCAAGTACGGCGACACCGGCGCCAACACCATCGGCCACGTCGCCGACAGCGTCGGCGGCGCCGATCTGCCCGTGCTGCAAAAGCTGGGCTTCGGCAACCTGACCGACATCGACGGTATGGCGCCGACGGACGCGACGAACGGCGCGTACGGCAAGTGCCGCGAGGTCTCCGCCGGTAAGGACACCTCGACCGGTCACTGGGAAATGGCGGGCCTCAAGATCGACACGCCGTTCCCGGTGTTTCCCAACGGCTTTCCCGACGAGATCATCAAGCCGTTTAGCGAGCGCACCGGCCGCGGCGTGCTCGGCAACAAACCGGCCTCCGGCACCGTGATCATCGAGGAGCTGGGGCCCGAGCACATGCGCACGGGCGCGCTCATCGTCTACACCTCGGCCGACTCGGTGTTCCAGATCGCCGCGCACGAAGACGTGGTGCCGCTGGACGAGCTGTACCGCGACTGCGAGATCGCGCGCGACATTTTGGACGAGTACAACGTGGGCCGCGTGATCGCGCGCCCGTTCATCGGCAAGCCCGGCTCGTTCGAGCGCACCTACAACCGCCGCGACTTCGCCGTACCGCCGCCGTCTCGCACGGTCCTGGACGAGCTGGCCGACGCCGGCACCGAAGTCGTCGGCATCGGCAAAATCTCCGACATCTACTGTGGCAAGGGCGTCACCCGGTCGGTCAAGAGCAAGGGCAACCACGACGGCATGGTCCGGATGATGGAGCTGATGGACGAGGTCGACCGCGGCCTGCTGTTCATCAACCTGGTGGACTTCGACGCCAAGTACGGCCACCGGCGCAATCCCAGTGGCTACTACGAGTGTCTGCGCGAATTCGACCAACAGCTCGGCGAGCTGCAACAAAAGATCCGCGGCGATCGCGACCTGGTCATCCTGACCGCCGACCACGGCAACGACCCGACCATGCCCGGCACTGACCACACCCGCGAATACGTGCCACTTTTGGCCTTCGGTCCGCCCGCCGCTGCCAACGTCAACCTGGGCGTCCGCGAAACCTTCGCCGATATCGGCGCCACCCTCGCAGATATCTTCGCCGTGCCCGCGCCCAAGTACGGTTCGAGCTTTTTGTCCGCCATCTCATGAGCTTGTTGCCACAGGAGCTGATCCGCAAAAAGCGGGACGGCCAGCGGCTCACCCCCGAGGAGCTGCGCGCGTTCATCGCCGGGGCCGCCGACGGCTCGATCCCCGACTATCAGGTGTCGGCCATGCTCATGGCCATCTTCTTCAACGGTCTGGACGACGCCGAGCTCGGCGTGTGGGCCGACGCCATGGTCCACTCGGGCGATGTCGTCGACCTGGCGGCCATCGCCTGGCCCAAGATCGACAAGCACTCCACCGGCGGCGTTGGCGACAAGATTTCGTTGCCCCTGGCACCGGCCGTGGCGGCGTGCGGCGTCGCCGTACCCATGGTGTCCGGCCGCGGTCTGGGCCACACCGGCGGCACCCTGGACAAGCTCGAGTCCATTCCCGGATTCCGGGTCGATCTGGGGATCGAGCGCTTCGTCGAGCTGGTCGGCGAGCTGGGCACCTGCCTCATCGGCCAGACCGAACGCCTCGCTCCGGCCGATCGCCGCCTGTACGCCCTGCGCGACGTCACCGCGACCGTCGAGTCCGTGCCGCTGATCGCTTCGTCGATCATGTCCAAAAAGATCGCCGAAGGCATCGACGGGTTGGTGCTGGACTGCAAAGTCGGCCGCGGCGCGTTCATGAAGAACGCCATGCAGGCCAGACAACTGGCCGAGGCGATTCGCGTCATCGGCGAAGCTGCGGGCAAGCGGGTCACCGTCGTGCTCAGCCGGATGGACGCGCCCATCGGTTGTATGGTCGGCAATGCCCTGGAAGTCCGCGAATCCATCGACGTGCTGCGCGGCGGCGGCCCGGCCGACACGCGCGAGCTCACCGTCGGCCTGGGTGCCGAGATGTTGCTTTTGGCGGGCGTCGCTGCCGACGCAGCCGACGCTGCCGCGCGCATCGAGGACGCCCTCGACGACGGCGCGGCGCTGGAGATCTTCGCCAGGTTGATCGCCGCCCAGGGCGGTGACGCACGGGTGATCGACGCCCCCGACGAGGTGCTGCCCACCGCGCAACACCGCGACCTGATCACCGCCGCCCACGACGGTGTGGTGACCGGCATCGGGGCCCGTGATGTCGGCATTGCCGGTCTGATGCTGGGCGCGGGCCGGCGTACCAAAGAGGACGACATCGATCCGGCGGTCGGCATCGAAATCGCCGCCCACGTCGGCGAAACCGTCGCAAAAGGTGAGCCGCTCGTCTATTTGCACCATAATGGGCGGGGCGTGGACCGGGCGCGAGAGCTGATACGAGCCGCCTACGAGTTTGGTGACGCCCCCCCGAGCCAGGTCTCGCGCATAATCGAGGTGTTGCGATGACCACGGACTCCAGCCTCCCGGGCCTCTACGACCGCTTGCAAGCTGCCGCCGCGTTCGTCCGCGAGCGAATCGGCGACCGCGCGCCCAGCGTCGGCTTGATCCTGGGCAGTGGACTGGGCAGCTTCGCCGACCGCCTGGAGGATCCGGTGGTCGTCGAATACGGCGACATCCCGCACTTTCCAGTGTCGTCGGTTGTCGGTCACGCCGGCCGGCTGGTGGTCGGCAGCATGCGCGGCGTCAGCTGCATCGCCATGCAGGGCCGCACCCACTATTACGAGGGCAAGTCCGCCCGGCTGATCTCGTTTCCCGCGCGCACGTTGATCACACTCGGCGCGCGCACGCTCATCATTACCAATGCGGCCGGCGGCGTGAACGCCGACTTCGAGCCGGGCACCCTGATGCTGATCAGCGATCACCTCAACCTGTTACCCGACAACCCGCTGCGCGGTGCCAACGACGAGCGCCTCGGCTCGCGCTTCCCCGACATGACCCGGGCCTACGCCGCCGAGCTGCGCGAGCTGGCGCGGGCGGCGGCGGCCGAGCTGAACGTCGATTTGGCCGAGGGCGTTTACGCGTCGCTGCCCGGACCGACCTACGAGACCCCGGCGGAGGTCCGCATGCTGCGCACCCTGGGCGCGGACGCCACCGGCATGTCCACCGTTCCCGAAGTTATCGTCGCCAACCACATGGGTGCTAAAGTGCTGGGTATCTCCTGCATCACCAACAAGGCCGCCGGCATAAGCGATGCACCGCTGTCCCACGACGAGGTAACCGAGACCGCCACTCGCGTGCGCGCCACGTTCGAGTCGCTGCTCGAGGGTATCCTGGCGCGCATGGGAGGCGCCGCATGAGCCGGCAACCGGCCATAGCCGACGAGCTCGTCGACGAACTCGTGACGCGTGCCCTCGCCGCCCGCGACAACGCCTATGCCCCCTACTCCCACTACCAGGTCGGCTGCGCCATCGCGGCCGGGGGCCAGCAGTTCGAGGGCGCCAACGTCGAAAACTCGTCCTACGGCATGACCCTGTGCGCCGAGCGCTCCGCGGTGGCCAACGCCGTGTACCACAAGCACTACGAGCTCGACGTCGTGGTGGTAGCCACGTCCAGCTCGCCGCCGGCGGCACCGTGCGGCATGTGCCTGCAGACCATCAACGAGTTTGCCAGCGATCCCAAGGCCGTGCGCATCGTGCTGGTCAACCCTTCGGGTGAGCGGCGCGAGTTCTCGCTTCACGACCTGTTGCCCCACGGCTTTCGCAAGCGCCAGCTCGACGAGGCAACGTAGTCGCCATGTCGGAAGTGATCATCCGCGGGGGTACGATGATCCTCACGGTCGACCCCGACTCCCACGTACTGGCCGGCGACATCGCCGTCAAAGACGATGTGCTGGTGCAGGTCGGCGGCGACTACACGCCGAGCACCTCGGACTACGAAATCCTCGACGCCGAGGGCTGTATCGTCATGCCGGGGCTGGTCCAGTCTCACGTCCACATGTGTCAGACGCTGGCCCGCGGTCGCGCCGACGACCTGGCGCTGCTCGATTGGCTGCGCAATGTCGTGTGGCCGTACGAGGCCTCGCTCGATCGCTCCGCCATGACCGCGGCGGCACAGCTGGCATGCACCGAGCTGCTGCTGGGTGGCACCACGGCGATTCTCGACATGGGCACGGTGCACCACACCGACGCGCTGTTCGAAGTCGCGCGCGATGCGGGTCTGCGCGCCTCCATCGGCAAAGCGATGATGGACGAGGACGACCCCCAGGCACCGGCGAACCTGCGCGAAACCACCGAGAGCTCCCTGAGCGAATCGGCGCGCCTGTGCGCCAGCTGGCACGGCAGCGAAAACGGCCGCCTGCGCTACGCCTACGCGCCGCGCTTCGTCCTGTCGTGCACCGACGATCTACTGCGCGAAGTGTCGACCGCCGCCGCCAAGGCCGGGGTGCACATCCACACCCACTCGAGCGAGAACCGCGACGAGATCGCCGAGGTGAAGCGGCGCAAGGGCGTCGACAACATCGTCCACCTGCACAACGTCGGCGTCACCGGCGACAACGTCTGCCTCGCCCACTGCGTGTGGCTCGACGACAACGAGCGCGAGCTTTTGCGCGACACGGGCACCCACGTGCTGCACTGCCCCTCGTCCAACCTCAAGCTGGGCTCGGGCATCGCCGAAATCCCGGAGCTGTTGGCCGAGGGCATCTCGGTGAGCATCGGCGCCGACGGCGCCCCCTGCAACAATAACCTGGACGCCTTTGTCGAGATGCGCCTCGCCGCCCTGCTGCACAAGCCGCGGCGCGGCGCCGAAGCCATGCGCGCAGCCACGGTGGTCAAGATGGCGACCATGGGCGGCGCCATCGCGCTGGGGCAGGCCGACCTCATCGGCTCCCTCGAGGTCGGCAAAAAAGCCGACGTTATCTGCGTCGATACCCGCGGCCCGCACGTGGCGCCCGTGTCGAATCCCTACTCGGCGCTGGTCTACGCCTGCCGGTCGGCCGACGTGCGCCATGTGGTGGTCGACGGCCGGGTCGTCGTTCGCGATAAGACCTTGCTAACCCTCGACGTGGACACGGTCCTGACCTCGGCGCGCGGTCAGGCCCAGGCGGTATTCGACCGCATGAAGTAGCGCTGTTGATCTCAATCAAGCGCGCGGAACATACCGTGTGGTATGCGAAGGCATGCAATGGCGTACAATCATTGAGCCCTTCCGCATCCACAGCGTGCAGGGGATTCCCTCTCCGAGCGACGAGGCGCGCGAGGCCGCCCTCGAGCGCAGCGGCTACAACTTGTTCGGCCTGCACGGCGACGAAGTCACCATCGACTTGCTCACCGACTCGGGCACCGGGGCCATGTCGTCGCGCCAGTGGGCCGGGGTCCTGGACGGCGACGAATCGTACGCGGGCAGCCGATCGTTTTACCGTTTCGCCGACGCGGTGCGCGAGCTGACCGGGTTTTCCGAAGTCATCCCCACCCATCAGGGCCGCGCCGCCGAGCGCATTCTGTTCGCGTCGGCGGTCAGTGCCGGCCAGGTGGTTCCCAACAACAGCCACTTCGACACGACCCGCGCCAACGTCGAGTTCCAGGACGCCGAGGCGCGCGATTTGCCCAGCGCCGCCAGCGCGCACACAACGGTGGCGGCGCCGTTCAAGGGCGACATGGACGTAGCCGCGCTGGCCGACCTGCTCGAAGAGCTCGGCCCCGAGCGGGTGCCGCTGGTGATGGTCACGGTCACCAACAACTCGCGCGGCGGCCAGCCGGTGTCGCTGACCAATCTGCGCGACGTCCGCTCAGTGTGCGACCGCTACGGCGTGCCGCTGTTTCTCGACGCCTGCCGGTTCGCCGAGAACGCCTACTTCATCAAGCTGCGCGAACCGGGCTACGGCGACCGCGAACCCTTCGACATCGCCCGCGAGATGTTCTCGCTCGCCGACGGCTGCACGTTCTCGGCGAAAAAGGACGGCCTCGCCAACATCGGCGGTTTCTTGGCGATGAACGACACCGAGCTCGCTCAGCGCTGTCGCAACCTGCTCATCCTCACCGAGGGCTTTCC
>Ga0114931_10009082_pt1 | contig 11946 bp, 7 predicted proteins | sample 2SBtaG_FD_89579 | JGI IMG/M metagenome (GOLD analysis project Ga0114931, IMG submission 89579) | Deep subsurface microbial communities from Kolumbo volcano to uncover new lineages of life (NeLLi) - 2SBTROV14_V59a metaG | ecosystem: Environmental > Aquatic > Marine > Volcanic | place: Kolumbo...
AGATGCGCCATGGGGGAACGGGTGAGGTTGGCGTCCGCCGACTCCACGTGGATCAGCCGTTCGTCGAGCAGACGCGGATTCCAGCCATCGGTGGCGAACTCGCTCAACGGGGTACCGACTGCAATGATCGCATCGACCTCCGGCCGCCCGACCGTCTCCCGGGCGCTTGCGTGCCCGGCAAATCCGATCACCCCGCGGAACTGCGGATGATAGGGGCTGACCAGTCCCTTCCCATGGGGCGTGGTGACGATCTTGGCATCCAGTAACAGCGCCACGTCGAGAATGGTCCCGATGGCCTCGTTGCAGTCGGCACCGATCACGAACACGAACTCACCGCCACGACCCAGTTCCTGACACAGGAGGTCCACGGCCTCCTGGTCGATCAGCGCCGGTGTCCACACCAGATTGGCGAGATCGTAGCTGGGCGTGCTGTGTGTGGCAGGGGCCCGGAATATGTCCACCGGGATGCTCAGGTGGACCGGGCCCTGGGGCGCATGGAAGGCGGTCATGACCGCGGCGGTCAGTTTACGCTCGACCTGCTCGACATGTGAGACCAGGCTGCTGTAACGCGCACAGTGCTCGAATATCCCCACGGTATTGGTGCCCGTACAGGAGGACTCCTGAAAGGCCCCGCTGCCGAAGGTGTTCAGGGCCGTCTGGGCGGTGATGACCAGCATCGGTATATGATTCTCGTAGGCCGAGGCCACCCCCGTGATCAGGTTCGTCGCACCCGGGCCGGTGGTTGCGCAACAGACCCCGAGTTTGCCGCTGTTGCGGGCATAACCATCGGCCATGAAGGCGGCGCCGGTCTCGTGTCGTGCCACGACAGGTTGCGGGCCCCTGCGTTTCAGCCCCCGGGCCATGGCGTCATAGAACGGCTCTATCGCCCCCCCCGGGATGCCGAAGACATAGTCCACATCAAGCTGCCGAAGGTATTCGACGATGAGGTCGCCGACCTGGTGGGACGGCTCGGATCGTGCCTGTGCGAACTTCTCGAAGCTGATCAACTTCACGGCCTGATTCTCCGTTGGTCTTGGTGGTGGTGATGGTTCCTTCCGGGGCTGGAACGTAGGCAGTTTGAACAGTCACTGGGCATCCGGAGGATTTTATTATGATTCAATAGGTTAAAACAGAAGTCACGCAGGCTCCCGGGGCGTCGGAGGGGGCTGAAAGCGGGGGAAGGAACTCCCCGGGAGGGCTGTGCTGGCGTGATGTGGCTGCGTATCACAGAGGCGGTCGCCCTTCAGCAGCGGCGGCACCGGGAACAGGAGGGTGGGGTGTCCGATCACCACACCGCGGCTATCCCGGTGCATTGGAGAAGGCTCGTATTGGACCCTGTGGCAGTGGACAGCACATCGGTGTCAGCCCTGATTATTGGTGTTTGGTATGCCTGGATTAGAGGCAATAATTCCCTGCCGACCAACCCCGCCGGTGATGAACCTATCCGATTAAGGGATAAGTGGTTGTTACGCCGTAGATTCGGCGCAGGGATCCCCTTGTGCCGCCCGGCACTGCTTCGACGGAAAAATGCGACCGCTGGATACCCTCGCGGATATCGCTCCCTTGAACCGCGTTCTAGGCTCCCCTTGTGCGGGGGAAGAACGCTGAGTATATTGCGCGGGCGGCATTGCGCACCGATGTGGTCCCGTCCGGAGTGCCCCGCACCTGCTGTACCCGTCGCACTCCGTTTTTCGGCCTCCCGGTGCCGCAGCTCTGGCGCATGACCACATCGCCGCGAGCCCGGGCCCGCCTTGCACTCTAACTCACCCAGCACACCGACAAAAAGACCCCACATGACCGGAACACGCTTCTACCTGGAAGTCCAGCCCACGATTCCTCCACGCCTCGCCCGTCTGGGCGAGTTGGCGAACGACCTGATGTACAGCTGGGATCGTCAGATACGACGGCTGTTCTACCGTCTGGACCGCTCGCTGTGGGAGGCCTGCCACCACAACCCGAAGGTCTTTCTGCGCCGCGTGGCGCAGGAGCGTCTCGAGGCGGCTGCCAAGGATCGTGGCTTCATGGAGGACTATCACCGTGCCCTGTCGAGCTATGACACCTATCACAGCGAGGGGATGCGGCCCACGCTGGAGGATCACCTCGATCCGGAGCAGGATCTGGTCGCCTATTTCTGTGCCGAATTCGGACTCCACGAGAGCGTGCCCATCTATTCCGGCGGACTGGGGATCCTGGCCGGTGATCACTGCAAGGCAGCAAGCGACCTGGGGATCCCCTTCGTCGGCATCGGGTTGCTCTACCGCCAGGGCTATTTCATCCAGACGGTCGACAATCATGGGCAGCAGATCGCGCACTACATGCCCATACGCTTCGACGACCTCCCCATCCAGCCGGCGCTGGATCCCGACGGCAACGAGGTCCGGGTCAAGATCCAGATGCCGGATCGCGAGGTCACCATCAAGGTCTGGCGCGGCAAGGCCGGCCACATCACGCTCTACCTGCTGGATACCGACCTGACAGAGAACAGAGAGGATGACCGCACCATCACCTATCAGTTGTACGGGGGGGACCGGGAGACTCGGATCCGCCAGGAGATCGTACTCGGGATCGGGGGTATCCGTGCCATCCGCACCCTCGGCCTGGACCCGACCGTGTGGTACATCAATGAGGGCCATGCGGCATTTCAGATCCTCGAACGCTGCCGTGAGCACGTCCAGGCGGGCCGGGACTTCGATACCGCCCTGGAGCTGGTGGCCTCGGGTACGGTCTTCACCACCCACACCCCGGTTCCCGCCGGCCACGACATCTTCCAGGCCGAGCTGTTATGGGTCTACCTCCATGATGCGGCGGATGCCCTGCACATCGACGACGATCGCCTGTTTCGGCTCGGTGCCTTTCCAGGACAGGAGGATGGCTTCAACATGACCGCCCTGGCCCTGCGCGGCTCCCGCTTTCACAACGGGGTGAGTCGTATCCATGGTGGCGTGGCATCGCGGATGGAGTCCTATGTCTGGCCTCAGGTCCCGCCGGAGGAGAACCCCATCTCGTACGTGACCAACGGGGTTCATCTGCATACCTTCCTGGCGCGCGAGTGGGTCAACCTCTTCGACATGCGCTTCAGCGACTGGCGCAACGCGCTGTGCGACCCGGAATACTGGGAGTGCGTCGAACAGATACCGGATCTGCGCTTCTGGAGCCTGCGTCAGGAACTGAAGTCCTCCATGCTGGAGTATGTCCGCTCCCGGATCACCGCACAGCATCGACGCAACGGGGTCAGTGCCGCCAACATCAGCCGGATCACCGAGTATCTGAGCCCGGCCAAATCCGACACCCTGGTACTGGGCTTCGCGCGGCGCTTTGCCACCTATAAGCGGGCCACCCTGCTGTTCTCCGACCGGGAACGTCTGGTGAGGCTGCTGAACGACCCCGAGCGCCCGGTCATCGTCATCTTTGCCGGCAAGGCCCACCCCAGCGACACCCCGGGTCAGGAACTGATTCGCACCATCCACGAGTATGCGATGAGCCCGGAGTTCATGGGCAAGATCATCCTGCTGGAGGGCTATGACATCGCACTGGCGCGCAAGCTGGTAACCGGTGTGGACGTATGGGTCAATACACCCGAGTACCCTCTCGAGGCCAGCGGCACCTCGGGTGAAAAGGCGGGTATCAACGGCGTGATCAACCTCAGCGTCCTGGACGGCTGGTGGGGTGAGGGCTATGACGGCACCAATGGCTGGGCCATTGCCCCCCACGGCCCCCACTTCGACCCCGAACAGCGCAATCGTGAAGAGGCCAGCGACTTGCTGAATCTCGTCGAACATGAGGTGATTCCGCTCTACTACGATCGAGACCACCAGGGATACTCACCGGGATGGGTCAAGCTCTCCAAGGCCTCGATGAAGACCCTCATTCCGAGATTCAGTGCGCAGAGGATGGTGGTCGATTACATACGTGGCTTCTATGACCCGGCGCGCAGACAGTCCACCAGGCTGGGCGCAGACCAGGGCGCTCCAGCCGCAGAACTGGCCAGATGGAAGCACAAGATCGCACAACACTGGCCCGGGGTGGGGCTCCGGCTGGTGGAACAGCCACCCTACGAGATCAGGCACGACGAGGTCCTCCATGTGCAGGTCGCCGCCTTCCTCAACGGCCTCGAACGGGAGGACGTCACCGTCGAATGCCTGATCGGCACAGAGGACGGCGAGGGTGAATTCGAGGTGTCCCAGCGCCTGCATCTGAGCCCGCAGCACACGACCGACAACGACGAGGTCGTCTTCGCCATGGAATACATGCCCGAACTGTCGGGACTTCAGCAGCTTCGGATACGCATGTATCCACACCACGAGATGCTGAGCCACCCCCTCGAGATGGGCCGTATGATCTGGTTGTGAGGGGGAAGAGGCGTGGAGCCAGGGCTCCGCGACTCCGCCCCGTAGCGAACGCGCCCCGTGTGCGACGGGTATCCTCTGGGTCGAACGGGTGAGGCGCAGGCCGTCAGATCAAGGCGCGACCCGCCGCCCATAGCCGTCACTCAGGGCCTGCCAGCCCCTCTCGTGTGCCCTCACCTCGCCCGTAGAGGCCCACGAGGTGGTGCACCCGGGCCGCAAGCCCTGGATCGATCTGATCCCACGAGTAGCGCCACTGCCAGTTGCCCTCGACGGTGCCCGGGGTGTTCATTCGATGCTCGGGCCCGAGCCCCATCAGGTCCTGCATAGGCACCACCGCCAGGCGCGCAGTGGAGGCCAGGGCGCTGCGGATCAGGGGCCAGGGCATGGACTCCTGCGGCAGCCCGAGGTAGTCGAGCACATGCACCTGCTGCCTCCTGTCCAGGGACTCGAACCAGCCACAGCTGGTGTCGTTGTCGTGGGTCCCGGTATACACCACGGTGTTGGCTTCATGGTTGTGAGGAAGGTATGGGTTGTCGGGTCCACCATCGAAGGCAAACTGCAGGACGCGCATCCCCGGAATACCGAAGGCCTTGCGCAGCGCCTCGACCTCCGGGGTGATGGTGCCCAGGTCCTCTGCCACCAGCGGCAGGGCCCCGAACGCCTCATGCAGGGCCTCCAGCAGCGCATGCCCCGGGGCCTCGACCCAGCGGCCGTTCTCGGCGGTGGGCTCGTCTGCAGGGACCTCCCAGTAGGCCTGGAGCCCTCGGAAGTGGTCGATGCGGATCAGATCGAACAGCTCGAGCTGGGTCCGCAGCCGCTGTTTCCACCACCGGAACCCGTCGGCCTGCAGCGCCTCCCAACGGTACAGCGGGTTTCCCCACAACTGTCCGGTGGGTGAGAAATAGTCGGGCGGCACGCCGGCCACTGTTGCCGGGCGCCCGCCTGGCCTCAGGTCGAAATAGTCCCGATGCGCCCACACGTCGGCACTGTCGTGGGCCACGAAGATCGGCATGTCGCCGAACAGGAGGATACCGTGCCGATTCGCATAGCGCTTGAGTTCCAGCCACTGGCTGAAGAAGACATACTGCTCGAAACAGACCTGCCCGATCTGCATGGACAGGGACGCCCGCGCCTCGTCCAGCGCCTTGGCCTCACGATTGCGCAGGGGTATCGGCCAGTCGACCCAGGACCGTCCCCGATATCGCTGATGCAGGGCGACAAACAGGGCATAGTCCTCGAGCCACCACCCCCGTTCCTCCCTGAAGTGCGTGAAGGACGCCCTGGCCGGTCGGTCCGCATGCTCCTGGAAGCCCTCGAAGGCCTGGTGCAGGGCGGTGCGTCGGAACAGCGCGGGCGAGCGGGACTCCGGAGACCTGAGCACCTCCTCATCGAGCCATCCCCTCGCCAGCAGCCACTCCAGGCTGATCAGCAGAGGATTCCCGGCATGGACGGACGGGCTCTGGTAGGGCGAGCCCGTCCCTTGAGTGGGCCCCAGGGGCAGGGTCTGCCACAGGGAACCCCCTGCAGCACGGAGGAAGTCCACGAACCGGTAGGCCTGAGGTCCCAGATCGCCGTTGCCCGGGGTCTCCGGGAGCGATGTGGGGTGCAGCAGTACGCCCGCCCGACGACGATCCAGGGTCATTGGTGTGTCGTTCATGCTCCCCGCCCGGGCCTGTCCGTGCCCCGCTGGCATGCGCCCAGTCCAGCCCTCATCGAATCCGGTGGCTGTCCTGCCCCAGCATCTGCCGGACCACCAGTGTCACCCCGCCGGGGCTGACATAGAATCGCCTGGCATCCTCCTCCGGATCCTCGCCGATGACCGTTCCCGGCGGGAGGTAGCACCCCTTGTCGATCACCGCCCGCCGGATACGGCAGTTCTCGGCGATCGTCACCTCCGGAAGCACCACGGTGTCCTGCACATAGGAGTGGCTATCCACCGTGACGTTGGTGAACAACAGGGAGTGGCGTACCGTCGCACCCGAGATGATGCAACCGCCAGAGACCATGGAGTCCACAGCCATGCCCCGGCGATCCTCGTCGTCGAACACGAACTTGGCCGGCGGGGCCTGAACCTGATAGGTCCAGATGGGCCACTTCTTCTCGTACAGATTGAGCTCCGGGGTTACCCCGATGAGCTCCAGATTGGCCGCCCAATAGGCATCGACCGTCCCGACGTCACGCCAGTAGGCCTGCTGGCCCTTCGGTACGTCTCTGAAGGGATACGCGAAGACCCGGTATCTGTCGATCACGGAGGGGATGATGTCATGGCCGAAGTCGTGGGTGGATCCGGGCATGTCCGCATCCTTGGTCAACTGCTCGATCAAGAAGTCGGCATTGAACACGTAGATTCCCATGGACGCCAAGGCGAGATCCGGTTTGCCCGGCATAGGCTCGGGCTGTGCGGGTTTCTCGGTGAAGCTGAGGATCCTGCCGTCTTCTGCCACACTCATGACGCCAAAGGCCCTGGCCTGCTCCACCGGGATCTCTATGCAGCCTACGGTCAGGTCCGCCTGACGCTCCACGTGGTAGGCCAGCATCGGCCCATAGTCCATCTTGTAGATGTGATCGCCGGCCAGGATCAGGAGATAACTCGGGAAATCGCTCTTGATGATGTCCAGATTCTGGAACACAGCATCGGCCGTGCCCGAGTACCAGGACTCCTCGACCCGTTGTTGCGCCGGCATGAGCTCGACGTACTCACCGAATTCACCACGCAGAAATCCCCAGCCCTGCTGGATATGCTTGATCAGTGAGTGGGCCTTGTACTGGGTCAACACCCCGATGCGCCGCACCCCCGAGTTGATGCAGTTCGACAGGGGAAAATCGATAATCCGGAACTTGCCGCCGAAGGGCACGGCGGGCTTTGCGCGCCAGGTGGTCAACGGCCCAGCCGCGAGCCACGCCCGCCCGCCAGGATCAATCCGATGGTCTCTTTGGTGATTTGACTTACGAAGCGCGGTGATCGGTCCGATTTCATCCGAAACGGTTCTCTGGCTGAGTTGGGAGGGGTGCAAAAACCTTACTAGCTTATCCGATATCGATGCCGCTGTGGCCCTTGCTTGTGGGTTTTTTCATCGTGCGACGGGTCTGTTCCCCATCCCTCATGTAGCCATGGACGGGGTGCCTGGAGGCCGACAGATCAAGTGTGCCAGACACAACGGTGGCGACGGGTATGGGCCGTCGCAACTCGTGTCCCTCGCCACGGTCCGCCATCAGTGATCTCCGGTGTATACTTCAGTCCCCGTCCCCCGACCTGGTACCTTGCAGTGGCCACATGAAGATACTGTTCATCAGCAGCGAGGCCTATCCGCTGATCAAGACAGGGGGACTCGGAGACGTCAGTGGCAGCCTTCCCCGTGCGCTGGCCGCAGAAGGCCACCAGGTCGCCCTGACCCTGCCCGGTTACCGGGAGGTGCTGGCCAAGGCCGGGCCATTGAGCTTCGCCAAGGCCCTGGAGATCTATGGCCACAGCGTCCGCCTGCTCCGCGGACATCTGCCCCACTCCACGGTCGAGCTGTGGCTGGTGGACGCTCCCGACCTCTTCGACCGCCCGGGAAACCCCTATCTGGATCCGGAGGGTAGACCCTGGCCCGACAATGCCCTGCGCTTCTCCCTGTTTAACAGGGCGGTGGCCGAACTGGTCACCGCCCCTCCCGAAGGCGCCTGGATGCCCGACCTGGTGCACTGCAATGACTGGCAGACGGGCCTGGTCGCCCCCCTGCTCTGGGAGTGGCCGGCGCGCCCTGCCCTGCTGTTTACGGTCCACAACCTGGCCTATCAGGGTCTGTTCCCGTGGGAGACCTTTCGGGACCTCGGGCTGCCGAGCCGCCTGTGGCATCTCTCAGCCCTGGAGTTCCATGGCCAGATGTCCTTTCTCAAGGGCGGGCTCGTGTTCTCGGACTTCATCTCCACGGTCAGCCCCACCTATGCACGCGAGATCCAGACCCTGGAGTATGGGTGCGGCCTGGATGGGCTGTTGCGCTACCGCAGCGAGCGGCTGGTGGGGATCCTCAACGGCATCGATACCGAGGAGTGGAACCCGGCCACGGATCCCCACCTGCCGCGCAACTATACGGCGCAGACCCTGGAACACAAGGCGGACAACCTCCTGGCACTGCGCCAGAAGACGGGCCTCGACCAGGATCAGCGGGGGCCCGTGCTGGGCATGGTCGGGCGGCTCGTGGAACAGAAGGGGGTGGACCTGCTGATCGAGGCCCTGCCGGAGATCCTGCGCATGCCGGTCCAGTTGGTCGTCCTCGGAAACGGTGACCGGCGCTTCGAGCACGCCCTGCGGCAGTGGGCCGACCACTTCCCCGGCCAGCTGGCCGTGCGGATCGGCTTCAGTGAGGCCCTCGACCATCTCATCGAGGGCGCCGCGGACGCCTTCCTGATGCCTTCACGGTTCGAGCCCTGCGGCCTCAACCAGATGTACAGCCTGCGCTATGGCACCCCGCCCCTGGTTCGCGCCACCGGAGGCCTCGCCGACACCGTCGTCAGCGCCACACCCGCTCAGCTCGAGCAGGGCCAGGCCACCGGGGTCTGCTTCAAGCGCGCCAGTGCCGAGTCCCTGTTGCGTGCCATACGCCGGCTGGTGAGGCTCTTCCACGAACCCGAGGTCTGGCACCAGATGCAGGTCAACGGGATGCGCCAGGACTTCTCCTGGCAGCGCAGCGCCCGCAACTATCTGCAGTTGTACCGGCGTGCCATCGAGGCCAATCCGCACAGGCCTCCACCCTGAGCTCGGGCCTCAACCACGAGTGGCCAGATCGATACCGGCCTCGACGACTCGGGCAAGCCCACGGATCTGTTCGGGCGTGATCACATAGGGAGGCATCAGGTAGACCACGTTGCCCAGGGGTCTGAGCAGGGCCCCGTGCTCCAGGCCATGCCGGTAGACCCTCAGGCCACGCCGCTCCTGCCAGGGATAGGGTGTGCGCGAGGCCCCATCCTGCGCCAGCTCCACCGCCAGGATCATGCCACACTGGCGGACCTCACCCACGTGAGGATGCTCGCGCAGACCGTCGAAGGCCTCCCCCATGACCCGGGCCAGCTCGCGGTTGGTGGTGATGACCTGATCCTGCTCGAAGATGTCCAGGGTCGCCAGGGCCGCACTGCAGGCCAAGGCGTTTCCGGTGTAGGAGTGGGAGTGGAGGAAGGCCGTCAGTTTCTCGTAGTCGTCATAGAAGGCCCGATAGACCGCCTCTGTGGTCAATACCACCGACAGGGGCAGGTAGCCGCCGGTCAGTCCCTTGGACAGGCACATGAAGTCGGGACTGACCCCGGCCTGCTCACAGGCGAACAGGCTCCCGGTGCGGCCGAAGCCCACCGCGATCTCGTCTGCGATCAGATGTACCCCATGACGGTCACAGGCCTCGCGCAAGCGCCTCAGATAGCTGGGGTGGTACATGCGCATATGCCCCGCACACTGTACCAGCGGCTCCACGATCACCGCGCAGACCGTAGCGGCATGGCGCTCGAGGGTGGCCTCCATATGGGCGAACATGCGCTCGGCGACCTCCTCGCAGCGCTCCCCCGGCTCACGCAGATAGCAATCCGGCCCCGGCACCCGGATGCCCTCCATCAGCAGCGGTCCATAGGTCTCCCGGTACAGGGGTACATCGCCCACGGACAGGGCGCCGAGGGTCTCACCGTGATAGCCATTGGACAGATAGACGAACCGGGTCCTGGACCGTTCGCCCCGATTGTGCCAGTAGTGGAAGCTCATCTTCAGGGCCACCTCGACGGCCGAGGAGCCATTGTCGGCGTAGAAGCAGTGGGCCAGACCGGGGGGGGTGAGCGCCACCAGCCGCTCGGACAGCGAGATCACAGGTTCATGGGTGAAACCCGCAAGGAGCACATGCTCCAGCCGATCGAGCTGTGCCTTGATGGCCGCGTTGATGCGGGGATTGGCATGACCGAACAGATTGACCCACCAGGAACTGATGGCATCGAGGTAGCGATTGCCCTCGAAGTCCTCGAGCCACACGCCCTCGCCGCGGCGGATCGGGAGCATGGGGATCTGTTCGTGATCCTTCATCTGGGTGCAGGGGTGCCAGACCACCGCCAGATCACGTTCGACCAGGGTCGCGTTCTTCATGTCCATGCCTATAGTGATGTGCGTACCTGTCGCACTTGATGGTTCGGCCCCCAGGCCCCGGGTCTGTGGGCGCGTGACGGTCAGGGAAATGCTTGCCACATGCGTGACTCGGCTGCGTTGTCCGCCCTGCCCTGGACCCGGATCCCTGCACCCTGAAAACAAAAACCAGGTGCTATAATCACGATTGCGCAAGGAACCCAAGACCCATGGATCTCGACGAGCAGTTTCCCCTGGACCCCGGTGTCCTCCATCTCAACCATGCCGGTGTCGGCCCCTGGCCGCGGGTCGCCGCCGCGGCCGTCTCCCGTTTCACGCAGGAGAATCTGCACCTCGGCAGCCGCCACTACCTGCGCTGGCTGGCCATCGAGACACAGCTGCGCGAGCGCCTGGCGCGGCTCATCCATGCCGAATCGGGCGATGAGATCGCCCTGTTGAAGAATACCTCAGAGGGCCTGTCCATCATCGCCTATGGGCTGCCGTGGCGGGCCGGCGACAACGTGGTCCTCGCCCGGGATGAATTCCCCTCCAACCGCATCGTGTGGGAGTCCCTGTCCGGCCGTTTCGGAGTGGAAGTCCGCCTCGTCGACCTGGGCGACGCAGCGACCCCGGAGGATGCCCTCATCGGGCGGATGGACGCCTCCACCCGGCTGCTCTCGGTCAGCTCGGTCCAGTACGCCACCGGCCTGCGCATGGATCTGGCGCGACTCGGCCGACACTGTGCCAACCGCGGGATCCTGTTCTGCGTGGACGCCATCCAGAGTGTCGGTGCGTTCCCCTTCGACGTCCGTGCCCTCCACGCCGACTTCGTGGTCGCCGATGGCCACAAGTGGATGCTGGCCCCGGAGGGGGTCGCCCTGTTCTATTGCCCGGAGCGTCACCTCGACCGCCTGCAGCTGACCCAGTACGGCTGGCACATGGTAGCGCATCCCGGCGACTTCGATCGCCCCGGCTGGGAACCGGCCCACAGCGCCAGGCGCTTCGAGTGCGGCAGCCCCAACTCGCTGGGGATCCATGCCCTCCATGCCAGCCTGGGCCTCCTGCTGGAGGTGGGTATGGAACATACGGCCCGGGAGATCGCCCGCCGCGTCGACTATCTGAGCCAGGGACTCGAGGGTATGGGCCTGGAGCTGCTGTCCCCGTCACAGCCCGGGCGCCGTGCCGGTATCCTCACCTTTCGTCATCCGCGGCTGGACAACGAGGCGATCTATCAGGCGCTGCAGCGCCGGGGGGTGTTGTGCGCCTTGCGCGGGGGTGGGATCCGCTTCTCCCCCCACTTCTACACCCCGCTGCGGGTGCTCGACGGCGCCCTGAAGGCGGTACGGCAGGCCACACAGGGCCGATAGCCGCGCCACCGGGCGGTCAGGCCCCCGGCGCAGACGAAGAGGAGGCCCGGCGGAGGGTGGACAAGGGGGCAGGCCGACCCACGAAATAGCCCTGGGCATAGTGTACGCCGATCTCCCTGAGGATCTCGTACTGGGCCTCGTCCTCCACCCACTCGGCCAC
>Ga0114931_10009083_pt1 | contig 11946 bp, 8 predicted proteins | sample 2SBtaG_FD_89579 | JGI IMG/M metagenome (GOLD analysis project Ga0114931, IMG submission 89579) | Deep subsurface microbial communities from Kolumbo volcano to uncover new lineages of life (NeLLi) - 2SBTROV14_V59a metaG | ecosystem: Environmental > Aquatic > Marine > Volcanic | place: Kolumbo...
GAAAACGGGAGAGACGCCAAGGGTGTTTTTGCTCCCCATGGGAGACATGAGGATGAGAAAGGCGCGCGCGAATTTCTCCCTTAACTTCTTCGGGTGCGCAGGGTTTGAGGTCATCGACAACCTCGGTTTTTCTACCGTCGACGAGGGGGTTCGGGCAGTGCTCGATAGCAAAGCGCATATCGTGGTGATTTGCGGCGCAGACGGGGACTACCCCGAGATCGTTCCCGAAATTTGCAGAAGCATAAAAGAGCGCAATAACAAAGAACCGTATATATTGCTCGCCGGGTATCCCAAAGAGTTTATTGACCGGTTCAAAGAGGCTGGAGTCCAGGATTTTATCACTTCGGGCACGGACGCGGTCAACGCGCTCAGGAAATATCAGAGGCTTCTCGGCATTAACAAGGAAGCCATGAAGGAAACTGCGGAGGAACGCGCTCAATGAGACCGGATTTCACAAATGTAGAATTAAAGAGCGCGGGAAACGCAGGCGCCGCATCGGCGCGCGATTGGAAAAAGCGAATCGCCCGGGAGCGCGGTCTCGACGACTTATCCCAGATTGCGTGGCTCACCCCTGAACAGATACCGGTAACCCCCGTGTACACGAGAGACGACCTTGACGGCGTAGAGCACACGCACTTTATTGCCGGCGCCCCCCCCTACCTGCGCGGGCCCTACTCCACTATGTACGTCAGGAGCCCATGGACTATAAGGCAATACGCGGGGTATTCGACGGCGGAGGAATCGAACGCCTTCTACCGCAGGAACCTGGCAGCGGGTCAAAGGGGGCTCTCCATAGCGTTTGACCTCCCCACCCACAGGGGCTATGACTCAGACCATCCGCGCGTCGTAGGAGACGTGGGCAAAGCAGGGGTCGCTATAGATTCCATCCTGGATATGAAGGTTCTCTTCGACCACATCCCGCTCGATCAGATGTCGGTCTCCATGACGATGAACGGCGCGGTGCTGCCGGTGATGGCCTTCTACATAGTGGCCGCAGAGGAGCAGGGAGTGCCCCACGAGAGGCTTACCGGCACGATTCAGAACGATATCCTAAAAGAGTTCATGGTGAGGAACACCTACATCTACCCGCCGCGCCCCTCGATGCGTATAATCGCGGACATATTCAAGTACACCTCGAAGCATATGCCGAGGTTTAATTCCATAAGCATCAGCGGCTACCACATGCAGGAGGCCGGCGCGACCTGCGACATCGAACTCGCCTACACACTTGCGGACGGGCTGGAGTACCTCAGAACCGGAATAGACTCAGGACTAAGAGTGGACGACTTCGCTCCCCGAATCTCCTTCTTCTGGGCGGTAGGAATGAACCACTTCATGGAGATAGCCAAGATGAGGGCGGGCAGGATGCTCTGGGCCAAGATAGTAAAGCAGTTCAGCCCCGAGAAGGCCAAATCCCTTGCGCTGAGAACCCACTGCCAGACCTCAGGGTGGAGCCTTACCGAGCAGGATCCCTTCAACAACATTACGCGGACTTGCGTCGAGGCGCTGGCGGCGGCGTTCGGCGGCACTCAGTCCCTCCATACAAACGCGCTCGATGAGGCGATTGCACTGCCCACGGACTTCAGCGCTAGGATTGCGCGCAATACCCAAATATACCTGCAGGAAGAGACCGGCATATGTCGCTCCGTAGACCCGTGGGCGGGCTCGTACTACGTCGAATCACTCACCCATAACCTAGCCCGCCGCGCATGGTCGCTCATCGAGGAGGTGGAGGAGTTGGGCGGGATGGCCAAGGCTATAGAGACGGGGCTTCCGAAGATGAGAATCGAGGAGGCCGCCGCGAAGAAGCAGGCGCGGATAGACGCCGGAAAGGACGTGATAGTGGGCGTTAACAAATACACTCCCGAGCGGGAGGAGCCTATCGATATACTGGAAGTGGACAACACGGCGGTGAGAGAAGCCCAGATAGCCCGGCTGAGGAAACTCCGGCAGGAAAGGGACGAGCGCGAAGTTAAAGCGGCGCTTGACGCCATAACGAAATGCGCCGAGGGGGGAGAGGGGAATCTGCTCGAGCTGGCCGTCGACGCAGCAAGGAAGAGGGCCACACTCGGGGAGATATCATATGCGTGCGAGAAAGTCTTCGGGAGGTATAAGGCCGTGATTCGTTCAATATCTGGTGTTTACTCCTCCGAGATTACGGGCAATAAGAAGTTCGAGAAGGCTAGGAAGCTCGCAGACGAGTTCGAGAAGCTCGATGGGCGGAGGCCGAGGATAATGGTCGCCAAGATGGGTCAGGACGGCCACGACCGAGGCGCTAAGGTGATAGCGACAAGCTTCGCGGATATGGGCTTCGACGTCGACATCGGGCCGCTCTTCCAAACCCCGGAAGAGGTCGCAAAGCAGGCGGTCGAAAACGACGTTCATATTCTCGGCATATCGAGCCTCGCCGGGGGACACAAGACATTGGTGCCGCAGGTAATAGGGGAGCTTAACAAGCTCGGACGGGGAGACGTTTTGGTGGTAGTGGGCGGCGTAATTCCCTCGCAGGACTACGAATTCCTCTACGAAGCGGGGGCGGCGGCGGTATTCGGGCCCGGAACGGTGATATCCGACGCCGCGGTTCAGCTTCTCGAATCCATGATAGAGAGCCGGGGAAGCTAACACAGGCGGACGCATGGGGGGGAAGGAGAAAGTGGACAGCGGTTTTCACAGGAGAATAGAGAGAGGGGATGAAAAAGCTGGGGAGCGAGAGGGGGGGGAGCGACAGGGGTAGCAGGGGCAGTAAAACAAGAGACCACTCACTCCGGGTTTGATTCAAGCGCGCAATAATATCCTGAGTCGAAGGCTTCAGATTTGGCCGATAAAAAAGACAATCCGACATTGAAAACCGTGCGGGCGGGGGCTAAGCCCAGTAAGCCCGGGGCCCCGCTTCGCAATCGGCAGGGAAAGAGGAAAGAGCTTACCCTAGGGGAGTACGTCGACGGCATATTAGGCGGGGACAGGGTGGTTCTAAGCCAGGCGATAACCCTCATAGAAAGCAGCCTCCCGGAGCACATGGAGCTCGCGCTCGAAATAATCGAGAGGTGCCTCCCGCACACGGGAAACGCAATAAGGGTCGGGATTACCGGCGTTCCGGGAGTCGGGAAGAGCACCTTCATCGAAACCCTGGGAATCTATCTTACAGAAACCGAGAAAAGGCGGGTGGCGGTGCTCGCCATCGACCCCAGGAGCGAGCGCACCAAGGGGAGCATACTGGGCGACAAAACCCGCATGACCAGCCTTGCAACCGACCCCAATGCGTTTATCCGCCCCTCCGCCGCAGCTGCGTCCCTTGGGGGAGTAGCTCGAAATACCCGCGAGACGATACTCCTTTGCGAAGCGGCGGGGTTTAATACAATAATCGTTGAGACCGTAGGCGTCGGTCAGAGTGAGACCACGGTACACTCAATGGTGGACTTTTTCCTCCTCTTAATGCTCGCAGGCGCTGGGGACGAGCTTCAGGGCATAAAGCGCGGCATAATGGAGATGGCCGACGCTATCGCCATTACCAAAGCGGACGGCGCCAACGCGACAAAGGCCAAGCTCGCACAGAAGGAGTACCAGGGCGCAATACGCCTGTTCCCCCCGACCGGCACGGGTTGGACTCCACGGGTTCTTACCTGTTCCGCGGTTGAAAACACGGGGATTCGAGAGGTATGGGAGACGGTGCTCGAACACAACGGCTCCTTAAGCGAAAAAGGGTTTATAGCTCAAATGAGGCGGGAGCAGGGCAAGAAATGGATGCACGAGGCAATAAGGCTCTCCCTTGACGAACGCTTCTACGATGACCCGAATATCAAAGAGGCTCTGGGAGAGATAGAACGAGAGGTAGCCCAGGGTCATACGAGCCCATTTACGGGAGCCAAGAGGCTTTTGGACATATACGGCAATAAGCCCTGAGCCCGTCATAGAAGAAGGCTAGATATTCTCGTTTATGGGATTCAGTGGAGCCTCCTCCTCCCTTTTCCCCTTGTCTCCACCGCCAGGCGCCGTTTTCCCGACCCCCTTTTCCTTCCTCATTTGCCCCTCTTTTGATTTAATCGACTGCTCCACCTCCTTCTTTATCTCTTCACCCTTCTCCCGCGCGCTTTCCCCGGCCTCCTTGAGCTTCTCCTTGGAGTCCTCTGGAATGGAGGACCTAAACAAAGCCACAGCGTTTTTTATATGCGGAAGGAAAAAGGAATTCGTAAACGGAGGGGCGTCGGTCGGCATAACAAAGCCCAGCGCCCAGACCAATACCGCAGAGAGCAATATCCCTGATATAACGCCGGCCAGGCCTCCGGCAATCATGTCGAGCCATCTCAGGGAAAGGGCTTTTACTATCAACTTTACGACCCAGCCGATAATGACCAGAACGACATAAGAGCCCAAAAAAACTAATATAAAACCGCCTATGGTCGCCACGCTCTTGTCTGCGACCACGCGGTGCCTTATGAAAAACTCTCCCGCGGTGTTGTAAAAAAGGAAGGCTAAGACAATTGCGGCAAGAACGCCGACTATAGCTAGAGCCCATCCCACAAAGCCCCTCATGAAGCCCAAGAGAGCGGAAAGGCAAATAAGCGCTAAAATTATCAAATCGAGCCAATTTAGCTCCATAACCCAATCCCCGCTAGTTGTAAATTGTACTGAAAGTTGACCCCGTACCGTACTCTTTCGTAACCTCAATCCGCACCGGAAACCTGTCTTTGAGCTCATCGACGTGAGTAATGACGAGTATTTTCTCGAAATCGTCCTTAATCGAGTCTATAACCTGGACGAACTGTTCAAGCCCATCCCTGTCCTGTGTGCCGAAACCCTCGTCAATCACCAGCGTCCTGAGCTCCGCTCCGGAGCTATGCGCAATGAATTTCGAGATAGCCACCCTTAGAGCAAAATCTATCCTGAAAGCCTCCCCACCGGAATAGGTCTCGTAGTTCCTCGTGCCGGCGGAATCCCCTATCTTTATCTGAAGCGTCTCCTTGACCCCCCCCTTCTGCGTAGGCTCGACCAACTCCAGCCTGAGCGACATCGTCCCGTCGGTAAGCCTCTTCAATATGTCGTTCGCCTCGCGCTCGATGTCGGGCACAGCGCTCTCAATTATGAAAGCCTGAATGCCGTTCTTGCCGTACGCCCTCTGGAGCTGCTGATAAATGCTATGCTCGCGCTTGAGCTCTTTGAGGCCGGAGGCAAGCTCCTTCTTTCTCTTATCGAGCTCGCCTATCCTCTCCAAGCGACTCTGGAGCTTGGTAACCTCTTTAAGCCTGTAATCCCTTTCCCCCTTCAAGCGATTGAGCTCGCCCTCCACCCTGCTCTTTTCCTCCTGAATTCCCTTGCCCCCTTCGACCACCACAGAGAGCTCGGCTATCTGCCGCTCAAGGGTTTTCTTCCTTTCGTCCGCTTCAGACATGTCCCGCTCCAAATTCTTCCTCTCCAACGCAGAGCGTTCGAGGCTTGACCGGGCGCGCTCCAATTCCTGCTTTTGATTCAAATACGCCTCAAGCTCGGAAAGCTCCTCCTTTATCGCCCTGTACTCATCCTCGTCATACCCTATCCCCTTTAATTCCATTTCGAGCTCTGTCTGACGCCCCCTGAGTTCCTCGGCGAACTCTCCCTTTTCAATCACCTCACCGAGGCGTTTCACCTCGCCCTCAATCGAGGTCAACTCCTCACTAGACGATTTAATCTCCTTTCTAGCCGCCTCAAGCGTTTCCTTCTCCGACCGGAACCCCCGCAACTGCTCCAAGCGCTCCTTAAGCTCCTTATGAATAGCCTCATCGTAGCCAAGCCTCTCAATCTCCCCATCGACACTCTCGATCTGAGACCTCAACTCCTGCCCGTAATCCCCCCGGTCTAAAACCCCCCGGAGCCCTTCGCACCTCTCTTGTAAAAATTCAAGTTCACGCCTAGACTTCGCAATATCCGCGAGCACGCCCCTCTTTTCCCCAAGCTCACTCATGAGAGCCGAAAGCCCCTTAAGCCTCTCTTCCGCGGCCGCCACACCCCGCATAAGCTCCTCCTCCTTCTTCACAAGCTCCCGCACCCTAGCCTCCCCCCCGGCAAGCTCCTTCTCAGTGCGCATTAGGGAACGCTCAAGCTTTTCTATGAGCGCCTCCTTAGCCTCCAGCGAGAGGTCGGACTCGCACAGGGGACATTGCGGGTGATCGTAATCGTGCTTCACCAAGGCAATCTTCTCTCTATCCTCATCCATCCTCTTCCGGCACTCATCAACCCTCGTTCTCGAAACGCCAAGCTCCCCTCCCACACTTTTAAGCTCATTCCTCAGCGATTGAGACCGTTCTTGCTCCTCATGAAGATTCCTCACCTCCTTCTCAAGCTCTTCCACACGGGCGCTCACGGAGGAAAGAGCCCCTATCTTCTGCAAGCGCTCTTCGGTATTGCGCTCCGAATCCCTCAATCTGCCCTCCAGCTCAACCCTGACCTCATTTAATTTGCCATCAAGCTCCACCCTCCTGCCTTTTAGGGCTAATGCCTTCCCAGCCCTTGCGCCCATCTCCCTCTCCTGAGCCTCCGTGCGAAGAAATTCCCCGTAACCCTCTTCAATCTCCTTCGTACGCTCAACCACCGCCTTCCTCTGAGATATCACCTCTGCGAGAGCTGCTGCCCTCCCCTTGTGCCCGCTTAGCTCACTCTCCAATCCGCTCTTCTCTTCCTTTAGCAGCCCCTTTACTCTCTCAAGCTCCTTACTTACCCTCGAATGGCTCATAAGCCGCTCGGAGTAGGCATCGACCTCTGATTTCTTCCGCTCGTACCTTGCAAACCCCGCTGTTATCTCCTCACTTTTCTCCACAATTTTTGAGTCATTCCCAATCTGAGCCTCGAGTTGAGCCATCCTGTCACTGAGCCTCTCCCCGACCGTTACCAGTTCCTTTAGCTCCCTCGAACGAGAGCCGTATTCATCCAGCCTTGCCTTTAGGAACTCGGCCTTTCTAACAATCTCCTCATACGACCCTTCAAGCTTCACGACCTCTATGTTGAGTCCACCCAACGCCGCCTCGCTCCCCTTCAGCAGGCCCTCCAACTCGCCCCTCTGCGCTATTTCCTCCAACAGTCCAGCCGCCTCCCTCTCCACCCCTTCCGCTTCGATTTTTACCCTCTGAAACTCCTCGCGCGCCCTCTTGGAAAGAGCGTCATAGCGGTCGAGGTTTAGAAACTTCCCGAGTACCTCCTTGCGCTCGGCCGGCTTCCTCTTCATGAACTCATCGGCCTTACCCTGTAGGATAAAGGAAGAGCAAAGGAATGAGTTGTAGTCCATCCTAAGGAGCTCCCTTTCTATCATCGTCTGGGCGTTCCTTCCCTCTTCCACCCGCTTGAAAACGTTCTCCTCAGAATCATATCTGTGAAGATAGAGGGCGCCCGCGACGGCTCCGCCCTTTCTCCTCTTAACGGTTCTTACAATCTTATACCTCACGCCGTCTACCTCGAACTCATACTCCACCATGGCCTCCGAGGCACCGTGCCGTATTACCTCGACCTTGCTCGACACCCTGCACTGGCCCCAAAGCGCCCAAATAAGGGCATCCAAAAGAGCGGACTTGCCGTGACCGTTCTTCCCCGACAGGCAGGCAAGCCTGAACTGGCGGAAGTCCAGAGAAGGGGCGTTCTCCCCGTAACTCAAGAAGTTTTTTAAGGAAAGTCCGAGTGGAATCATAGCTTTGAAATAGGTATCAATAGGATACAACAAACGGTATTAGAAGAACAGAAGATAGAAAGGGAGGGGGTAACGCGGCGTTTTGACTTGGGTACCAGGGTCAGATAACTTAATTGGGGATGAAGCTCTCCGAAATCATAAGCGTTATCGCATCTGACCTTGACTGCATAGAAACTGAGATTGAGAACAACATAAGGTCCGAGATACCGCTCGTCTACGAAATTTCCCAGTACATTCTAGGAAGCGGGGGCAAAAGGATAAGGCCCTGCGTGCTCCTCCTCTCATACGGTGCTTCCGGAGCGGAGGAAGGCACGGAGAAGATAAGGTCCGCCGCCGCGCTTGAAATGATACACACGGCGAGCCTGCTTCACGACGACGTCGTCGACGACGCTTCACTAAGGAGGGGCAAGACCGCCGCCAAAGTAGTATGGGGGAACGATGCGAGTGTGTTGGTCGGAGACTTCCTGCTCGCCAAGGCGCTCAACCTCATCAACTCCTGCGGCGACATCGCCCTCATAGACTCCGTGACGCGCGCCGCGGAAAGGCTTGCAGAGGGGCAGGTGCTCGAAGTCATGACATCGAACAAGCTCATTGATTACACTGAAGCCCTCTGCTTCAACATAATCGAGTACAAGACCGCATCCCTTATAGAGAGCTGCGGTGAGGTCGGGGCCATACTCGCGGGTGCGTCGTCCGGGGTAAGGAAGGCGCTCGGCAACTACGGGAAGAACTTGGGAATCGCCTTCCAGATAATGGACGATGCGCTTGACTACTCCGCAGATGAGCAGGAGTTTGGCAAGACCGTTGGGCAGGACCTTCAGGAAAGGAAGATAACCCTCCCGCTCATGTACGCTCTAAATCGAGCACGGGACAACGAAAAAAAGAGGGTTTTGAGAGCGCTAGAGTCCGATGGGGAGATGAATGCAGAGGATTTCCGCTTCGTCTTTGAACTGGTGGGAAGGTATGGGGGAGTCATCGAATGCATAAAAGCGGCTTCCGACTACGCGGAAAAGGCAAAGTCCTCTAACGAGCCTACCAGAGAGTGAGCACAAGGAAGCGCTCGTAAACCTATCCGAATTCATAAAGAAAAGAAGAATGTAGGGGGGGCGGGCGATAAGATGCCTTCGGTTTCCCCGATTGGGTTAGGCGCTGCAATCTCACTTAAGGGAGAGTATCATCACAATAGCGTCTTCGCCGTTATCAGTGTAGTAGCTCTTTCTCAAACCCACCTGTTCAAAACCCAAAGCATTATAGAGCGTCAGCGCCGGGTGATTAGAAGTCCTAACCTCGAGGAGGGCGTGGTTGGCCCCCTTGCCCGCAAAATGCCCTAGGCAGTTTTTTATCAAATGCCTGCCGACTCCCATCCTCCTGAAGTCGGGATGCACGGCGACGTTTAGGATGTGAATCTCATCATAGATTCTCCAGGAGATAATGTAGCCCACCAGCACGCCGTCAATCCGGGCGGCGAGATTAAAGGCTCTCGGAGAGCGCAGCTCCATTTCAAACACCCCCCGCGGCCAGGGTGTTGGGAAGCACTTATGCTCAATGTCCATTATCCCGTCGAGGTCTTCAGCTCTCATCTCATCGAGGGCTATTCTGGAACTCACGTCGATTTTAACTGCCATCTAAACGACACCCACCCCCTAATTAACTAATCGGTTCCCAATATAAAAATATAAGAAAAAAAACAAAAATCAATCGAGGGTCGATTTGCCTCACGTCGCCGGGACTAGGGAGCACAGAAGCCACGCCCACAACATCTCAGACCAATATGAGGGCCTTATAGAACTTCATAAATCCCTATCTAACAGTTCGGCGCTACAAAAAAGGAATTTTTCGGTAACGGTAAATATCGTAGAACACCCATAGTGAAACCCCTTAAACATTGGTAAAATATGTATCATGATAGGTGTCAAAGCATTACCTGAATTTATAATCCAACGGGAAAAAGATTTCCCCGGCTCAACCGGGGCTTTTTCACGAATTCTCCGAGACATAGGTCTCTCCGCGAAGATCGTTCACAGGGCGGTAAACAAAGCTGGCCTCATCAACATGCTGGGCAGCATCGGGGTTAAGAACGTGCAGGGAGAAGAGGTGCAGAAGCTCGACAAACTGGCAAACGACAGCTTCATAGCGGCCTTTCGGACCGGAGGAGAATGCTGCGGTGTAGCGTCGGAGGAGAACGAGAACTTCATTGAGATAGAACCCATTGATTCAAAGACTCCTAGGTACATAGTAGCAATAGACCCGCTCGACGGCTCATCCAACATTGATGTAAACGTCTCCGTAGGGACAATCTTTGCAATTTATTCAAGGAAATCCCCCGACAACGGCCCGTGTTCCCTTGAGGACTTTTTGAGGAAGGGAAGCGAGCAGATAGCATCGGGATACATAATTTACGGCTCGTCGACTATGCTGGTCTACACCACAGGGCACGGGGTAAACGGCTTTACGCTCGACCCGGCCATAGGGGAGTTCTGCCTCTCACACCCCAATATCAAGATCCCGCCCTCGGGCAGCATCTACTCGGTAAACCATGGCAATTACAACGGCTTTGGAGAAGGCATTAAGCGCTTTATGAATTACTGCGGGGATACCGATAAAGCGACCTTGCGCCCCTATGCGTCGAGATATATCGGCTCTATGGTTGCAGACGTCCACAGAAATTTGATAAAGGGCGGCATATTCATGTACCCGGACACGGAGGAAGCCCCGCACGGGAAGCTGAGACTCCTCTATGAAGCAAACCCCATGGCGTTCATTGTGGAGCAGGCCGGAGGAAGGGCTTCGGACGGCAGAAGGCGCATCCTCGACATCCTGCCCACCGAGCTCCACGAAAGGGTGCCGGTGCTCATGGGCTCTTCGGATATGGTGAAGAAGGCGGAAGAATTCATCGAGCGATACGGATAGGCTTCGCCGCCGGAGCGGTCTTCAGCCGGGGTACCCCTCGCACCGCAAGCGTGAGTGGATGGCAAATGAATGTGCAACGCGCGCTACGCAACGCCAATCCCTTCGTCTAGGTAAACGTCTTGGACCGCATGCAGCAAGCTGACCCCTTCTTTCATACCCTTCTGGAACGCCTTCCTGCCCGTAATGAGGCCCATGCCCCCCGCTCGTTTGTTGATCACAGCGGTGCGCACCGCCTGAGCTATGTCGTTCGTCCCGGAAGCGCCGCCGGAGTTTATCAGCCCCGCGCGTCCCATGTAGCAGTTTGCAACCTGGTAGCGGGTGAGGTCTATAGGGTGGTCAGAAGTAAGCTCTGAATATACCTTGTCGTGAGTCCTTCCAAACCCAAGCGCGGTATAGCCGCCGTTATTCTCCGCCTGCTTCTGCTTCACTATGTCGGCCTCTATCGTGACGCTCAAGTGGTTGGCCTGTCCGGTCAAATCGGCTGAGAGGTGGTAATCCGTGTCTCCAACCTTAAACGCAGTGTTTCTGAGATAGGCCCACAGAACCGTTACGAGCCCCAACTCGTGGGCGTAGCGGAACGCCTCTGAGACCTCTTGAATCTGACGGGTGCTCTCGTCAGAGCCGAAATATATCGTGGCCCCGACGGCTACAGCCCCCATCTCGAAAGCCTGGTAGACTGCGGCAAACATAATCTGATCGTAAGTATTCGGATATGTGAGAAGCTCGTTGTGATTGATTTTCACTATAAATGGGATTTTGTGCGCGTATTTCCTAGACACCGACCCCAAAACTCCGAGGGTTGAAGCCACCGCGTTCGTGCCCCCCTCGATCGCAAGCTTAACCAGGTTCTCAGGATCGAAGTATATGGGGTTAGGGGCAAAAGACGCCCCCGCCGAGTGCTCCACCCCCTGGTCTACGGGAAGGATAGACAGATAGCCCGTCCCGGCAAGCCTTCCGTGATTATGAAGGGTGCTCATATTGCGCAACACGGCATTCGGACGGTCACTATCAGCCAATACGCGGTCTATAAAATCGGGCCCCGGAACGTGAAGGAGCTCCTTAGGGATTGTCTCACAGGTATGATTAATAAGATAAGCCGCCTCCTCGCCCAACAGCTCCATTATCCTCTCTTGCATTTCCCCACTCCTTAATCTTGTTTTCAAATATTATATCAGGCAGTGTGAGCGTCGTTAAGGATAGAAATACCAGGCAGCTCTTTGCCGTCGAGATAAACCAAAAGGGACCCGCCTCCAGTGGAGATGTGGGATATTTCGGAATCGAGAACCTCGGCCTTCCTCAGCGCGCCAATGGTCTCGCCGCCGCCTACGACGGTTTTGGCGCCCCTCCAGGTGGCAAGGGCGACAGCCCTCGCAATGCTGGTCGTCCCA
>Ga0114931_10009084_pt1 | contig 11945 bp, 7 predicted proteins | sample 2SBtaG_FD_89579 | JGI IMG/M metagenome (GOLD analysis project Ga0114931, IMG submission 89579) | Deep subsurface microbial communities from Kolumbo volcano to uncover new lineages of life (NeLLi) - 2SBTROV14_V59a metaG | ecosystem: Environmental > Aquatic > Marine > Volcanic | place: Kolumbo...
CGCCATGGTGCGCCCCTTGCCCACCTCGCGGACGGCGAGGATCTGCAGCGGTTTGCCATCGGGCCCCTTCAGGGTCGGGGGCGCGAGGAGCACGGCGGCGTCGGGCTGGGCGCCGAGGGTGAGGTTGGTGCCGTCCATGGCGTGCAGCCGGCCCCACCACGTCGCGTTCTCGGTCGGATCGGCGACCAGCCGGGTGATCGGGTGGCGCGCGCCCTCGTCGGTGAGTACGGGCCGGAAGGGCGTCTCGTCGACCATCTTGCCCTTCACCCCGAGCTTGACCGGCAGGATCGACTCGAGCGGGGTGCCGCCGTACTCGCCGAGGTCGAAGGACTTGTCGCCGCCGATCATCACCAGGCCGTGCCCGCCCTCGACCACGTAGCGGCGCAGGTTCTCGAGGAGCTGGGTGCTGTTGTACCGGAAGTAGGGCGCGTGGTCGAAGTTCTGGAAGACCACGAGGTCGAAGTCGTCCAGATCGGTCGAGAACAGGCGCTCCTGGGGGAACTCGATCAGCGACAGCTCGTCGTTGTCGTAGGTCCCGTCCATGTCCTTGAGCGTCCGCAGGATGAAGAAGCTGACCAGGTCGACACTCGGGTCCCCCTTGAGGAACCGGCGGAGGAACTTCACGTCCCAACTCGGGTGCCCGGCGACCTGCAGCACGCGGATCTTGTCGCGCACCACGCTCACGACGATCGGCATCGAGTTGTTCGCCGGGACCGCGTCGCCCTCGTAGACCGGCACGTGCACGGCGTAGCTGAACCGGCCCACGCGATCGGGCTTCACGTCGAAGGAGACGTCGGCGCTGCCGTCCTTGTCGAGGGTGACCCGCTTGTCGGTGACCGGGCTGCCGTCGCGGGTGAGGCTCGCGGTGATCCGCTTGCCCTCGAAGCCGACGCCCTCGATGTGCGCGGTGATCGTGAAGGGGCTGCGGAGGAAGGCGAATCCGCCGGTGTCGACCTTGCGGACGGCGAGGTCGCGGAGCTGGGCCGGAGACCCCACCTGGTAGACGGTGAGCGGCCCGGGAAGCTCGGGGGCGGCGGCGTCCTTGCCCTCCTCGTGGTACCGGCGGCGCAGCAAGCCGCGGTCCAGGCCGTCGGTGATCACCACGACCGCGGCGAGGTGCTCGCCCGCGACCCGCTCGCGCAGCGCGTCGAGCGCGCCCTCGAGATCGGTGCCCGGCAGGGTCGCCTCGTCGGGGACGCCCACCGCGAGGTCGTCGCCGAAGTGGTAGACGTCGGTGTCCGCGCCCTCGAGCCCCGTGGCCAGGGTCTTCGCGCGCTCGTAGCGCGGGGTGCCGTTCTCGAGGATCCCCATCGAGCGCGAGGCGTCGACGAGCACCGCGACCCGCCCGGGCTCCTGGCGCCCCTCCTGCTCCAGCCACATGGGCCGCGCCAGGGCGACGACCACGCCTGCCAGCGCGAGACCCCACAGCAGGGTCTCGCCCAGACGCGCGAGGAGCGGCCGCTCCCCCCACCAGGCGGCGGCCAGCGTCACGAGCGCCGCCGCGGCCCCGAGGAGCACGACCCACTGGGGCGCGACCCACACGAGGTGTCCCGCGGGCCCCAGCTTGCCACCCAGCCACCACGCGAAGCTCACTCGAGCCGTCCTTCCAGCATCAGCTGGCGCACGTGGGCCTGGTCCTTCTTGTAGTTGGCGGTGAGGGCGTAGAGCATCAGGTTGATGCCGAGCTTGATCGCCTCGCGCCGCTGCCACTCCCCGCCCGGGACGCAGGGGTAGCGGTGCCGCCCGTCCGGCCCGCGCTCGAGCGCCCCGGACAGGTCGTTGCGGTTGTAGACCACCGGGGTCACGTTCCCGACAGTGACCCCCTCCAGGTAGTCGAAGCGCGCGACCCGCCCGACCGGCTCGTGGAGCAGGAAGAAGGACCGGAAGATCGAGTGGTCGCTCGGCAGCGGCGAGAGCGGGCGCGTCGGAAATAGCACGTTGCACAGGCGACGGACCGACTCGTCGAAGCCGCTCGTGTCCGACCCGGTGGTCTCGTCGATGAACAGGAACCCGCCGTAGGACAGATACCGCGAGAGCTGCGCCAGCCCGGTCTCGTTGGGAAGCTCGAAGTGGTCGTTGCCCAGCAGCACCGCGAAGGGGTGCTCGAAGAGCTGCGGGTCGTCGGGCTTCAGGTGCACCGAGCGCGGCTCGCAGTCGACCGAGGTGGTGTGCACGACCTCGTAGAGCAGCCGCTTCCAGGAGTCGGGGCGCGACAGGGTCCCGTCGCCGAGGTCCAGCTCCGCGATGTCGACCTTGCTCGCCGCCCCGAAGGCCCACGCGAGGCGCGGCGGGAGCAGGCCCGCGCCCAGGCCGGCCGCCAGCGCCGCGATAAACTCCCGGCGGGTCCGCTTCACGAGACCCCCCGGGTGGCGATCAGCCCCTGCACCACGAGGAGCAGGAGCCCGAGACCGAACAGGCCCGGGGCGAGGTCGACCTGCTTGGTGAACAGGCTCGGGTCGAGGTCGCGCTCCACCTCGCCCACCGAGTCGTAGCTGCGCACGTCGCTCTCGTCGGGCGACACGTTCACCGCCACCCAGGCGATGGGCGGCCCGCTCTCGAGGGTGACCGCGTAGGCGCCGGCCTTCTCGGGGGAGAACACGAGCGAGCTCCCGTCCACGTGGCTCCGCACGGGCGTGCCGCTCGGGCCCTGCACGGTCGGCTCCATCACGACGTCGGGGAGCGGGATCTTCACCTGCTCGCCGACGATCCCGTCGAAGCGCGCCGCGTTGCCGCCGGCCTCGCCGCCCAGGTAGCTCACGAGACGCTGCACGAGCGGCATGTACACCGCCTGGAGCGGGAAGTTGGTCCACCCGAGATCGAAGGTGGAGGTCCACAGCAGCACCCGGCCCTTGCCCACACGCCGCTGCACCAGCGCGGGCAAGCCCCCCTCCCAGCGCAGCAGCGTGTCCACGCCCTCGCTCGCGCGCGCCCCGGAGGCCGCCTTCGGCGTGTCCTGGTAGGGCTCGAGGGTGAGCATCCGGCTCGCGCGCACCTTGGCGAAGCCCGACCGCCCCGAGCGCGCGAAGGGCGCGAACAGCTCGTCGGAGGCCGACGGGAGCATCAGCGGCACCCCGGGCTCGCCCTCGGCCACGAGGGAGCGCGGCTTGCGGATCGGTGACGGGAGGATCGAGCCGAAGGCGGCGTTGTACCGGTCGGCGGTGACGTTGTCGCCCCCGCTGATCACGATGGAGCCGCCCTTGCGCACGAACTCCACGAGCCGCGGGCCGAAGGGGCGCGGGTCGGCGACGTTCGCGATGAACACCACCCGGTGCACCTCCGGGTCGAGGTGCGCGAGGCCCTCGGGGGTGGTGACGTCGGGGCGCACACCGGTACGCAGCCCCCCCCAGGGCGCGAGCGCGCGCTCGAGGAAGTACACCTCGGAGCGGGTCGGAGTGTCGCCCGGGTCGCCGTCGACCACGAGCACCCGCGAGGCGCCGATCCGCGGGAGGTGGAAGTAGCGCGAGTCGTCGAAGGGGAGGTCCGGGTCGTGGCAGGTGGCCCGCCCCACGCCGCCCTTGGCCTCCCGCGGGACCGTGATCCGCTGCTCGGCCTCGCCCTCGGGGGGAAGCTGCACGAAGATCGGGATCTGCGCGCCGTCGGGGAGCACCACCTCGCAGGGGACCTCGGTCGGGTCGGGGCCGTAGTTGGTGACCCGCACCGTGACCTGCCCGCCCTCAATGCCGTCGCCGTACTTCGCGCTCGTGACGGCGACGTTCCGCGGCGGGTCGGCGCGGATCGGCCGGGGGATGATCGCGCTGCCGAGGGCGACGAGGCGCTGAACCTCCTGGCCTGCGTCGCCGACCATCCGCGGGCCCGCCTCGTCGCTGAACAGGATCACCTCGCCCTTCTCGCCGCCGAGCAGGGTGCGCGCCTCCAGCAGCGCTGCGCGCAGGTTGGAGCCGCCGGCGGTGGGCTGGACCTCGTCGAGCGCCCCGAGCACGCGCTGCCGGTCGGTCGTGAGCGAGGGCGCGAGGCGCGAGGCGTCCCCGGCGAAGGTGACCACGTCGACGAGCGTGCCGTCGGGCAGGTTGCGCACGACCTGCTCGGCCTCGGTCTTCGCGCGGGCGAACAGGGTGCTCCCCCCGTCGGACAGCGACATGGACATCGAGCGGTCGAGGACCACGATCACCTTGCCGCTGCCCCCGAACTCGGGCACCCCGCCGGGGTAGCTGAACTGCGCCCCGCTGACCGCGAAGACCACGAACAGCAGCGCGAGCACCCGCAGCAGGAGCAGGAGCGGGTCCTTCACCCGGCGGCGGCGGCGCAGGCGCTTGACCACGCGGTCGAGCAGGAGCATCGCCCCGAAGGCGCGCCGATCGCGGGGCGTCTGGCGCGCGAGGTGCGCGAGCAGCGGGAGGACCGCCAGCGCCGAGAGCGCCAGAGCCGCCGGGGCGAGGAGGCTCAGCGCCACGTGGCCCCCGAGGTGTCGGTGTAGCCGACGATCACCTGCCGGAGCACCTGCTCCATGGGCTGGTCGGTGGGCACGAGCAGGTACTGGCCGCCCCAGCGCACGACCCCGGAGCGGACCTCGGCCACGTACTCGTCGACGACCTCCTCGAAGGCCTCACGCGCGCCCGACGGGTCGACGGCGAGGGCGTCACCGCCCTCGGGGCTGAAGAACAGGGCCGGGGTGCGGTAGTCCAGCGTCCACTCGGCGCGGTCGTACAGGTGCACGAAGCGCAGATCGGTGCCCCGCCGCGCGAAGGCGCCCAGCGCCGGGAGCCAGGCCGAGGGCTCCTCCATGCCGTCGCTGATCACCCCGACCCAGGAGCGGCGGCGGGTGCGCGCGCCGACCCGGGTGAGCGCCGCGGCGAGATCGGCGCGCCCGCCGGGTCGCACCGAGGCGAGGGTCAGGAACAGCAGCTGCAGGTGGTTCCGCCCACCGCGCGGCGGGAGGCTCTCGTGCAGGCGGTCCGAGCCGCCGACGATCTCGAGGCCGACGGGCTCGCCGTGGCGGTGCAGGAAGTACAGGAGCGTGGCCGCCAGGGTGATCGCATAGCCGGCCTTGCTCCCCTCGAGCGGCGGGTAGCCCCGCTCCGCCTTGCTGCCGGTACCGAGGTCGCCCGACAGGTCCAGCACCACGGTGCACGGGAGCTGGGTCTCGGTCTCGAAGCGCTTGACCACCAGCCGGTCGGACCGCGCGAGCACCCGCCAGTCGAGGTGCCGCAGGTCCATACCGGGCAGGTACTCCTGGTAGTCGGCGAACTCGACGGCCGACCCGACGCGGCGCGAGCGGTGCTCGCCCATCATCAGGTCGTCGGTCAGGGTGCGGGCCCGGAGGTGCAGGTGGCGCACCCGGGACAGGACGGTGGGATCCCAGGGCAACGGGCTAGCCGACCTCCTCGAGCAGCTGCCGGACGACCTGCCCGGCCGTCAGCCCCGACGCCTCGGCCTCGAAGTTCAGGACGATGCGGTGCCGGAGCACGGACTCGGCCACCTCGCGCACGTCTTCGCGGGTGGGGACCTCGTTGCCGCGCAGGGCGGCCCAGGTGCGCGCGCCGACCGCGAGGTACTGGCTCGCACGGGGTCCGGCGCCCCAGCGGATCCACTGGGTCGACGGGTAGCCGGAGCCGGGGCGGGTCGCCTGGGCGAGCCGCACGCAGTAGCTCACGACGTCGCCGTTGGCGGGCAGCTTGCGGAGCACCTGCTGGAAGGCGAGCAGCCGGGACTGGTCGAGGATCGGACGCGCCCTGGGCATCTCGCCGACCGTGGTGCGGCGGACGATCTCCTCCTCCTCGGCGGTGTCCGGGTAGCCCACCTCGATGGAGAACATGAACCGGTCCTGCTGCGCCTCCGGCAGCGGGTAGGTGCCCTCCTGCTCGATGGGGTTCTGGGTGGCGAAGACCAGGAAGGGCGGCTGGAGCACGTGGGTGACCCCCGCCGCGGTGACCGAGCGCTCCTGCATCGCCTGGAGCAGCGCCGCCTGGGTCTTGGGCGGGGTGCGGTTGATCTCGTCGGCCAGCAGCAGGTTCGTGAACACCGGCCCCTTGACGAACCGCAGGCTGCGGTGCCCCGTGGAGCGGTCCTCCTCGAGCACCTCGGTGCCGGTGATGTCCGCGGGCATGAGATCCGGCGTGAACTGGATCCGGCCGAAGTTCACCCCCACCGCGTCGGCCACCGTGTGCACGAGCAGCGTCTTGGCGAGCCCGGGCACGCCGATGAACAGGCAGTGGCCATCCGAGAACAGCGCGGTGAGCATCCGTTCGATCACCTGGCGCTGACCGACCACGACCTGCCCGATGACGTCGAGCAGCGCCTCGCGCGTCGGCGCCAGCTCTTCGAAGAGCGAGACGTCGTCCAACCGTTCCTCCACTGGAGCACCAGGAGCCTGGCACCCTCCTTCAGATGTTCGGGCGCAGGATGCGCAGGTATCGCATGTGGCGGGACGCGCCCGCCGGGTCGCCCACCGCCTCCGAGAGCTGCGCCAGGGCGCGCTGGACCTCGGGGTCGAAGGGGTTGAGATCCGCGGCCTCCTGGAAGGCCTTCAGCGCCGCGTGGGTCTGGCCCTTCTGGCGGAGGAGCCTGCCCAGCGTCTTGTGGGTGAGCGCGAACTCCGGATAGTCGAGCAGCGAGGTCCGAAGCTCCTTCTCGGCGTCGTCGAGGTGGCCCAGCGCCAGGTCGACCTGGGCGAGGCGGTTCGACAGGAGCGGCCCCTTGGGGCCGTCTTCGGGGATCGCCTTGCGGTACTCGACGAGCGCCGCCTGGTGGCGCTTCTGCTGCTCGAGCAGGTCGCCGAGGCGGACGTAGCGGGCGAGATCCTCCCGATCGGCCAGGGTCGGATCGGTGTCCAGGTCGTCGCCGCCGTCGAGCACCGTCGGCATGGGCGCGATGTCCCGGTGCACGAGGTCGAGGCCCTCGATGTAGGTGTGCCACCCGGCGAGGAGATCATCGAAGCTGGAGGCGCCCGCGCCCGACGCGAGGGCGTCCCGCGGGTCCATCCCCTGCTTGACCAGGGGCAGGGTGCGCAGCAGGACGTCGCCGCCGCCGCGCTGGAAGCAGTAGGCCATCAGGGTCGAGACCTGGGCGTAGGCCAGCGCAGCGCGCTCCTCGGTGGGGAGCTTGGCGAGGGAGGGGTGCATCTCCTCGAAGGTCACGAAGTCGCCGGTCTGGATCGCGTCGGCGAGCAGCCCCTGGGAGGCGACGGTGAGGCGGAAGTGGTCCTTGCCGTCGCGCCAGCGGTTGTCGAGGTACTTCGCGATCGCCTCCTGGAGCCACACCGGCGCCTTGTCGTCGGTACGGTAGGCGACCACGCGGTGGATGTACTCGTGGGCGATGGTGTCCTGCCAGGTGTAGCCGCGCCCGAGCGCCCGCGGCGAGGTCACGAGCAGGCGCGACCACTTGGACAGCGCCACGACGCCGGTGGTCTGCACGTCCTGGCGGGTGAGCGAGGAGGCGGCGATGAAGCTCCGCCCGTCGGGGTAGAGCTCCAGCTCCAGCTTGCCAGGGGGCGGATCGCCGAGGATCGGTGCGAAGTGCTGCTCGGCGAGGGTGAGTACCCGGGCGGCGTCGTCGAGGAGCACCGCGTCGATGCCGGGCTGATAGCGGATGACGAACCGCCCGCGCTCGACCTCGGTCCAGTCCTTGGTGACCTCGCGGGTGCGCTCGTACAGGGAGAGCTGGTCCCAGCGGTCCTGCCAGCCCAGGCTGACCGCGCGCTTCAGCAGGTCGTAGGCTTCGTCGAAGCGCCCGTCGTAGAAGGCGGTCTCGGCGGCGAAGGCCACCTCGTCGGGGTCGTGGGAGGTCGCGGCGCCCCGCGCGGTGACGACCTCCTTGGCGCAGGGCACGTCGTTGGCCTGCAGGCACTGCTCGCCGTCGGCGAGGCTGGCCGCGAGGGCCGGGCCGGCCAGGGCGAGACCGAGCAGCAGCAGGGCCAAGCGCCTCATTGGTGCACCAGTTCCTCGTAGTAGCGCTTCTTCAAGCCCCGGTACTCCTCGGGGACGTCCCCCTCCATGCCCTCGAGCAGCGCCTTGCGGTACTCCTCTGGGGTGCGGAACTCCTCTGGGCTTGGCAGCTCCACGCGGGCCATCGGGTCCTGGCCTTCCTTGGAGTTGTCGCCGCGCTGGCGCTTCTTGTCGCCCGGCTGGGACTGGAGCTGCTGCGCCTGCTGCGCCGCCTGCTCCATGGCGCGACGGAGGGACTCGCGCGCGTCGCGAATGCCCTGGGCGGCCATCTCCTGGGCCCCCTCGGCCTGCATCGGCCGCGCCTGCTGCAGATCGTCGCCCGCCTGGCTCATCTGGTCGTTGGCGTCCTTCAGGCTCTCCTCCATGCCTTCGGGGCGAACCGGAAAGCTGCGCCCGAGCTTCCGGGCATCCTGGCGTGCCTGCTTCAGCTCCTGCTGCAGGGCCTGCTGCTGCTCCTGCTGCTGCTGGATCTGCCGGGCCGTGTGCGTGCTGACGCTCCGCGAGATCTGCTCGAGCTGACGGAGCAGCTTGTCGATCTGGTCGAGATCGCCCTGGATCGCCCGCACCTCGGGCTGCCCGGGCCCGGGCATTCGCCGGCCCGACATGCTCTCCAGCAGGTCCTGGCGGGACTGGACGCGCCGCCAGTCCATCTGCGCCTGGGGGACGCCCTGGCGCATGCCGTTCAGGTCGCGGGCCGCGGCCGACTCCGAGAGGTGCTCGAGCTGGTCCGACGCGCTCTTCGCAACCTCCTCCTCGTTGAAGGTGCGGCCGGCGTCCTGCAGGCCCTTGGTGTAGGCCTGGCCCTTCTTCACCGCATCCTTGGAGGTGTGCTCGATCTCCTCCCAGATCTTCTCGGCCTTCTCGGCGCTGGCGGCGTCGCTCTTCTGGCGCAGGGTGCGCACGTCGTCTTGCAGGGCGAGCTGCTTCTGCTCCAGCTTCTCGAGCTTCTGCTCGAGGGCCTGGGCCTGGCTCATGGCGTCGCTCTGCTGCGAGACCCGCTGCTCCAGGTGATCCTGGATACCCTCGGAGAGCTGCTGGATCTCGCGCTGGAGCTGGTCCATCCGCTTGCGGGCGTCGTCGATCCGGCCCTCGGCGATGGCCTTGCGGATCTCGTCGGACAGGCTCTGCAGCTCGCCCTCGCGCTGGTTGACGAGCTCCTGGAGCCCGCCCTCCTCGAGCTGCTGGGCGGTCTTCATCACCTGCTGGAGCTGCCGGTCGAGGCGGTCGAGGCGCGAGAGCATCTCCTCGACGTCCGGGTCGCCCTGCATCATCTCCTTCAGGTTCTCGGCGGTGGTCGCCAGCTCCTTGGCGTCCTCGCTCAGGTGGCGCAGGGCGCGCAGGGTGATGATCCGGTCCAGGGCGAGGATGCCGTCCTCGAGGCTGACGATCGCTTTGCCGCGCAGGTCGTTGGTGACCCCGATCTCCTTGCTGCCCGGGCGCTCGGGCGAGCCGGGCACGAAGGCGACCTGGGTGTAGCGGATCAGCTCGCGGCCGGTGCGCTGGACCTTGTGCACCACGTCGGCCTCGAGGGTGTCGGGGGGCGTGGTGGTCCAGTACTGCTCGACCGCCTCGTCCAGCGGCTCGTAGCGCTTGGCGACCTTCGCACCCCAGGTGGCGAGCCCGCCCTGGGTGCTCGCGGCGGGCCACGGCTCCTCGAGGTGGTCGGCCAGGATGGTCACCATCAGGTCGCGCAGCGCCTTCTGGCGCTCCTCGGCGCGCTTGTCGACGCCCCGGGCCCCGAGCACCTGGATCTCGATGGAGCGCGAGGCCCCCGGCTTGCTCCCCGAGTAGGTGTCGTTGTCCCAGGCGACGACCTTCACACCGACCTTGTCGCCTGGGGACAGCCCGAGCTGCATCGGGCGGGTCTTCAGCGCGCCCGAGACGTCGGACTCGCGCACGGCGGGTACCGCGAGCGGGTTGCGCCGGTCGCGCCCGTCGACCCGCAGGGTGACCCGCGAGATGCCGTAGTCGTCCCGGGCGTGCCACTGGATCGGGATCGGCTCGTCCAGCGCGATCTCCAGGATGTCCTTCTCGGCGTCGACGGTGACGTCGGGCGCCAGATCGGGCTCCGGGGTGATCTTGAAGTCCCGGGAGCTCAGCGGGTGGCCCGCCTCGTAGGTGACGAGGTGGTAGGTGCCGGGGTCGCCCTTGATCGTGAAGGTGCCGGACAGGGCGCGCCCGTCCTCGCTCACGTCGGCGTCCAGCGCGGGCTCGTCGTAGGCCACGAGCGCCGCCGCCTCGACCGGGTGCGCGGACCGCGCGGTGACCTTGACCCGGGTGCCCGGTGGGCCGTGGGCATCCCCGGTGGAGTTGCTCACGGTGACCGGGTCCATTCCGGTGTACTCGGGGTAGGTGTACTGGAGCACGAGATCGCCGACCCGGGCCTGTTCGCGCTGGGCGTCGACGGCCACCTCTTCGGCCGCGGCCCGGGCCTGCCCGCCGGCGAGCCACCACCGCGCGGTGCCGAAGGGTCCGCCCGGAGCGACCGCGGCCACCACGAGGCCGACGAGGCCGAGCAGCGCGGTGGCCCCGGCGAGGCGGAGCACCGACCGGGCCGGGTGCACGAGGTGCGGGCGCACGCCGTCCAGCACGCCGGCGGCGCGGCGGGCGATCAGCCCGAGCAGCGCGGGGCTCTCCTGCCCCTGGGGACCTTCGGTGCGCTCGACCGCGGTGAGCAGCCGCCCCCGGAGCTCGGGTGCGAGCGCCTCGACGAGCCGCGCCTGGCGCAGCACATCGCCCGTGTGGTGCCAGCTGCGTGCGAGGGGCACCACGACCGCGACCCACGCGCCGACCCCGGCGAGCAGCACCAGGCCCGCCGTCGCCACCGAGCGCTCCCAGCCCCCGGCCGCGGCGAAGACCAGCAGCAGCTCCACCGCGACGGCGAGCACCACGGTTCGAAACGCCACCCGGGCCAGCAGCAGGAAGCGCTCACGCCGGGTCAGGGCGTCGATGAAGCGCCGGATACGGCTCAGGTCGTCGGACACGATGGCTCGGAGATCCCCCGTCTGGCGCTAACCGGTGCACCTACCGCTACAAGATAGCGTGACTGACGATGACCGCGGTGTCTCGGTTCGGTCGAGGCCTCGGACGGGACACCTCGTGACCGTCAGATGCGACGGTACAGGCCGACGGCCTCGCCCACGACCTCGACCTCGCCCGAGCGCGCGTCGACGTAGATGGGCTCCATCGAGCTGTTCGCGGGCTGAAGGCGGATTCGCTTGCCTTCGCGGTAGAAGCGCTTCACGGTGGCCTCGCCGTCGACCATGACCACTGCGATCGTGCCGTCGCGGACTTCCCTCTTCTGGCGGACGAAGAGGTAGTCGCCGTCGTGGATGCCGTCTTCGATCATCGACTCGCCGGTGACCACCAGCGCGAAGACCTGCCCGCCCAGCGGCAACAGCCCCGCGTCGACCCGCAACGCGCCCTCGTAGCTCTCTTGGGCGAGCAGGGGCGTGCCGGCGGCGATGCGCCCGATGATCGGCACACTCACCGAGGACTCGTCGTCGAGGTGCGAGACGGCACCGCCGGTGACCCGCAGGGAGCGCGGCGATCCACGGCCACCCGTGCGCTCGAGGTAGCCCTTGCGCTCCAGCGCCTTGATGTGGTCGCTCACGCCGTTGGTCGACCCGATGCCGAGGGCCGCGCCGATCTCGCGGTAGCTGGGGACCACACCGTTCGCGTCGATGGCCGCGACGATGAAGTCGAGGATCTCGCGCTGTCGAGGGGAGAGGTCGTCCACGGGGCCTCCTGGACGCACGTGCAGATGAACGTCCGTACAGTATCCCCGGGGCCGGACCCCGTCAAGGCGCGTCGACGTCCTGCTTGGGCACCCGGTAGGCCACGCGGCTGCGCAGCACGTCGATCTGGCCTCGCGACCCGAGCGCGTCGACGGTGACGGCCACCTGGACGCTCGCGTCCCCTCCCCGCGCGTAGCCCCCGCGGTAGGGCACCTGTGCGATCACCTCGTTGCGCCCGCAGCCGATCTGGCGCACGGTCAGGAAGGTGCGCCCCGGCAGGCACCACTTCACCAGGGTGCAGTGCCAA
>Ga0114931_10009085_pt1 | contig 11944 bp, 6 predicted proteins | sample 2SBtaG_FD_89579 | JGI IMG/M metagenome (GOLD analysis project Ga0114931, IMG submission 89579) | Deep subsurface microbial communities from Kolumbo volcano to uncover new lineages of life (NeLLi) - 2SBTROV14_V59a metaG | ecosystem: Environmental > Aquatic > Marine > Volcanic | place: Kolumbo...
AAAATGAGGTTATGACGATGATTGGTAAATCATTAGATGCTGATGAATTGCCTGACCTAACTTGCTTGATAAGTTCAATACCATTCATGGCCGGCATATGTATATCAGTCATCATGAGATGGATTTCTTGTTCACATAAAGCTGCCAATGCCTGAGGCCCGTCTTCGGCCTCAATAATCTGCATCACGCCTAGTTTGGATAATATATGGCTGATAATGCGCCGAATAAAAGGATCATCGTCGGTGAGAAGAATTGTTAAGCCATTCAAAGGATATTGAGTCAACAAATTTTGTGTTTCATGGGTGTTTTTCATGGTATGGTTTAAGCATCAACAGTTGTATTAAATAGGGGATTATCCTCGGTTACGATTTCCTTTCGGCGTTTCTCCCATTTGTTTAGCCAGCTGAACAACTGTCCGGCCGGCATGGGCTTGGCGATATAATAGCCTTGCGCCACATCGCAGCCGCTTGCCCGTAAAAACGCCCAGTCGGCGTCATCTTCCACTCCTTCGGCCACGATCTTCATCCCGAGCTGGCGGCCCATGCTGAGGCTGGCTTCGAAAATCGCACGCAGCGACGCATCGTGGCACGCGCCGTGCACAAACCCCCGATCCACTTTAAGTTCGTTGAAGGGGATGTCGCGCAATTGCACCAGCGACGAATGCCCGGTACCAAAATCATCGATGGACAGTCCGATGTGCTTGAGTCTCAAGCGGGCTAGGATATCCAGCGACGCGAGCGGGTCACTCATCAGACGGCTTTCCGTTACCTCCAGTATGAGGTTCGATAGGGGCAATCTGGCCGCCCGTACTGCTTGTTCGACCAGGTCGGGAAACTCCAGTGTGACAAGGTTATGCATGGAAACATTCACCGCGATTTGCAGGTCGAGGCCCGCCGCGCGCCATTGGCCGCCCTGGTGTAACGCAGCGGTTAGCACCGTCAGCGTCAAATGATCGATCAGGTCATGCTCTTCAGCAATGGGGATAAACTGGTCAGGTGAAATCAGGCCATCCTGAGGGTGTTGCCATCGCACCAATGTCTCTACACCTAACACTGCACCGCTGGCTAGGTCCACCTTGGGTTGATAGTAGTTAACCAAATTTCCGTCGGTAATCGCTTTTTGTAACTCCTCGGCGGTATAGGTGGTGCTGGCTAAGGATTCGGCTTTGGCGGTGTTCGCCAGTTTGCAAGCCAATAGTGCACGTAAATGATCCATGGAAACCGGTTTACATAGAATGCCGACTATATTGAGATTGTGCGCCTTGGCCAGCCTTTCGGCGGCCTGCAATACACGGTTGTCTTCGCCGCTCATCAATACCAGGCCGCCGGGGTAACCAATGTCCGCGAGATGGCGCACGAACTCCACACCGTCAATGTGTGGCATTTGCAAGTCGCAGAACACCAGTTCTATGCCATTGAGATCATGTTGCAGCACGGCAAGCGCATCATAAGCGCGTTGGTGGGAACTTATCGCCTTAATGCCCAGATTACGCAGCTGTCTGGTCAATAACTCAAGCATGAAGGGTTCATCGTCAATCAGTAGTGTTTTCATGGTGATTCCACCTTGTTTGGGCGGGGATGGGCGCCGAGGTAATCGGCGATCGCCATTTCCACAGCGGCCAGGTGCCGGTCAAACTGCGCTATCAGTTCTGCGGTAGTCTTGGCGTCGTTTTTGGTGCAGGCATTTTCTATTTCGGAACACAGATCGCCCAGGGGCAATGCGCCCACCGAACGCGACGAGGATTTCAGTTTATGCGCCACGGCATGGACATTTTTATGGTCATCGGCGGCAAACGCTGAGCGCAGTTCCGCAGCCAACTGACGTGCCGAGCGGCGATATTCGACCAGTAATTCGCCTAGCACCTCCTCGTCCCTGCCGACCAAATTTTCCAATACCTGCACATCCACCGCCACGAGAGCCGTTGCGTCAGCATCTGCCGTTGCATCGGATAGCTCCACAGGCAGTGGCAACCAATGCCCTAGCGAGTCGGCGAGTTGGCTTAGTTGGACAGGTTTTGTCAGATAGCCGTCCATGCCAATTCTTTTCGCGCGCTGAGCTTCGCCTCGTAACGCATTGGCCGTAAGAGCTAAAATGGGCACCCGCCGGCCGGCGATTTCTTCCTTACGGATAGCTTTGGTCAGTTCGTAACCGTCCATTACCGGCATATTCAGATCCGTTAGCACGAGGGAGTAATCGCCGGTACGCCACAAGCGCATGGCCTCGACGCCATCGCAAGCGACATCGCCGGCATAGCCCAGCAGATCGAGTTGCTTAAGAACTACTTTGCGGTTTATCTCATCGTCTTCGGCGACCAGGATGAGCCGCCGCTGGGCGCGTGCTTCGGCCACTGAAAGCGACGAGGCTGTTTCGAGCACAGTATTCACCGTCCTCGGGTGTGATATTTCCGGAGATGCTCTTCCTGCGGCCACAGCGACACCGTGAAGCAGCGCCTCCCGGCGCAAGGGGACGCCGTCCAGTGAGAATATCTGCGGTGACTCAATTCGTGCTTTACGCCGCCAACGACTATGGATCAGAAGATGACGAGCCGCCGGCACAGTGGCAAAGTATTGCTGTACATCGTGGGCGGCCGACTCGCTCTGGGTGCCTTGCAATACCACGACCGAGGTTTTATCGGATGCCAGGAGCGCCGCTTGACTCAAGTTTTCCGCTTGTTCTACCTGTGCACCGGCATTCTCCAGGTATAAACACACATCCTGGGAAATATATTGAGGGCTGGCTACTACGATGCAATTTAGTCCGGATAGATCCTGTTGGTTCGAGTTGTTGCTTTCTTTTGCCGTCTTGACGGGAAAAGTCACGGTAAACGACGATCCTGCTCCGAAGCTGCTTTGCACTTCGATGTTGCCTTCCAACATTTCCACCAGTCGGGCGGAGATCGACAGGCCCAGGCCTGTACCCCCGAAACGCCGCGTGGTGGTGGCTTCGGCTTGGGTGAAGGACGTAAATAGATTCGCCAGGGTTTTTTCTGTCATGCCGATGCCGTTATCGACTATTTTGCATACCAGCTGGATATTACCGGCGCCGGCTTCCGTCACCCCAACTCGTACGTCGACGCGACCTTGCTGCGGCAGATCAGTGCTGAACTTAATGGCGTTACCCACCAGGTTATAGAACACTTGTCGCAAGCGGGTCGCGTCCGACCATATCTGCTCAGGGACGCAGGGGTCAATAAACAGAAAAAGCTGCACGTCCTTGTCTTCGGCGATCGGCGCCAGTGTGACACAGACATTTTCGAGAACTTCAACAATGCAAACCGGCGTGTTTTCAAATTCCAGCCGTCCGGCCTCAATTTTTGAGAAATCGAGGATATCGTCGATTAATTCCAGTAACGAAAACGCTGAAGTCTGAATGGTGCGAATGGCATCGGCCTGTTCGTCGTCGAGATGACTATGTGCCAACACTTCAACCATGCCGATAACACCGTTCATGGGGGTGCGGATTTCGTGGCTCATGGCCGCCAGGAACGCCGACTTGGCTCGGTTGGCCTGCTCGGCCTCTGCTTTGGCTTGTAATAAGGCATTTTGTGCCTGTTTGCGTTCGGTAATATCGTGTACAATGCCGGTGAAGATGTGCCGCCCATGAAATTCGACTTTGGTCACCGAAACCTCCATGGGGAAAGTGGTTCCATCTTTCCGTTTACCGATGATTTCGCGTTCGCTGCCGATGATCGAGGTATTGCCCGTATGCTGGTAGTTGGCAAGGTGTTTGTCGTGCTCATTCGCGTATCGGTCTGGCATTAACATTTTGATGTTGTTCCCCGTCACCTCATCGACCGAATACCCGAATAAACACTCGGCGGCCTTATTGAAAGTTTCAATAAGGCCGAACTCGCTGATGGTGATAATGCCGTCCACAGCCGTATCCACCACGGCTGACAAGCGGGCATCAATCTCCAGCATGTGCGCCTGGCGTAATGCCTCCTCAGCTTCGAGTCGCTGACGAATATCAAAAAATGTGACTACCGCGCCAGTCAATTTATCATTCTGGTACATTGGGTGGCACCACCATTCAACCGGGAAACTGCTGCCGTCAGCTCGCCATAGCATCTCTTTGTCGGCATGAGCGATTTCCCCAGCCGCTACGGCCCTAAACAGATTGGAGTCGGTTTTCGGGTTAGGAGGACCATCGGCGGGATTGTGATGAATCATTGAATACATTTCCCTGCCGATCAGATCACCGGCCTTGTCATAGCCGAGCATCTTTAAGCAGGCGGGGTTGACAAAGGTGCACAAGCCCTCACTGTCCAGGCCGTAAATTGCTTCTGCGGCTGAATTCAGCACCAGCCTGGTCTGTGCCTCACTCTTGGTCACGGCTTGGATAGAATCGCGCAGACTGGATTGCATGCGTTCAAAAGCCTTGACGAGCACATCAAGTTCATCCGAAATGCCCGGTTTGGTTGGCTTGTCGAGATGCAGAACCGCATCAAGATTATTGATATTTAAACTTGCGGCATGCTCGGCGAGCACGTGCATATGTCTGGCTATCAATCGGTTGAAAATAAAAAAAATAATTCCCGTTAACGCGAATACGGCCAACGCGTTACCGGACAAAATATAGAGGAATTGATCGAAAAGGCTTCGATAGATATCTTTAAGGGTTGCCTGCACATGCAGTACGCCGATCTGTATCTCATTACCCCTGTACTTGTACATGAGTGGAAAATAGCGATCTATGGTGTTATCCGTTTGTTCCACCCCGACCCGGACCAGGGCGCCGTCAGACTCCTTAATTTCAAGAAAGTTCATACCAGGAAGGCTTAGGATATCGGTAAGATAATTTTTTACATTGGCTAAATCGGCGATCCACACATGCGTTGCCATATTACGAATGTGAACTTCTCGGATTTCTTCAAGCCGTTTTTCGAGTTGATGCCGCTGCTGGGTATAATTGCTATGCAGCTGATAGGCCGAAGTAAGCAGCGTGATAAGTATGCTGGCTAGCATCACAGATAGCAGGAGTTTCCGTGCGATTTGGTTATTTTTATTGAGTAAGGATCTTGGCATGGGAGGTTTATTTTTCGAGCCTGGCGGGGGCGGCCAGCATCTGGCTGTAAAGGCGTTGGTAACTACCGTTCTGTTTCATTTCCTGTATCGCTGCCGCCAGAGGTAAGACCAAACGGTCGTGCTTCTGGTGGAGATAGATATACATGGGTTCGACCATCAATGGAGGAGAATGTGGCTGTATCGACGCAAATTCAGGGTCTTCAATGAATTTCATGCCGCTCCAGTATTCATAGATAATGAAATCGACGCGGTTTTTATTCAACATTTCGAATAACTGCTCAGGGGTGCGCACTTTTACGCTATACACGGAAGATGGGATGTTCTTTTCCAGAATCTTCCAACCATTAATAAATCCCACGTCCCTTCCCGCCAGGCCTTCCCATCCGGAGTGGAGCGCCATGTCATGCTTTGAAAAAACAACAAATTTCCAGTCAAATATTTTTTCCGGGACCTGGATAATGTTGCTGTAGAGCGTGTTGAGGCCAGCTACCCGTGTCATTTCACCATCATCGATTCCGGCATTGGAGTTTTTCAAGCCACGTTCCGCCGGTAGTGAGAAGGTTTTCAGTCCATAACCTACTTGGCTCAATGCTTTGGTGCAGATAATATCCAGAAACCCACTATGATCAGGAGTATTCAGTGGTGCTTTGGCAGTGACGTGCAGTGTAAGAACTGATTCCGATAAAACCTCGCCGCTGGTGAGAAGGCCGACCATAATCCACGTGAGTATCTTAAGATTCATTCTCTTCACCTAAATGGCCATTTCTTCAAATACAGCTAAGCAACGCCAAAGAATCAAGTATTCGGGCATCATTAAATAACCTCGAATTAGCCATTGTAACCTTGATATCGACACTGAAGAAAATTTCATTAATGTTAATTTTTAGTAAAAATAGTGTGATCGAGGCTTGCCCACTCCCTGCTCCATCACCGATCAAACAGCTATAACAAAGTGAGCATTTACCTCAAAATTAACAAGGTTTCTGCTGATTTAAGAGGCCTCAAGCGTGAACGCCTTATCAAACGGCCAGCGAAGTCTTTTTGGCCGGCACCGGATACGCTTGCACCGATCAAATACGCATGAAGGGTTATGTTTACCGCTGTGCAAAAGCGGGTTTCGTGCCCCGTGATGGACCTGAAGTTGAGCGAAATAAAATCGGCCTTCTCGCAGTTCAGCAAGCACTGATCGGGCGGCCACCTATGTGGGAATTGTCAGGTGGCAGGGTCCGGAGTCGGCCAACCTGGATCTATTCGCTGTATCACAAAAACAACAAACTGTCTCTTTTAATAAAAGCTTCATGACAATGAAACAAAAATGACACATTCAAAGAATACATTTGCCACTCGTTAGTAAACGAATGTATTCAATCATCCGTAAAAAGGGGGAATTATGAACAATATGAAAATGTTGCGGGCGGCATCCGGTCTTCTGGGTGGCGTTTTGATGGCGGGTGTGGCAACCGCGGGTGGTATTACGGTCTACAAGGATGACTCCGGCAAATATGTCAAGCTGGGCGGACGAATTCAGCTGCAATACCACCAGGTGAACCCCGATGCCGGCAGCGCGACTGATGACTTGTTTTTCCGCCGTTTTCGCCCTTACATCGAGGGCAGTCTGCACAAGGACTGGAAGGGTAAATTCCAGTGGGACATGGGTAAGGCTGACGGCACGAACGAGGTGGCCATCAAGGATGCCTATTTCCAGTACAAGGGTTTCGAGGGTATGAAGGTCACCGTGGGTAACGCCAATTTCCCTTTTTCCCGTGAATTTCTGACTTCATCCAAATATCAGGAGCTGGTTGAGCGCACCTTTGTCGGTGATCACAACTACGGTACACCGGATCGCAATACCGGTTTTCATCTTACCGGACATGACGGCGACAAGAAGCTGACCTGGGGCGCATCTTTTGCTGCGGCCGATATTGATCCTGATGACAAGAAGCTGGATTTTGATACGCCGGCCAATAAGAATACCGATTTCAACCAGGGTTGGATAGTCGGTGGTCGTGTTGATTACCACCCCTTTGGTTACTTGAAGTTTGCCCAGGGCGATTTCAAGGGTGAGCAGAAAGCGACTATCGGAGTTGCTGCTTTTTCCTGGAACAACGATGGCGATAACAACACCTATACCGCGTCAGGTATCTCGACTTCAACCAGTAAGGCTGATGTTGATCAGGTAACCGGTTTTGAAATCAGCGGAGCTTACCGAAATGCCGGCTTCTCGGTGGATGCTGAATACAACCGTTTCAAAGCTGATACCGTGGACAATTCTTTCACGGGCGGTATCTACCGGAATGGTACAACGACACTGAAGAACTGGTCGGTCGAAGGGGGCTACATGGTGGTTCCGGCAACGCTGGAACTTGTCCTGGGCTACTCTGTACAGGATGCGGATGGTTATTCGAGCACCTGGAACAGAACGGCAGTCGGTGCCAACTGGTTCCTGCACAAGCATGACGTAAAAATGCAGCTGACCTATCGCCAGAATGACAATCTCAAGGGGGCGAGCAATGTGAATGAAGACGAAATCTTCCTGCAGGGGCAGTATGTCTTCTGATCGAGGCTTTCCCTGTATGACCTTATCCAAGTCAGGAAAAAATTGATTTTTTCAAAAATCGTCATTCCCGCCCCCAGATCCCAGCGGGGTCCTCGAGTACCGGGATGACAACATAATCGGTCTTTTCGAAAATATCGGCCCCGTTGGTGTTACAGCGGGGCTTTTTTTGCCGGCGAGAATTGTGGGTGGAATTTCCAAATAAATTATTGGCATATAAAATATATTTAAATAAAAACACTCAATATTTAGCGTTAATTGCCGCCACTGGATCCACGTGGCACGGCATGTGATGTTGCTGATGCGCAACAACAAATACAGTGTGTGGTTTTTTTGAGAAAAACTGTTGCTTTTGGGTTTTTTCAGCGTTACAGTAATCACGGTTTCAAATAACCTTCCGTAAAATATTGGATAAGGGGAAATATTCAATGGACAAGAAGATTCTTTCTACAGTTATGGCCGCTGCTCTGGCGGCGCCAATGGCCGTTATGGCCGATACCACTGTTTTCGGTCTGCTCAGCACCAGCATCGACGCAGTAGATGTTCAGGGCGGCACCGATGACATCAATATGAACAGCACCACCTCCTCGATCGGTTTCAAGGGTAAGGAAGATCTGGGTAATGGCCTGAAAGCCATGTTCAAGATCGATTTCCAGTATGACACTACCGAGCGTAACCGTGCCTCCGGCGGTACTCCGGGCGGCAGCGTCAACTCCATTACCGATCGTGACCAGTGGGTGGGCCTGGGGGCTGACTGGGGTTCGATCAAGTTCGGCACCATCAGCACCGGTTACAAAAGTACCGGCGCCATGATCGACCCGCTGTATCGGACTTCTGCTCAGGCTCGTGGTCTGGGTCTGCAGTCCGCCCTGCATGAAGGCGCAGGTGAGGATGGCCAGGGCCGTATGACCAACCACGTGCGTTACGATACGCCCAACATGAATGGCTTCAAGGGTGTTATCGACTACAGCTTCGATTCCAAGGATGCGACTGATAGCAACGATGCCTATGCCTTTACCGGTATCTACAAGAATGGCCCGGTTCTGGGCTTTGCTTCTTACATCACCAGTAATAACGGCGGTGACGACTACGCCTGGAAGATCGGTGGCAGCTATGCGGTCAGCGATGAATTCAAGGTATTCGGTCAGTATGAAGGCGATGGCGGCCTGATCAGTCAGGCTGAAAAAGCGGGTACTGCTAAGCTTACTGCTCAGAACGCTACCGGTGACGGCCTGGATATTTGGCACCTTGGCGGTGCTTACAGCACGGGCAACAATACGCTGTATTTCGCCTATGGTCAGGGTGACGATAGCACTTACAGTGGTACCGCCAATTCTTCTGACTATAGCACCTGGACGTTGGCGGCAGTACACAGCTTCAGCAAGCGCACCAATGTATATGGCGGTTTCAACCGGCGCAGCTGTGATGGCAACAGTGGCACCACCTGTAGCGCTGTTGGCTCCATCAGCGGATTGGGTGCCAATGGTGGCGATATCGATGTCTTCACGCTCGGTATGACCCACAAGTTCTGATTCCGGTTAACCGGATTGATGAACAAGAACGGGGCCTTCGAGCCCCGTTTTTTATGGTGTGTTGTTCGCCTTCCGGGTTGGGTGTACTCTGTATGCGTTAAATAACGCGAGAGGCCGAGATGCGTCAACTAACAGCAATTATTGAGCGTGAAGGTGATACCTATGTTGCGCTGTGCCCGGAGGTTGACGTGGCCAGTCAGGGCGACACCATCACTGAGGCGCGGGCAAATCTGAAAGAAGCGCTGGAACTCTTTTTTGAGTGCGCCTCAGCCGAAGAACTCAAGGATCGGTTGCGCGACGAAGTTTACGTAACCCAGGTGGAGGTCGCCTTTGGGTAAACTGCGGGTGCTTTCAGGGAAGGAAGTCTGCAGTATTCTGCAACGAAACGGTTTTATCGAGGTACGAAGGCGCGGCAGCCATATCCTGATGCAGCACAGGATCGAGGGCGGCACCATCAGCGTTCCGGTGCCCGCGCATTCGGAACTTCGTACCGGCACACTGCTGTCCATCATCCGCCAGTCCAGGTTACCCCGCGAAGAATTCGAATCGTCGTGATCGTAAAGAAGTTTCCCGTGTTAAACTTCACTTCCCGGTCAGATTATCTGTTCCCCGAAGAGTAACGCCGTGCCGCAACGCATTCGCGAAATACCCTACAATTACACGTCTTTTTCCGATCGCGAGATTGTCATCCGCTATCTGGGCAAGGCGATGTGGGATGTATTGAACGATCTGCGCGGTGAACGCAGGACGGGCCGTTCCGCGCGCATGCTGTTCGAGGTGCTGGGCGATATGTGGGTGGTGGACCGCAACCCCTATATCCAGGATGATCTGCTGGATAATCCCAAACGCCAGTCGTCCCTGTTTCATGCCCTGCATCACCGGCTGGACCAGATCGTGGCGCGCGCCGAAGGCAATGAAAAGGCGTTGGCGCTGGCCGCCGCGGCGCGGGAGGCGGTGCAACGCTTCGAAGCCGGGTTTCCGGAAACCCAAAAACTGCGCCACAAAATCAGCCGGCGTTTGGGCAAAATCACCCGAAAAGACAATATCGACTTCGGTGGCCTGGCCCGGGTGTCACATGCCACCGATGCCACCGACTGGCGTATCGCCATGCCATTCGTGGTGATCAGTCCCGACAGAGAGGAAGAGGTCGCCGCCATCGTGGCGGCCTGTATCGAATTGGGACTGAGCATTATTCCGCGCGGCGGCGGTACCGGTTACACGGGTTCGGCGGTGCCGTTGCATGAACACTCGGCGGTGATCAATACCGAAAAACTTGAGCATCTGGGGCCTGTCGAGCACCGGCCACTGGATGGAGTCGAGGGTACGGTGGCGACGATCGGTGCCGCCGCGGGGGTCGTCACCCGGCGAGTCTCAGAGCGTGCGGAAGCCGCCGGATTTGTGTTCGCCGTGGATCCGACCTCCCAGGACGCGTCCACTATCGGCGGCAATGTTGCCATGAATGCCGGCGGCAAGAAGGCGGTGATGTGGGGCACCACGCTGGATAATCTGGTCAGCTGGCGCATGGTGACGCCGGATGCCAAATGGCTCGAAGTCGAGCGACTCAATCATAATCTGGGCAAAATCCATGACCAGGAACAGGTCAGCTTCCGCATAACCCGCTACGAACCGGATGGCGTAAGCCGGGTCGGTGAGCCGGAAATTCTGCGCCTGCCGGGCCGGGCGCTGCGCAAGGAAGGACTGGGCAAGGATGTCACGGATAAATTTCTCGGTGGCCTGCCGGGCGTGCAGAAAGAGGGCTGTGATGGTCTGATTACCTCGGCACGGTTTGTGGTCTACCGCATGCCCAGCTTCACCCGCACCGTCTGCCTGGAGTTCTTCGGCAGCGATCTGCACGATGCCGTGCCGGCCATTGTCGAAACCAAGGATTATCTCGACAATCATCCGGTGGTCGTGCTGTCCGGCCTGGAGCATCTGGATGAGCGTTACGTCAAAGCGGTGAACTACAGCACCAAGGCATCGCGGCGGGAGACACCCAAGATGGTGTTGGTTGCCGATATTTCCGGCGATGAGGAAACGGCGGTGGCCGCTGCGGCTTCGGAAGTCGTACGCCTGGCGAATGCGCGTGGAGCCGAGGGATTTATCGCGGTCAGCCCCGAGGCGCGGCGGCGTTTCTGGCTGGACCGGGCGCGCACCGCCGCCATTGCCGCCCACACCAACGCGTTCAAAATCAATGAGGACGTGGTGATACCGCTGGAGCGACTGGCGGAATACGAAGAAGGCATCGAACGCATCAATATCGATTTTTCGACGCGCAACAAGATCGACACCATTGATGCGGTGCTGGACTATCTGCAGGGCGATCTGCCGGAGTTGCGCGGTGATCCGGATTACGAGCCCAGCGCGGAAAACAGCGCCATTGAAACGGCCAAAAAAGCCGCTGCGCGGGACTGTCTCCAGGATGTCAAGCAGCGCTGGCAGTCGATCATGACGAACATCGACAAACCCGCCGTGGATCATGAGTCGCTGCTGGACGAGCGGGCCAGAGACAGTATCCGCCCGGGAGATCGGCTGCTGAATCTGTTGTTACGCCGTGAGCTGCGCATTTCCTATCGCCGTGAAGTGGAGCAGCCGTTGAAGGAAATCTTTGCCGGGCGGGAGTGGCAGGCGGTTGCCGACCGGCTGGATGCCATTCATGCCGACAAGCGTTCCAGCCGCCTGTTTGTAGCCACCCACATGCATGCCGGTGATGGCAATGTGCATACCAATATCCCGGTGAACTCGAATGATTACCGCATGATGCAGCAGGCCGAGCATATCGTGGACCGGGTCATGGAGCTGGCCCGTTCGCTGGATGGGGTTATTTCGGGTGAGCA
>Ga0114931_10009086_pt1 | contig 11942 bp, 9 predicted proteins | sample 2SBtaG_FD_89579 | JGI IMG/M metagenome (GOLD analysis project Ga0114931, IMG submission 89579) | Deep subsurface microbial communities from Kolumbo volcano to uncover new lineages of life (NeLLi) - 2SBTROV14_V59a metaG | ecosystem: Environmental > Aquatic > Marine > Volcanic | place: Kolumbo...
CAGTCACTGGTCAGCGCCTCGATTTCAGCCCGGTAGGCCAGCTCCTGTGCCGTGCGCACGGTGTGCACCAGGACTACCTTCTCATAGCGGTTATGGATATCAGGATCGCGGATCAGGGACATAAACGGTGCGAGGCCGGTGCCGGTCGCCAGCAAATAGAGATTACGGCCGGTCTGAATATGTTTCAGTGTCAGCGACCCCGTGGTCTTGCTGTTGATCCACACATAATCGCCTTTCCGGATGTTCGCCAGCCGGCTGGTCAAGGGACCGTTGGGGACATGGATGCTGAGGAACTCCAGATGCCGGGCGTCAGTCGTCGAGACCAGAGAGTAGGCACGTGCAATGAGCTTTCTGTCGGGTCTCAATCCAAGCGTGACGAACTCGCCGCTCTCGAACTCGAAATCATCTGCCCGGGTTGTGGTAAAGCTGAAGGTCTTCGGCGACCACTTGCGGACAGATGTGACCTGTTGCTCAGTGTATGGCATCCGGATGACTCCATGTCTGTGTTCTGGATTTGCGTAATCGTGAAACTCCTGCCAGTGCCAATCGTTCACAACAGGCGTGACAAGGGTGCGGATTAAACATTTCCGGTGACATGAATTTCATTGTTGCCAAATGACAGGGGTTGAGTGTGGCTGACAGAATCTCTGCGGATAAATTGAATAGCGACTTTCCTGGCCCTGGTATCATCGTCAAGTACCTGCTCCAGCTCGCGGTCATCGTTTACAGGGACTCGATTCATGGTGTACTCAACGACCCGGGGAATATCGAGGAAACCAATGCGCCGGTCGAGAAATGCCTGTACAGCAACTTCATTTGATGCATTGAGGATGGCCGGGGCGGTCCCACCGGTATGGGCTGCAGTGGTGGCAAGTTTCAGGCACGGGAAACGGTCGAAGTCAGGTGCTTCGAAATCGAGCCGGGCGATAGCGAACAGATCGAGACTGGAAACACCCGATTCAATACGCTCAGGCCAGCCCAGCGCATGCGAGATCGGCGTCCGCATGTCCGGGTTGCCCAGCTGCGCAAGCACAGAGCCATCCTGGTATTCAACCATAGAGTGCACCACACTTTGCGGATGAATGACAATCTGCACCTGATCGGGTTTGACCGAAAACAGCCAGCAGGCCTCGATCAGTTCAAGCCCCTTGTTCATGAGTGTTGCCGAATCAACCGAAATCTTGCGGCCCATGCGCCACTTGGGGTGGTTGCAGGCCTGCTCCGGAGTAACGTGCTTGAACTCTTCGGTAGATGAACGAAGGAAAGGGCCGCCGGAGCAGGTCAACAGGAGGCGCTTGACGCCTGGCTCGCTGGTGCCCGGCTGATAGCCGGCCGGCATGCACTGGAAGATCGCGTTGTGTTCGCTGTCAATAGGTATCAATTCCGCGCCTGAAGCATGCAGGGTATCCAGAATAATGCGGCCGGACATTACCAGCGGCTCCTTGTTGGCAATGAGGACACGGTTGCCCGCCGTGAGTGCCGACAGCGTGGGTGCAAGGCCTGCAGCCCCGACGATAGAGGACATGACGATGTCGACATCGGGCCGGGAAACCGACTCCGCCAGTCCTTCGGTACCGGTGAGCACCTTGATCGGCAAGCCCTCTTTCCGTATCCGGTCATCCAGCCATTGCGCGGCGCGGGAGTCCCGCATGACCGCGCAGGCAGGCCTGAATTGACGACACTGCACCAGCAAGCGGTCTGCCCGCGTGTTCGCTGTCAGGGCAACAACCCTGAACTGCCCGGGGTTCCTGGACAATACTTCCAGCGTGCTGACACCAATTGATCCGGTAGCACCGAGTATGGTGACACCCTTTACCGGAATACCGGCTGCAGGCTGTCGGGTTATCCCGGCGGTTACCAGTCCCATGCGCTTGTCCATGTGATTACGGTCGGATTACAGGGTTCGACTGCAGGGGAACGCAGAGATTCCATTTGCGTGGCGTCCATTGCCAAGGGATCTGGTGAACAGACTTCATGAGTGGTTTGTTGTACAAACAATACAGGGCACGCCATGCGCGCGCCTGTCGGGTAACCGGATATTTTACATCTGTCGTCCATACCGGCTCTGCACGTAGTCATCAACAAGTTCCTGGAAATCAGCGGCAATGCTGTCACCTTTCAGGGTGACGGTCTTTTCCCCGTCCACATATACGGGTGCAACCGGCCGTTCACCCGTACCGGGCAGGCTAATGCCAATGTCGGCATGCTTGCTCTCACCCGGACCATTGACTACGCAGCCCATGACAGCGATGTTCATATTCTCTACACCGGGATACACTTTTTGCCAGGCCGGCATTTGCTTGTGCAGGTAGTCCTGAATATCCTGCGCCAGTTGCTGGAAATAATCGCTGGCCGTGCGGCCACAGCCGGGGCATGCGGACACGGACGGTGCAAAGTTACGCAGACCCAGGGCTTGCAGCAGTTCTCTGGCGATGGTCACTTCCCGGGTACGGTCGCCACCCGGTTCCGGCGTCAGGGAAAGCCGGATGGTATCGCCAATGCCTTCCTGGAGCAGCACCGAAAGCGCTGCAGTGGATGTGACAATCCCTTTTAAACCCATACCGGCTTCAGTCAGCCCGAGGTGCAGGGGATAGGTACAGCACGCGGCCAGTTCCCGATAGACAGAAACCAGGTCCTGCATCCGACTCATTTTTGCCGACAGAACAATGCGGTCGCTGCCGATACCAAGTGATTCAGCATGTGCAGCGCTTTCCAGCGCCGAAGTTACCATGATCTCGTGGATCATTTCCTGCGAGTTTTTCGGATCCTTGCGTTTTGTATTCTCGTCCATGAGACGGGCAGTCAGCCCCTGATCGAAACTGCCCCAGTTTACGCCGATACGCACCGGCTTGTGATAGCGGCAGGCCGTTTCGATCATGACGGCAAATTGTTCATCGTGCTTCCTGCCACGCCCGACATTGCCGGGGTTAATACGGTATTTGGACAACGCCTGTGCGCATTCCGGGAATCTGGACAGCAACCTGTGCCCATTGAAATGAAAGTCGCCAATCAGCGGGATATCTCTGCCGGCTTGCAGCAGCCGCTCATATATCGCCGGCACGGCACGGGCGGCGGCCTCTGAATTGACGGTAATACGCACCAATTCAGAACCTGCATTGGCAAGCTCCATGACCTGCCGGATAGTCGCCGCTGCATCCGCCGTGTCGGTATTGGTCATGGACTGAATCACAACCGGGGCGTTTCCGCCCAGGCTGATCCGGCCGATGTGAACCGTGGTTGCAGTGCGTGTCATGACAGCTTGAGTCCGGTTGCCCCTGCTGGCCAATCCCTACCTGTTCCGACAGACCTGATACGGATAGTTCCCTTCACTGGTGTTTACGGACACGTTTGCGCGAAGCACGACTGCATGCGTCTTTAGAGTGGCCAGCACCCGGGCTTTCCTGAAAGAAGATTGAATATAATTTTATAACTCAATGTATTTAAAGTATTAAAAGTTTGCGGTTCAGCCGGATGGGCACATCGGCCAGGTGTATAGCCCCCGGCACGACAGCCGAAACCACCCTGCTTCCGGGAACAAACGATCAATTCACCATGTCACACTCGTATGGTCGAGGGAAAGGAAGAAGGCCATACCGGTGTGCGGGTTGCTCCTGCCAGGTGCGATTCCCTACCCGTGGAAGTCCTTGCGTGAAATAACAAGGGATATGCCATGAACTCCTCTCTGGAAAATACAAACAATGTATTGCCGTTTTCTGCAGCTGACGGGTTGAGTGACTATACGGGCAATGCCCTCGATGCCGTCAGCAATGCTGAGAACATGCGCTTCCAGGATGCAATACTGCCCGGGGTATCACGCACCTTCGCACTCACCATTCCGCAATTACCCCGTGAACTGTGTACCGTCGTTACCAATGCCTATTTACTGTGTCGTATTGCCGACACTGTCGAGGACGAGGTAGCACTTGACCAGGAGCAAAAATATGTCCTGAGCGACATGTTTGCAAGCGTGGTCACGGGTAAAGTCGACCCGGATTACTTTGCCCGTCGCTGCTTTCCGTTGCTGTCGAACAAAACACTGGAAGCCGAACGTGACCTGGTGCGTAACACGGCACGCATCATCCGGGTTATGCGCGGTTTCAATCCCCGTCAGCAAGCAGCTATCGAACGTTGTGTAGGCATCATGTGTGAAGGCATGGCGTATTTCCAGCACAGTGTTACGACTGCCGGGCTTGCCGATCTTGAAGAGATGGATCACTACTGCTATTGCGTTGCCGGCGTTGTCGGCGAGATGTTGACGGATCTGTTTTGTGACTATTCGCCGGACATAGACATTCACCGGGACGAGTTGCAGCAACTGGCGGCGTCCTTCGGCCAGGGGCTGCAGATGACCAATATTCTCAAGGATATCTGGGATGATCGCGCGCGTGGCGCCTGCTGGCTGCCGCGGGATATTTTTAACCGCGTTAATCTGCAAACCATTGTCCCGGGCTCGCATAACCCTGCCTTTGAGGCCGGTCTGGCCTGTCTTATCGGGGTTGCCCACCGCCACCTCCAGGATGCGCTACGCTATTCATTATTGATTCCTGCCAATGAGGCCGGCATACGGAAATTCTGTTTATGGGCAATCGGACTGGCAATCATGACGTTACGCAAGACTAACCGGCATCGCAATTTCAGCGATTACCATGAGGTAAAGATTACCCGCCGTACCGTAAAGCTGATCGTGATGGCAACCAGTATGAGTGTCCATCTGGACCCGTTGTTGAGGGGTTTGTTCCATCTCGGTGAGCTTGGTTTGCCTGTCGATACGCACCAGTCTGCCTACCCGGGGGAGAGAAATCTCCACTGACCACCATGAGCAGCAACCTCCAGGAAGACTCCGCAAGCCTGTATGAATATAAACTGGACGCGCCGTCTGCCGTCAACGACAAGCTTGACCGCGCCGTTCAGACGGCCTGCAATTCCCTGGTGGAACAGCAGCATGCGCAGGGCTACTGGGTCTACGAACTGGAGGCTGATTGCACCATCCCGGCGGAATATGTGCTGATGATGCACTACATGGACGAGATCGTCGTCGAGCTGGAACAAAAGATCGGCGTTTATCTTCGCGCCCGGCAGCTGGAGCAAGGGGGCTGGCCGCTATACTACGGGGGCGATTTCGACATCAGTTGCTCGGTCAAGGCCTACTATGCGCTCAAATTGATCGGCGACCCGCCCGATGCGCCCCATATGCAACGAGCACGCGCTGCCATTCTGGCGCATGGCGGCGCAGCACGCTCCAACTCATTTACCCGCATCACGCTGGCCCTGTTTGAACAGATCCCCTGGCGCGGCGTACCCTTTGTGCCGGTTGAGCTGGTGTTGTTGCCGACGTGGTTTCCGTTTCACATCAGCAAGATCTCGTACTGGGCGCGTACCGTTATGGTGCCGCTGTCCATTCTTTGCAGTCTGAAGCCACAGGCAAGGAACCCGCGCGGGATCACCATCACCGAGCTGTTCAGCGTGCCGCCGGAACAGGAACGACATTATTTCCCGATACGCTCACGCCTGAACCGGGTGATCCTCGTACTGGAACGCATCGGCTTTCGGCTGGAGCGTTTCATCCCGGATAAACTGCGGCAACATGCCCTGAAGACAGCGGCCGAATGGACGCTGGTGCGTCTAAACGGTACCGACGGACTCGGCGCCATCTTCCCGGCCATGGTGAATGCGTATGAGGCGTTTGGCCTGCTGGGTTACGACTATGACCACCCGTGCCAGCAACAGACCCGTACCGCCTTGCGAAATCTGCTGGTCATCGATGAGGCCAGCGCCTGGTGCCAACCCTGTGTATCGCCGGTGTGGGACACGGTCTACGCGGCACTTGCCCTGCTGGAGTCGGGGGACCCCGGCTATGAGGGTGCGATTCAGCGGGCGCTTGACTGGCTGGCGGACCGCCAGCTGCTGGAGACGGCCGGTGACTGGGTGGATAAATGTCCCGATTTGCCAAATGGCAGCTGGCCGTTTCAGTTCCGCAACGATTACTACCCGGACCTGGATGACACTGCCGTCGTGGCCTGGCTGATGCAACGCAGTCGTCAGTCCGAACACTACAGCAACGCAGTTGACAGGGCAGCGGACTGGTTGTGCGGCATGCAGTCCGGAGATGGCGGTTTTGCGGCCTTCGATATCAATAACACCTGTTATTACCTGAATGAAATTCCATTTGCCGACCATGGCGCCATGCTGGACCCGCCAACCAGCGATGTCAGTGCCCGTTGCCTGATGCTGCTGGCGGCACTGGGAAACGACACATACCGTGATACAGCCCGTCATGCGCTGGCTTTCCTGCGCCGGGAACAGGAGACCGATGGTTCCTGGTACGGTCGCTGGGGAACCAACTATATATATGGTACCTGGTCGGTACTGATGGCCCTGGCCGAAACCGGTATGGACCTGCAGCAACCGTTTATCCGTAAAGCGGTTGGCTGGTTGCAGCGCATGCAGCAGTCGGATGGCGGCTGGGGCGAGGACAATGACAGTTACCTGGATCCTGCCCGGAATCTCCGGCCGACGGCCAGTACGCCTTTTCAGACGGCCTGGGCGTTGCTGGGTTTGATGGCGGCGGGCGAAGTGGATTCTGTCGAGGTGCGCCGGGGCATCGACTACCTGCTGCAGACCCGGCAGGCAGACGGATTATGGCAGTGTCCGTACTTTACGGCGTTGGGTTTCCCAAAGGTTTTTTATCTCAAGTATCACGGTTACGACAACTATTTTCCGAGCTGGGCGCTGGCGCGGTATCGCCGGCTTGCCCGCGCCGGCGAGCAGGCGGCGTGATGCCGGTGGGTATCGTGGTGGCACTGCCTGCCGAGGCCCGGCCATTGTCCCGGGCGTCACAACCCGGCAACCCCGTCAGCATCGGCGCTGACAGCCTGTTGATGGTCTCCGGCATGGGTGCGCAGCGTGCGGGGGCAGCGGCCCGGACACTGATCCAGGCCGGTGCCACGGCGCTGGCAAGCTGGGGAACGGTCGGCGGGCTGGACCCGCAGTACCGGTCCGGGCACCTGCTGGTACCGAAACAGATCATGACCACGACGGGAGAGACTTTTGCAACGGACCCGGGCTGGCGCCTGCGGGTACTGCAGGCGCTGGATAACCAGGTCGCTTGCAGTGAGGATACGGTGCTGACCACCGGACAGGTACTGACCTCGACCGCGGACAAGCGTCGTCTACATGCACAGTCGGGTGCGGCAGCTGTTGATCTTGAAAGCAGTGTAGTGGCTGCCTGCGCGCGCTCCGTCGGGGTGCCGTTTCTTGCCTTGCGGTGCGTGGCGGATACGGCCGCCATGCCGCTGCCCGGGTACGTGCTTGAACAGGTGGATCCGTACGGGCAACCCCGTCTCTTGCCACTGTTGCAGGTATTGCTGCGTTATCCACGCGAGCTGGCGACCCTGTGGCAGCTGTTCATGGCATTTCGCGCCGCGCAGGCCACCCTGCGACGGGTGCGCCGGCACCTCGGCTGCAACCTGCTGGTGCCGGTAACCGGGGCGGCTATTGCCGCTCCCTGCTGCGTAACGGGTGAGTGAGATGAATCAACAGACACTACCTTGCCGGGAAGATGTCATGGTTTCCGTTGCCGAACAGGCGTCTTTTGAACGGGACGGTTTTCTGGTAGTGCGCGGACTCTATAACGCCGTGCAAATGGCGGAGATCAGCCGCTGGACAGATACGGTGGCGGACTGGCCGGAGGTCCCCGGCGGCGGGTACATGATGTACTTTGAGCAAAGCCGGACCGGCCCTTCCCGACGCTTGCTGAACCGGGTGGAAAATTACTGTCCCTACCACCGGGGATTTCACGACCTGGTGTACAGCGCCGCCATGCAGGGCCGTGTCTCCGCGTTGCTGGGTGAACCGGCCATCCTGTTCAAGGACAAGATCAATTTCAAGCTGCCGGGCAGTGACGGGTTCGCACCACACCAGGATGTGCAGGCCGGCTGGGAGCGTTACGGTTCACTCCATTTAACCGCCTTGCTCAGTATCGATGCCACGGGCATCGAAAACGGTTGTCTGGAACTGGCGGCAGGCCAGCATCGCCGTGGCCAGATCGGCGCCAGCTGGGAGCCGCTGACCCGGGACGATATGCGCGGTATGGTATTCACGCCCTGTGTCACTGAACCGGGAGATGTGGTGTTCTTCGATTCGTTTGTGCCGCACCGGTCTGCGCCCAACCAAACGGATGCGCCCCGCCGGGTGCTGTATGTCACCTACAACCGCGCGTCCGAAGGAGATAATCTGGCCCGTTACTACGCCGACAAGCGCGCCAGTTATCCGCCGGACTGCGAACGGCAAACCGGCCGGGAGTACCGTTTCCGGGTCTGATTGCCCGGCCGCGGCAGCACAGCCCATGCATGCCATTATTCTCGCGGCGGGTGCCGGCAGGCGCATGACCGGACCGGACGGTCATGACCGGCAACCCAAGTGTCTGCTGACCTTTGACGGCAGGACATTGCTGGCACGCCACCTGGAGATACTCCGCCAGTGCGGGATCGGGCGCGTGTCGCTGGTCACGGGTTACCGCGCCGACCTGATTGCGCAGGCGCTGTTGCAACGGCCGTTGGACATGGACGTAGAGGTACTTGAAAACCCGGACTACCTGCAGGGCAGCATTGTCAGTCTGTGGACCGCGCGCCACATCCTTGCCGTCGGCGAGACCATCGTATTGATGGATGCCGATGTGCTTTATGACCAGCGCTTGCTTGAACGTCTGCTGCAGTCACCGGCCACTGACTGCCTGTTGATGGACAGAAACTTCGAGGCCGGCGAGGAACCGGTTAAATTGTGTTTGTCCGCCGGACGTCCTGTGGCCTTCAGCAAGCACATCGCGGCCGGACTGGATTATGACGGTTGCGGTGAATCCGTCGGTTTCTTCCGTTTGTCTGCAGCAACCGCTGAACGGCTGGCGGAATTGTGCCAGACTTTTATGGAGTGCGGCCGCCGGGATGAGCCGCATGAAGCGGCCCTGGGTGAGTTGATCGCAGGTGCTGACCCGGTTGAATTTACCATAGAAGATATCACCGGGCTGCCATGGCTGGAGATTGATTTCCCTGCAGATGTGATACATGCCAGGCAACATGTCCTGCCACAGCTGCTCCGACTTGAAACGTAAAGCTGCTGATTGGGTACACGTAGTGGAATTCGCTGTGAAACATGACCGGGAAATAACTGTCAAACCCGGTTACACAGCCTGATCCTTGTGCAAGTGAGAACCGTTATGCGGGAAGCACACATGTTGGATAAAAACGCCACCACGTCCAGGTGCCATGCCTTGCGCAGTCTGCTGTATGCACCGGAAACGGATTTTCTTATGGAAGCGCATAACGGGATCAGCGCACGGATTGCCGAGGAGGCAGGCTTCAGGGGAATCTGGGCCAGCGGCCTGTCGCTGGCTGCACAGTTTGGTGTACGAGACAACAATGAAGCCAGCTGGTCCCAGGTTGTGGATATGCTGGAATTCATGTCGGACGCTACGCATATTCCGATACTGCTCGATGGCGACACCGGTTACGGGAACTTCAACAATGTGCGCCGGCTGGTGCACAAGCTTGAGCAACGCGGTATTGCCGGGGTCTGCATTGAAGACAAGCTGTATCCCAAGACCAACAGTTATATCAACAGCGAACAACAGCCACTGGCGAATATCGATGAGTTCCAGGGCAAGATCAAGGCTGGCAAGTACAGTCAGGAAGATGCGGATTTCTGCATTGTGGCCCGGGTCGAGGCACTGATTGCGGGCTGGGGCATGGATGAGGCATTACGGCGGGCCGCGGCCTATCATGCGGCGGGGGCCGACGCCATACTGATCCACAGCCGGTCTGCAACACCCCATGAAGTCCTGGCATTTACCCGGGAATGGGGCAATCGCTGTCCGCTGGTGATCGTACCAACCTCTTATTACAGTACGCCCGTGGCGGTGTTTCGTGAAGCCGGCATCAGCCTGGTGATCTGGGCCAATCAGCTGTTGCGTTCGGCCGCTGCCGCCATGGCCGCGACCGCCAGGGAGCTGTATGAAACGGAAACCCTGGTGAATATCGAGGAACGCATTGCGCCCGTAACGGAGGTTTTCCGGCTGCAGGGTGCAGCGGAATTACAGGAAGCCGAGGAGCGCTACAGCGTCCATGCCGACGCGGCGCCGCAGGTCATTGTACTGGCCGCCAGCCGGGGCGAGGCCCTGGGCGAGCTGACGGCGGACCGTCCGAAGGCGATGCTGCCGGTGGCGGGCAAATCCCTGCTGCGGCGCCTGGTGGATGAATTCAAGCAGCAGCGGATGCACCGTATCAGTGTCGTGACCGGTTACAAGCCGGAAAGTGTCGATATCCCCGGTATCAATCTTGTCTGCAACCCGGCACACCGGGACAGTGGTGAGCTGGCTTCACTGTAGTGTGTTTGCGATGCGATTGAAAATGATCTGGTGATAACTTATGGCGATCTGTTGTTTCGCAGTTATATCCTGCATGCCCTGCTGGAGATGCCGGGAGAAATTGTGGTTGTCGTGGATGCCTCGCCACTGCCGGACCAGGCTGACCGGTTACGCGATCTGGCCCGCTGTTCGGTGGCGGACAATCGCGCCCTGTTCCAGCAGGATGTGGACCTGCAGGGCATCGAAGCCGTCCGCACGGCCGAAGTGCCGGTGCCCCAGGGGCGCTGGATCGGCATGTTGCGTGCACGGGCAGACGGTTGTCGCTGGCTGCAGGACGGGCTTGCGCAGTTACGTCAACGCAGTGACTTCCCGTCACTGGGTCTGCCCGATCTGCTCAATCAGCTGATTGAGACGGGCCGGCCCGTCAAGGTGATGTATATCCAGGGGCACTGGCTGGATATCAACAACCAGGATGATTTGCGCAACGCCGCGGATTTTGCCCATTGCGAACGCTATCAGTCGCCAGCCAGGCCCGGCGAATGATCGATGCCGAGGCATTTATCACCGGTGCAGCCCATCTCGGTTTTCGCTGGTACGCCGGCGTTCCCTGCTCTTTTCTGACGCCCTTTATCGATTACGCCATCGATCACCCGGAGTTGAGCTACGTCGCGGCTGCCAATGAAGGAGATGCCGTGGCCGCGGCCGCCGGTGCCTTTCTCGGGGGACGGCGGGGCGTGGTGCTGATGCAGAATTCGGGCCTGGGTAATGCCATCAATCCGCTCAGCTCCCTCACCCATGTCTTCCGGATCCCGGTATTGCTGATTGTGACACTGCGCGGTGAGCCGGGGCAGCCGGATGAACCCCAGCACGAATTGATGGGGCGCATTACCACGACCTTGCTGGAACAGCTGGAAATCCCCTGGTGCTGGTTCCCGGACTGTACCAATGCGATCCGTCCGGCCCTGCAGCAGGCGTATGCCCACATGCAGCGTAGTCGGCGACCCTATGCCATGATCATGCGCCGGGGTGCGGTCACCGCTGCGGCAAAGACCCACCATCAAGCGCCGGCTGCAGAATCGCTACCCATCGAAACCACGGGAGCGGTCGGGCAGTACGAGGCGGCAACCGTTACCCGGCATGCAGCCCTGGGCCGTATTCTGGAACTCACCGACCCGGAGTGTTCGGTGATCATTGCCGCGACCGGTTATACCGGCCGGGAACTGTATGCGCTGGCGGACCGCCCCAATCATCTGTACATGGTGGGTTCCATGGGGTGTGCCTCGGCACTGGGACTGGGATTGTCGATGACCCGGCCCGAGCGGCAGGTCATTGTCATCGACGGCGACGGTGCCGTACTGATGCGTATGGGCAACCTGGCCACGGTTGGCCGTTATGGCAACAGCAATCTGGTGCATATTCTGCTGGACAATGAAGCACATGATTCGACCGGTGCCCAGGCAACCGTTGCCGGTCATATTTCCATGGCCGGTATCGCGCGCGCCTGTGCCTACCCGCATGTCGAGCAGGGCTGTGAGCTGATGGTACTTGACCGTCTGTTCGAACACATTGACAAGGGCGCGGCGGG
>Ga0114931_10009087_pt1 | contig 11942 bp, 10 predicted proteins | sample 2SBtaG_FD_89579 | JGI IMG/M metagenome (GOLD analysis project Ga0114931, IMG submission 89579) | Deep subsurface microbial communities from Kolumbo volcano to uncover new lineages of life (NeLLi) - 2SBTROV14_V59a metaG | ecosystem: Environmental > Aquatic > Marine > Volcanic | place: Kolumbo...
ATTTCTACGACATCTCGCAAGATGGCTGACGAGATGAATGTTAAAGGTTTTGTTCAAGATGATTTGTATAACCCGCCGACGGCGATTAGATTTGGTGCACACTATTTATCGAACATGTTTAAGGACTTCCCTGATAAGCCTGCCGCGGTCGCCGCAAGCTATAATGGCGGAGAAGACCGAATGATGCGCTGGCTAAGGCGCGCAAGGAGTAACAGCCCGGATCAATACGTACCTGAGATTATTTTCACGCAAACCAAAGATTATGCCTACAAAGTAATGGCAAACTATCGTATCTATAAAATGCTCTACGATCGGAATTTATCGCCGATAGAGATTAGAAAAACGGGGACTGTTTTGAACTCAAAGTAATACTATCTACCCTGTACAATCCAGAAAGAAACGGCGTAAAATAACTCATTTAAAACTTTAGAACAGAATCGTCTTTATATGCGTCATATAGTCCTTATTTTATTTTCATTTATTCTTTTATCCGCCTGCGGAACCACTCCTTCTGAACAAACTGATCCAAGCAAACTAAAACGGTATAAACTAAAGGGCGAAATTCTTTCAGTTAATAAAGCCAATAAAACCGCGGCAATCAAGCACGGGGAAATTCCCGGATTCATGTCTGCAATGACAATGGATTTTAATATCAAAGAAGACTGGGTTTGGGACGATCTAAAAGTCGGTTCTCAAATCAAAGCCGACCTCGTAGTTGATAACATCAATGCCAAATCGTGGCTCGAAAACATCGTAATTTCAACCACCCAAAAAACCGGAAGTCCGCCAGTATCGCTAAAAAAGGACGCCGCTATTGAAGGCAAAAAGATGATTGATTTTACGTTGACGAATCAAGATAACAAGACCGTTTCAGCTATGGATTTTAAAGGAAAGGTCTGGGTACTGACATTTATTTATGCACGTTGTCCGCTTCCCGATTTCTGCATTTTGATGTCAAAAAACTTCTCGGATGTGGCGAATAAAATTGCCAATGACGATGTATTAAGAAAAAATGTTCGCTTACTGAGCATTTCCTTTGATCCGGCGAATGATACGCCAAAAAAACTTCGGCAATATGGGCTGGGATATTTAGGTAAGGATTCAAAAGCAAAAAATTTCGAGATTTGGCAATTAGCCGTTGGAAAAGACAAGGAAGTAAAGAAGCTTGCCGATTTTTTTGGTCTCCGATACGAAGTAGATAAAAAGGATAAAAAGCAGTTTATCCATTCGCTTCGCACCGCCGTAATTTCACCCAACGGCAAAATCTTAAAAATATTTACTGGAAACGGTTGGTCTCCTGAAGAATTATTGACGGAACTCAAAAAAGGAAACAGCAACACTAAAAACTCATAAAAATATCCTGTAAATCTTGTTACCCTCCATTTATTAACACCTTATTTGTAGGCTGAGTTTCCCCACCATCATCTTTTCATAGTACAATTTTCCATACAATATTTTTTCTTGAGGTGGATATGATTAAAACGATTCTAAGGTCTGGCGTTTTTTTTCTTGTAACGATTCTTCTTTCTCCGTCGGTTCTCGCGCAAACCGGCTACAAATATCCAGTTACAAAAAAAGTCAATCAAGTTGATATTTATCACGGAACAAAGGTTGCAGATCCTTTTCGTTGGCTGGAAAATCCTGACTCGGCTGATACAAAAGCTTGGGTCAATGCACAAAATAAACTTACAAACGCCTATTTAAACACAATCTCTCAACGCGAAAGGATAAAAAAACGTCTGACAAAACTTTGGAATTACGAGAAATATTCTGCACCTTTTAAGCAAGGTAAACGACATTTTTATTACAAAAATGACGGTCTTCAAAACCAATCGGTTCTGTATGTTGCAAACTCGATAAAAGATAAAGGGAGAGTTTTGCTCGACCCAAATAAATTTTCAAAAGACGGCACAACATCACTTGCAGGTCTATCGATCTCAGATAATGGAAATATTGCTGCCTACGGAATTTCAAAGGGAGGATCGGATTGGCGGGAATGGCGTTTTTTGGATATTAATACAGGCAAACAGCTTCCGGATGTCTTAAAAAACATAAAGTTTTCAGGTGTTTCCTGGACAAAAGATAATAAGGGAGTTTTCTACAGCCGTTATCCGGCACCAAATGAAAAAACGAAGCTTGAAGACACCAACTTTGGTCAAAGACTTTTTTACCACCGAATTGGGACAAAACAATCAGAAGACGAACTTATTTATGAACGCCCCGATGATAAAAAACTTGGTATTGGAGGGTTTGTGACGGAGGATGGGAAATGGCTTTTGATTTTTCTAAGACAAGGCACATCACCAAAAGCCCAAGTCTATTTCAAGCACCTTCTGCTTAAGAATTCGCCGATTATTCCCCTTATAAACAAATTCGAAAACAGCTATTCTTACATTGGAAATATAGGTTCGGAATTTTTCTTTAGAACAAATAAAAATGCGACTTCGGGAAAACTCGTTTCGGTCGATCTTTTAGCAAAAAATAGAATTTGGCGCGAAATAATTCCCGAAGAAAAAGAAACGCTCCGCGGTATCTCCTTTATCAATAATAGTTTTGTCGCAAACTACCTAAAAGACGCCTATTCGCAGATTAAAATATTTGATGTGAAAGGAAAGTTTATACGCAGGGTAAAACTTCCGGGAATTGGTTCGGCGGGCGGTTTTGGCGGAAAAAGGCATGACCGTCATACATTCTACTCCTACTCAAGTTTCAACACTCCACCGACTATCTATCGATACGATATGAAAACCGGCAAAAGCAAGGTTTTTCGTCGGGCAAAAGTGGACTTTAACGCCAATGATTATAAAGTCAAGCAGGTTTTTTATCCAAGCAAAGACGGTACGAAAATCCCTATGTTTATCGTCCACAAAAAGGGCATAAAACTTAACGGTAATAATCCCACGCTACTATATGGCTACGGCGGTTTCAATATTTCAATCACGCCAAGATTTAGCGTTTCGCGATTGGTTTGGATGGAAATGGGCGGTGTCTATGCAGTCGCAAACCTGCGCGGTGGAGGCGAATATGGCGAAAAATGGCACGAAGCGGGTACGAAACTCAAGAAACAGAATGTATTTGACGATTTTATCGCCGCTGGCGAATGGCTGATAAAAAATAAATATACGAGTTCAAAAAAGCTTGCGATTCAAGGAGGGTCAAACGGCGGATTGCTTATAGGAGCGGTTCTGAATCAACGTCCTGACTTATTTGGAGCTGCACTTCCGGCGGTCGGGGTAATGGATATGCTCCGTTTTCATAAGTTTACAATTGGTTGGGCATGGACATCCGATTACGGATCATCTGAAAATGCGGACGAATTCAAAGCTCTTTACGCATATTCCCCGCTCCATAATATTAAAAAAGGAACTAAATATCCTGCCGTAATGGTTACAACTGCCGATCATGACGATCGCGTTGTTCCGGCACACAGTTTTAAATACACCGCGACTTTACAAGAGGCTCAAACGGGAAACGCTCCGATTCTAATTCGTATTGAAACTAAAGCCGGTCATGGAGCCGGAAAACCGACATCTAAACGAATTCAAGAAGCCGCAGATATTTATGGTTTCCTAGTGAAAAATCTTGGAATGTAATTTCCGCCGGAACGCCTGCGCCCTCGCAGGCTACGCTTTTCCAATAATGATCCCTGCTCCCGCCGCGACGGAACGCCTGCGCCCTCGCAGGCTACGCTACCGTTGTGTATAGAGGTCTTCGAGTGTTGCGCCTGGAACGCCTGCGCCCTCGCAGGCTAAGCTACCGTTGTGTATAGAGGTCTTCGAGTGTTGCGCCTGGAACGCCTGCGCCCTCGCAGGCTAAGCTACCGTTGTGTATAGGTCTTCGAGTGTTGTGCCTAGAACGGCGGCGCCCTCGCAGGCTACGCATTTGAAAAATCGCAACAAACTGACCAAGCCATTTAGATTGTTGCCACAATCCATGCCCGCGAGGGCGCGAGCGTTCCGCTGTGAGAATGTGACCTCTCATTTAATAAACCGCAAACTTAACATTCACAACAGCGGTTACATCTTTTTCGATTGACGAGGTATCATTAATTCCATAGTCAGATACTTCCGTAGAATCCGCCGCCGTAATCTGCATCACGCCCATTCTGGCAGACCTGATAGTGCCAATGCTGCTTCCGGTACTTGAGGCGATTCGATCCGCCCTCAATCTCGCGTTTTTAGCTGCCTCGCCAAGCATTTCAATTTTAAGATCGCTGAGCTTTGTATAAAAATACCTCGGTGAATTCGAATTCAGGAGAATTCCTTCTTTGATTAGTTCGGTCGATTCACGCGCAATCTTGGAAATCAACTTAACTTCAGATGACTTGACATCTACCCGCTGGCTTAAAGAATAGCCGATAATCTCCGTAGACATATTTCCGTTTTGGTCGCGACCGTGGAGTGTTCTGGAAGAAATCGCCGAAACTGTAATCTGATCCTCCGCAATTCCCTTTTTCTTCAAATACTCGTTAACCCGAGGAACATTTTCGGCAAGAAGTTGATATGCCCCTGCCAATTTTGGTGCTCTATATGAAACTTCTGCGCTCCATTTCACCATATCCGATTTGATTCTTTTTCTAGCAGATCCAGTTACTGTCACGACCTCGGTGCCTTTTTTCGCGTTAGAATATGCCCAAGCCAAGACCAACGACGAAATAACCATGCCAACCGCGAGTGCCGCGCCGATATTTAATAAATAATTCTTTTTATAGTCATTCATAAATTCACCTCCATTTACTGAATAAATTAAACAACAAACGACATAGCATAGATACGGTGCGAGACACGACGAAGGGCTGTGGATAGCCACAGTTCTAACTTTCACTTTAGCTAATTATTTTTGGAACACCTTCAATAAGAAAAAAAGTTTTATATTGCTGATTTATCCTGTATTATAAAGAAAACAATATTTTTACTGAATTTGAGCGGTAGTTGCCTAGAGGCATCTTTTGGTTATGCAAGGAGTTTTAGACTTTACACAAATATCGACGGCGAAAACTTTCACGAGCAATGTAAAACTCGTTGAAGTCTCCGACAATCGATACTCGGCTAAATTAGTCGAGACGCCTGAAGAATTGGAGGCTGTGCTGCGGCTTCGGTTTGATGTGTTTAAGAGAGAACTATCTGATAAGAAAGGCGTTGAAAAAACTCTTGGAATAGATTTTGATGAATACGATCTTCATTGCGAACATCTTATTGTTCGCAACATAAAGACCGGCGAAGCTGTTGGAACCTACCGTCTAAACACAATAGAAGGAGCGAAAAATGCGAAGGGCTTTTATGCCTATAATGAATTTAGCATTGAAGATTTCCCCGCAGAAATGCTCGCAAAATCAATTGAATTAGGACGCGCTTGTATTGCAAAAGAACACCGAAACTCAAGGGTTCTGTTCATGCTTTGGAAAGGCTTAGCCGGTTATTTAACAGCGACCAAAAAGCGTTATCTTTTTGGGTGTTGCTCGATATTCACACAGGACTTCGAGGTCGCAGCGAATGTTCAGCACCACTTAAAGCTCAAGGGACATGTTTCTGAAAAGGTCAGGGTAAATCCCCGCGAAGACCGAATTTGCATTCCGAAAGACTTTGTTCCCGATGACAACGCAGACGTCGATATTCCCGCCCTTGTAAATATTTACTTAAGAATTGGCGCAAAAATTTGCGGAGCACCTGCAATAGATAGAGAATTTAAGACCGTAGATTTCTTTGTGATTTTTGATCTGAAAACGATCAACCGGAAATACCTAAAAATGTTTTTCGGAGAATAAGACGAAGCTAATTCTCCTTGCAATAAAACGTTCTAAATAAAAACTCTTTCTTCAAAATCTGATTTAAAATCATTGTCAAAAGTAACTACTGTAGAACACCTTGTTCCATAAATCGGCGTTTCAATAAAGATCGAAGAAAGCAATTTCTCGCGTTTATATCCAATACCCGTTTCGGGTAAATCTTCATCTTTCGCCAAGGATTTATCACTCAAAAGCTCGAAGAATTTCTCCTTATGAAGGCTGTCATCTTCAATCAAACTCCTAAAAGATTCCTTTCCATATGCAACTTTCTTCCAGGGCGTGTCTAGCAAATGGTTGCTCAAACCATACAAACCTTTTTCTAGCTTTTCGATCTTATTCTCCTGATTCGAATAATAAAACAATTCGTTTCGCTCAGAGTTTATTTCTCCAACTAAAAGATTAAACCCTGTAAACTTCTCCGATTTCGATTTCACTCTCAATAAATATTCTTCCGCGCGAATTTCTTGTTTCAAAAAATCAGCCACGAGATTTCCCCGCGAAAGGGTTCCCTTTTCCTGATTTGGATCGCGAAAATTAGTAACAGCCGAGAACCTTCCTGATTTCGTAATTCCAAGCCAAGTTCCTTTTCCAACCAGATCCCGTCCAGCTAATATATTCGGATAATCCGCCCAATACCCAGCCTTTTGTGTCGGTCGGTCGTAAAACTCGTCACGATTCGCAAGCAAAATAAGCGGATACTTCGGGTGCTGTTTATAAGAAAAATAAATTACGCACATATTTCTCCAGTTGCTTCCGAATCATTCTCCTTTAGTTTTATTTCGAAACCAAAAAGCAAACGGATCAAATTAAATAACGAAACTGGTTTTGCCCCACATGAGCGGTTTTGCTCACCAATTTCATAAGCAATTCGCCATTGATCAAATAAGATTCGATAGGCTTGAGGCAAAGAATATCTCTTATCATAAATATTTGTCGATTCCGATGTTACGCCATTTATTTCAAGAATTTTGAAATTTTCGCCGTTCTTAATATCTTCAAAAGAGGATGCTCGAATATCAAATCTTCCAAAATAAAACCCTTTATATCCTTGGGAAATCTCATCAATCTTTTTCTCGACCTTCGGCGTTTTTAGCCAATCACCTTCCTTAAATATTGCGCCGCGCGAATGAGTACCAATGTCAATAATCTGGACTTCCTCACCTCTATTGGGCACAGAATCCAGCCTCTCTTCATTCTGTTTGAAATAACTTTTCGCCAAACAGACCGCTCTTGTATCTTTAAGAATTAGCGTTTCGAGATTGCTTTCACCATCTCCAACCAATACTGGAAAATTCTTTTCGGTTATGGAAAAAATCTTACCCCGTTCCTGCTTCGGATATCGATAGTAAAAAATACCTACCTCGTCACCCTCGGCGAATTCCTGCAAAAAGTAATCCTCTTCAATCCCGGCTAGCCTTGCTTCCAACTCATCTATATTTCTTGCGATAAAAACATCTTTGCCGCGTTCGCCCATATCCGGCTTTACAACAATCGGAAAAACAAGCTCATTTTCATCAATATAATTTTTTACCTCTGTGAATCTTTCCTCAACATCTTGATCTTTTGAAAGAAACTTATGCTTTAGAAAAAACTCCGAATTATGGTCTTGGTCTTTTAGTCCTTCATAAATCTCATGTTTTGATTCTCCAATAAAACCTCCAGCAAGAATCGCCGGATTCGCGCAAGTAAAAACCGTCAAACTTCTATGTTTTACCGCGAGCCAAATTACATATAACACTACCGGGAAATAGAAAATCTTAATCGACCAAAATTCCCAATTCCTGTAGCGTCTCATTTTGCCTACGAAAAGCCTGCGCTTTCGCCACGTAGAAAGATTCAGGACCACTCTAACCATCACAAACAAAATAAGAATACTTAGCAATAGGTATTGAGGAGAAAAGAACTTCTGCGCAATCACGGCTGAACCAACGAGCATCGGCGTCCATAAGGCAACTGCGATAAAAAAGTAAAAAGCAAATTTCGGAAAACTTGTTCGCAAGAAACCCGCAGCCAGATATGTCGGGAGTCTTAAGCCCGATAAAAACCGACTTAAAAAGATAGCACTTGCCCCTCGTTCTTCTAACCATTCCGAGGCGATCTTAAGACGCTTTTCGCTTACAAACCGTTTAAAAATCTTCGTTTTAACAATGGGCTTTCCGAACAAACGTCCGATCCAATAAAGCCCTACATCTCCAACATAAATACCGCCAAAACACGCACCTAGAGCCAAGGCAAAACTTATCTTCCCCTGCCCGGCTAAAGCTCCGGCGACAAGACAAGTGGCGTCTTCGGTTATAAAAGTTGCGAAAAAGAGTATGAAAAAGATTGCGAGAGGGGAAAATTCGTAGAGGCTGCTAACATCTAATCTCGAAATTTGTTCGACGATTTGCCAAAAACCCGACATGTTTTAGAGTGAGCCACCGATGATCGGCAGCTCGCGACGATGCAAATAGAGGATTATCGCGCTCAGGACAAAAACAACGAGTGCCATAATAAAGAGGGTTCCGCCATCATCCATTACAACAAACCCAAGTTTGGTTAAATGGCTAAATATCGCGCCAGAGATTACCCCCAAAGCAAGCAAGGCGCCAACCGGAGTTGTTTTTGGCACCAATAGTAAAATTGTAGCTATTAATTCAGCAACTCCCGACCCGACACGCCCAAAAGCCTCGTATTGCGCTCCCATTAAGGTGGTGAAAATATATTTTGTTTCCTCGGCTCCAGAAAACTTAAAAAATAAGGTTTGGATAAAAATAAGTGCAACTACAATTCGAAATACCCAACTGATGATTTTGGTCGAACTTGACATAATTTGGATAAAAAACCCTAGGCTACATTTGTTTTAGTTTTTTGTGACGCCCAAAACTCAAGTGTCGAAGGTGCTACACCGAAATCCGCAGAAACCTCTATCCCATAGGAAGTCAGTTTTTCGGAAATCAGGGCATAATGATGGACAGTATGACTATGTAAAAATTCAAGCTCACGTCCAATGCTGGAATCATGCCAACTCGATGTATCAATTTCCGAACACACTATGACCTTTCGATTAAAATCCTCATTCTTAAGATTCTTCAATTCTCCAAGTATCAAATGAAACCGTTCCCCGGCATATTGTCTATCCCGTTCAATCCGAATATCTCTTTCCCGTAGGTTGTAATTGACTTTCCCTTGCTCTAAACCTTTTAAGAAATTGCTCACAAAATCCAAATTATGCCTAATATGCGCTCCGATGCTTCCGACTCCGGTGGCGGTTTGTAGATACACCTCATCATTCAGGTCATTAATCAGCTTTGCCCCGCGCACAAACTCCTCTAAAACTCTGCTTAGCAGTTTATTTTGTGTTTTAGTATTTATATTATCCACTTATCTAATTGTTCCGGTAATAAATTCGTCTCCATTTAGTAAAATAACTTAGTTCGCCAAATTTATTCCAATAGACTGACAAAAAACCAAAGTTAAATTCGGAAGACATAAAAAAACATATTCTTAGTCGATTTTACTACCTTATCCCAAATTTGGAAACTAGGCGAGGATATTTTAACCTGGTTTTTCGATTCTTGTTGGAATAAGTAAGGCATTTTCGGGAATTCTTAAAAAAACTAATAAAAGGAGAACAGATTTATGCCTGAGTCACCTTCAGTTTCAGACCGAGATCATCAATTGGCTATTCTTCGCACAAAACTCTCGAATACACGAACACTTCTATCGCACATAAAGGCTTCAATCGGATTGCTTATCTCCGCGTTGGGCTTTATAAAGTTTTTCAACTCATATTTATTTTTCGATGCTTGCGGTTGGACTCTTCTTGTACTGGCATTATTTGTATTCATCAGAGGAATTATTTTGTATCGACAAACGAAAGAAATCCTTACGATGCAGGAGCATAGTCCCGGCTAAAAAGGGATACCTTGTTAAAAGTTAAGGCACGTTAGTTTTGCGGCTTTGTATGTACAGGGCAGAAATCCTTAGGTTCATCACCCTTTGGATATGTTTTCGCTTCCTTATCCGGACAATAAGCAGTCGCACGCAATTTAGTCGTCGGGCAATACATTATGGTCGTAAATTCGCGTGTTTTGGAGTTTTTCTTTTCTTCGGACTCGGACTTCTTCTGCCCTTCTTCCGACTCTTGCCACGTTGTAAACGGAGTCGCGGTCGGACTCGGTTTAGCGACATCGGAATCGAGGTTTTCACTTTCCGGTAGCGTGAATTTTGTTGGAATAGTTCCGGAAATAAAAAGCTCAACCCGTCGAAATTCCTTCGGAACATTTAATAGATATTGCTTTTTAAGCTTTTCTAATTCATCAGCGTCCACATCCGACTCTTCTTTTTCGGATTCCTTTTCAAGGATTTCGTTCTATAGCTTTACAGATTCCGCTTCGGTATCCGATAGCCGGCGAATAACATTTCCGTTTCGAATATCGATTTCTGCGCTCTGGATGCTGTCAGGCTTTGTCCAGTCTCCGTTCCATTCAGGGTGCTGTTTAAGTGCCTCTCGCATGAATTCCGCCCAAATCGGCATAGCGGACTTTGAGCCGTCCAAACCCAAATCCGAGCCGTCGTCAAATCCAACATAAACAACACAGACGATTTCCGGTGTAAAACCGGCAAACCAACCATCACGCGAAGTTCCGGTTTTTCCGGCATAACCGCGTTTTCCTTTGACATTGGAAAAACCCCAGGCTTTTGCACGCGCAGCGGTTCCACGATTTATTACGTCTTTCATCATGTCGTTCATGATATACGCTACATCAGAACGCAAGATTCTTTTTTTCTTTCCTTTCTGCGCAATTACCGTCTGTCCCGTGCCGGTTGTAACCCGTTTTATCGCAAGCGCAGAAACTCTCTCACCAAGATTCGCAAATGTTGTGTAGGCTGTTGCCATTTGAAGAGGTGTCGCTTCACTAGTCCCTAGTGCCATTGAAGGAAATGCGCGTTTCACCTTTGGAAGCCCCGCTTTATGCGCCATATTCATAATCTTGCCAATATTGAGCTCCATAGCAATATCAACGGTGATCACGTTTTTACTTTTAACTAAAGCATCCCGCAATGTCAGATTCTTATTCGAAAAAAATCTACCGTAATTGTTTGGCGAATAGGTGTCTTGATTAAATGTGAATTCCTTTTTTTCGTCCATGAACACCGTAGCGGGAGTTAAAACACGAGAATTAAACTCGTAAGCCGTATTAATTGCCGAGGCATATACAAAAGGTTTAAAGACAGAACCCGGCTGCCTTTTTGCATGGGTGGCTCGATTAAACTGGTTCTCGCGAAAATTTTTTCCGCCAATCATTGCCACAATCTCGCCGGTTTTTGGTCTGATCGCAACAAGCGAGGCATTTAATTTTCCGCGTTTTTCTTTTTTATAGATTTTCTCAAGCTGCGCAAGTCTCTTTTTAACCACGTTATTTGCGACATTCTGTAAATCAGGATCGATGGTCGTATAAACTCTTAAATGCTGCAAAGAATCAGTATCGGTTAAGACTTTTGGAAGCTCCTCTACGGCATATTGCGCAAAATACTGCATTCCATTTGAATCTGTCTGCTGAACAACTTTATTCAACTTGAGCTCAACTTCTTTTGCGTTATCCGCCTTTTCGCGGCTAATTACCTTGGCTTCATACATAGAATCGAGAATTTGATTGCGTCGCTTTTGCACGCGTTTTAAATTCTTGTAAGGATTATAACGATTAGGACTTCGAATAATTCCGGCTAAAAAGGCGGATTCGGAAAGGTTTAAAGCCGACACATCTTTTCCAAAATAAATATTCGCCGCTTCACCGACCCCGTAAATCGAAGCTCCGGAATTTTGCCCAAGATAAATCTGATTTACGTATAGGGTGAAAATTTCTTTTTTGGTCAAGCGCGTTTCTAAAATGACCGACATATACGCCTCTTTTGCTTTTCTTTCATAACTTTTTTCGGGTGAAAGCAAAAGATTTTTTACGAGCTGTTGGGTAATTGAGGAACCGCCCTGATTAGCCAAAGGCGAATCGGTTTTTCCTTCATATCTTCGCCACAGGGCACGGGCGATACCTCTAAAATTCACGCCATAATGCTCAAAGAAAGCCCGGTCTTCGGTAACTGTAATTGCCTTGACTAAATGAGGCGGCAAATCGCTAAACGAAACTACTTTTCTGTTTCCATCTCCTTCAGAAGC
>Ga0114931_10009088_pt1 | contig 11942 bp, 11 predicted proteins | sample 2SBtaG_FD_89579 | JGI IMG/M metagenome (GOLD analysis project Ga0114931, IMG submission 89579) | Deep subsurface microbial communities from Kolumbo volcano to uncover new lineages of life (NeLLi) - 2SBTROV14_V59a metaG | ecosystem: Environmental > Aquatic > Marine > Volcanic | place: Kolumbo...
CCTGGATCCAGGTACTCTGAAGGAGATCGACCGCGTCGTCTCGGAGGGCCGGCCGAAGGAGCATGTATCGGTGGCGGTGTTCGACCTGAAATCGCACGCCGCCTAGTCAGACTCGTCCGCCAGCGCATACAAGAGCACGTGCGTATCAAGATTCAGCATCCCAGCTCAGCCCAGTGCTCGTGATGTCCCCTTTGATTCGAATTCGTCCTCGTAGCTTTCCCATCATAGCGGCTGACCCGGCTTCACTCGGAACTAGCTTCGCGACCGGTTTGCCGTGCACGGTGATGATGATGCCGTCGGCATCGACAGAATCGAGAACCGCCAGGCACTGCTCCTTGAATTTTGCCGCCGCCATTGTTTTCATTTCGCAAACCTCCGACAAGTCAGAAAATGTGTCCACTCTCGCCCTCGTTACGTCCTCAGTCGGCCGCTAGGGAACTCGGATGATTCATGTCTATGGATGTCGGATCTCCTATTACACGGGAAAGCTCGAGACCTATCTCCGCTTCCGCTCGGTCCCCTACGAGCAGCTGCCCACCGAACCCCACAAGCGCAAAATCATCGCCGGAGCGGGCGCGCTACAGATGCCGGTCGTCGAGCTCGAGGACGGGCGCTGGCTCTCCGACACGACGCCGACCATCGCCTGGTTCGAGAGCCAGCAAGATGCGCCCTCGATCTACCCGACTGACCCCGCGCTGCGCTTCGCGGCCGTCATGCTCGAGGACTACGCCGACGAATGGTTGTGGCGGCCGGCCATGCACTACCGTTGGAGCCCACGGCAGGACCGTCAATACGCCAGCGGAGCCATCGTCGACGAGCTTCTGCAGCACATACCCCTGCCCCGTTTCGCGAAGCGCTTTCTCGTCACGCGCCGTCAGTACCGCTTCGTGCGCGGCGACGGGGTCTCGGAGGCAACGCGCGGCCATGTCGAGCAGAGCTATCTGACCGCTCTCGATCGACTCCAAGCGATCTTCGAGCGGCGTCGCTTTCTTCTCGGCGATCAACCGACGATCGCCGACTTCGGTATGATGGCGCCGATGCTGCGACACTTCGGCCAGGATCCGACCCCGCAGGAGATCATGCGGCGGCGCGCGCCGGGTGTCTACGAGTGGGTCGCTCGCATGTGGAACACGCGCGCGACCGATGCCGCGCCGGAGCTCATCTCGGAAATCGATGCGCCGCTGTCCGCGCTGCTCGTCGAGGCCTGCGAGACCCACCTCGTCCAACTCCGCGAGAATGCCGTGGCGTACGGCCGCGGGCTGAAGCGCTACGACCAGGTGATCCAGGGCTGCCGGTACCAACAGGTACCCAGCTCGCGCTACCGGGTCTGGTGTCTGGAAGAGCTGCGACGGGAGTGGGCCAGAACCGGCGACGATGCGCGCAATGCGCTCCTTCAACACCTTCCGGAAGCGGAGGCCTCGGTGCTTTGGGACGACTCCCCGATCGCTGCATCCGAGTACGACCCGGAAAGGCTCGCTCCCTTCAACCGCGCCATCAACGTCTTCGGCAAGGGAGTTCCTCCGGCGTGAGCCGCTGGCTCTGAGCTGACGAGCGGAACGAGATAGATCCCGAGCCGTGCTCAGGCAGCGGCTGTTTCCTTCGCCGAAACGAATTGAATCTGGACACGTTTGCGGCACACGGAAACCTCCCCTGCGGCAATGTCAAACTCGCTTCGCTCGTAGGCTTCGGCTCGGGCTGAGGCTCGGGCTAAGGACTTAGCCGGCGCTACTCCGGCGGCGCAGATAGCCGCCACTGTTTCAAGCAGTGGGCCCCCCACTGGTAAAGTTAGCGAACGTTTACTAACTTAGCCCAATGGCCGACTCTATCGCGTCATCGGAGCAGCGCCCGGGTGCCCCGCGGGCTCGCCGCAGGAGCGCAGGAGACCGCCGCGAGCAGATCCTCGGCGAAGCGATGAAGTGCTTCTCCGAGGACGGCTTTCGCGGCACCACCATCCGTAGCCTGGCGCAGCGCGTTGGCCTGAGCGAGGCGGCGCTGTATCGCTATTTCCCGGGCAAGGAGTCGATATATGCCGCGATCCTCGACCAGAAGATGGCGGCGGTCGACCTGGTTGCGCTGCTCCAGCCGGTCGCTGGGCGACGCGACGATCGCGAGTTCTTCGCTGGCCTGGCGAACGAGATCTTTGCGCGGGTGGAGGGCGACCCGACCTTTCTGCGGCTCCTCTACTTCTCGGCGCTGGAGGGTCACCAACAGGCCCAGCCGTTCTTCGACTCGCGGGTCAAGCGGCTCCGCGAGTTTGTGACGGACTACATCAGCCGGCGTATCGAGGATGGAGACTTCGTCGACGTCGACCCGGTCATTGCCAGCCGCGCCTTCCTCGGGATGGTCTTCGACTATCTGAACGTGCGCCTGGTACTCGGCCAGGCCGAAGCGTACCCACAGCCGCGCGAAGAGGTGACCGAGATATTCGTGACCATCTTCCTGCGCGGAATGCAGCGCCTGCGCCGCGGAGAACCCAGCTCGTGAGCGCGTCGGTGAGCGAAGCCGTAGCCGCAGCCGCAATCCCTGAGATGCGCGGGATCCGCTGGCGGGTCTGGATCCTCGGTGGAGTCCTGGTGGTGGCGGCAGTCGCCAGTGCGGTCGCCGGCGTCCGCTATCTCACGGCCCATGTCAGCACCGACGATGCCTTCGTCGAGATTCGCACGGTGTACGTCTCCTCGCAGGTTTCCGGCCGAGTGCGCGAAATTCTGGTCGAGGAGCACCAGCGCGTGGAGAAGGGAGACTTACTGGTGCGGCTCGATGCGGAGAAGTTCGAGCTTCAACTGGCGCGCGCCGCGGCAGGGCTGGCCCTGGCGCACAATCAGGTACTCCAGGCGAAGGCCACCTCGGCGGCGACCGAGGCCGAGCGCAAGGCTACTACCGTGGAAATTTGGCGAGAACGGCGCGAACTCGACCGCGTTCGATCCCTCGGCAAGGGGGGCATGGTCAGCCAAGCCGATATCGACAGCGCACAGGCCGCAGTCGACGCCAGTCAGGCGCACGGTCAGGCACTCGAGCTGCGCGCACAGGCCGAGCAAGCGCTGATCAAGAACGACGCACAGGTTCGCCTCGCCGAGTCCGAACGGAGGGTGGCGGCCCTCGACCTCGAGCGCACACAGATTCGCGCGCCGTTCGCCGGCATCGTGGGCCGGCGCAATGCCGAGCCCGGCGCCGTGGTCGCGCCGGGCCAGCCGTTGCTCGCCCTGATCTCGTCCGACGATGTCTGGGTCATGGCCAACTTCAAGGAGACGCAGATCGAAAAGCTTCAGATCGGAGACCCGGCGGAGGTCACCATCGACGCCTTTCCGAACGTTGTATGGCGGGGACGGGTGGATTCCTTTTCGCCCGCCACCGGCGCCGAGTACGCGCTGATCGCGCCCGAGCCCGCCGCTGGCAATTTCACCAAGGTGGTACAGCGGGTGCCGGTCAAGATCGTCCTCTCCCCGCATCCCGAGAGAGGTGCGCTGCCGCAGGCCGGCGCGATTCTCGCCGCCGGCCTCTCGGCCCAGGTTGATGTTCACGTGGAGTGAGTCCGGTGCACGTCGACCTCACCTCCGAGGAGGAGTATCGGCTCGATCTACACCGGTTGCTGATCGTCATCTCGGTGATGCTGGCGGTGGTCCTCGAGATCATCGACACCAGCATCGTAAACGTGGCCTTGCCCAGCATGATGGGCAATCTCGGCGCCAGCCTCGACCAGGCCGACTGGATCATTACCGGTTACATCGTCTCCAACGTCATCGTCATCCCGATGACCGGGTGGCTGGCGATGCGCTTTGGCCGCAAGCGCTCCTTCGTCACGTCCATCCTCCTCTTCACGCTGGCGTCGCTGCTGTGCGGCCTGTCGGGAAGCATCAATGAGCTGGTGTTCTGGCGCATCGTACAGGGAGTCGGCGGTGGCGCCCTGCTGGCGACCTCACAGACCATCCTGATCGAGTCCTTCCCACCCTCCAAGCAGGGCGTCGGCCAGGCAATCTTCGGGGTCGGGGCCATGATCGGCCCCAGTCTCGGCCCGACCCTGGGCGGTTGGCTCACCGATCAGTTCTCGTGGCACTGGATCTTCCTCATCAACGTACCGATCGGTCTCGTTGCCGCCGCGCTCTGTGCCACTCAGCTAGAAGATCCAGCGCACCTCGAGCGGCGCCGCGACGCTCCCGTCGACTGGCCCGGAATGGCGCTGCTGGCAATCGGTATCGGTTCGCTGCAGACCCTGCTGGAGCGTGGCAACCGCGAGGATTGGTTCGCCAGCCCGATGATACAGATGCTCGCATTGACCGCGGTGGTCGGGATCGCCGCCCTGATCTACCGGGAGCTCACCGCCGACGACCCGGTGATCGATCTGCGGGTATTGCGGCGCCGATCACTCGCCATCGGCTGTACTCTCGGCAGCCTGATGGGGATGGGGCTGTACGGTAGCGTCTTTCTGTTTCCGGTCTACTCGCAGTCGCTTCTGCGATGGTCTGCGTGGGAGTCGGGACTCGCGATCCTTCCCTCCAGCCTCGCCACCGCGGTCCTCATGATTTTCGTCGGGCGACTGGTCTGGCGTATCGGCCCGCGCATTCCCTTCGTCGCCGGCATGGTGGTGATGTTCGTCGCCCTCTACCATATGAGTCACTGGACACTGGCGAGCGGATGGGATGAGATCATCGGCCCGCAGATCCTGCGCGGCATAGCGATGGGCTCGATGTTCGTTCCGCTTTCCACGGCGACCCTGCGCTCGTTGCCCGGATCCGAGGTCGCCAAGGGAGCCGGGCTCTACAACCTCTTTCGCCAACTCGGCGGTAGCATGGGAATCGCGATCTTGACCACCCTGCTCGATCACCGCACCGACGTGCACCGCGTCGGACTGGCCGGCCAGGTGGGATCGTTGAATCCCGTGGCCGCGCAGACCTTGAGCTCGATCTCCCACGCCATGACCCTGCGCGGGGCCGACGCTCTTACGGCGCAGCATACTGCCACGGCACTGCTCGGCCGCCTGGTCGACGCGCAGGCGATGGCGGAGTCATTCAGCGACGCCTACGCCATCATGGCCGTGCTCTTCATCGCACTGCTCCCGCTCGGGCTGGCCATCCAACGCCACGCGCCGGGAAAGTACTCCACCATCGAGTGAGAATGATTGTGGGATTCCCACCTCTGTGGAACGTGGAATACACCCGACGGAACGGTCTCATCTCGGGGATCGCCGGCCCCTGCAATCCCAGAGGTCAAATCTCACGACGATCGAAATCTGAAGTCCGAAACTTGAAATCGGCCCGAGCGGGTGCATCGTGGCGGGCTGTGTGCGGTGGCTAATTCGCGACTGCGGTGTTGCCTTGGGGGATTCGTCATGAACTTGGACAGATTGGACTTGGCCTCGCTGCGTCGACGTCGCGGTGAAAAATGGGGCACCTACCCAGCCGACGTATTGCCCGCATGGGTCGCGGATATGGATTTTGGGCAGTGTGAGCCGATCCAGCTCATGCTGGAAGAACGCGTCGCCCTGGCCGATCTGGGCTATCCCCCCGAAGCCAGCTCGGCACGGCTCGCCGAGGTCTTCTCCGAGCGTGCCCGCCGTCGCTTCGATTGGAAGATCGATCCGTGCCGCGTCGAAATTCTCACCGACGTCGTGCAGGGTATGTACGTCGCTCTTCGCACGCTCACCGAGCCGGGCGAGGCGGCGATCGTTCAGACTCCCGTGTATCCGCCCTTCCGATTCGCGGTTACCGATTGCGAGCGACGCCTGATCGTCAACGAGTTGCGGCAAGGCGGCACGGGCTACGAGATGGACCTCGACGCGCTGCGTAGGTGCATCGATCCCGCGACGCGAATGCTGCTCTTCTGCAATCCCCAGAATCCGACCGGGCGCGCGTTCTCGAGAATGGAGCTCGAGGCTCTCGCCGCGATCGTTCTCGAGCACGACCTGATCGTTTGCAGCGACGAAATCCACGCCGACCTGGTGTATCCCGACTCGCGACATATTCCCTTCGCCAGTATCTCGCCGGAAGTGGCGGCGCGCACGCTCACCCTCAGCTCGGCGACCAAGGCGTTCAACATTGCGGGACTGCGTTGCGCTGTCGCGGCCTTCGGCAGCGGTGAGCTGCAGGCGCGCTTCAACACGCTGCCCGCCCACCTGCGCGGCGGTCTCGGCAGCCTGGGCCTGGCCGCAACAGCGCTGGCATGGACCGAGGCGCAGGCGTGGCTCGACGAGGTCGTCGCCTATCTCGATGCCAATCGTCGATTCGTCGCCGAGTTTGTGGCCGACAAGTTGCCCGGCGTCGTCCACCATTCACCGGAAGCGACCTATCTGGCTTGGCTGGATACACGCGGCCTCGACATCGAGCCCGACCCGTACCAATTTTTCCTCGACCAAGCTCGCGTCGCCTTATCGGACGGGCGCGCTTTCGGTGCCGGAGGCGATGGCTTCGTACGTCTCAATTTCGCCACGTCGCGCCACATTCTGACGACGATCCTCAAGCGCATGGCTGCAGCGGTGGCACAGCGGCGTTAGCGCGAGCCGCGGCGCGGAGCTGCCGGAACCGCACCGCCTTCGATCAGTCTTCGAAGGTCTGTGGGCTGACCCCGTAGCAAGGGTTCTTGCGCCGTCTGCTACCGCCGCGATCGAACGTCCATTGGTTGGTTACGTTACGTCCCGTACACAGCTCTTGCAGGCAGCGGTGCTCACTGCCGTACCAGCGGATGGCATGCGGCAGGTCGCACTCGTACGCGTTGCGCGGACGGTTCACGTCGACCTGGACCTGTGCTGCGACCGATGCGGAGCTCAGCAACAGGAACAGTCCGAACGACGAGGCAGCCAGACCATTCATGACCGGAGTATGGCGGGCGGTCGCGATTCGGGCAAGACGGGAATCTCGCCGCGCATTCCTGTGTCTCGCGATCGGGTGATCGCCCCGGTTCAGCGGACTGAGGCTCGGTATCCACCGGCCGATGGTAGCGTATGAGGTGGACTGTACGCGGCCCGGCACATCGCGCTAGTCTACCCCGTCGGCGCAACCGACGATCATCGAAACCCGGACGACGCGAGGTGAAGACGTGAGCGATAACGACGTGATGGCTATCAGCTACGGCCCGTTGCAGGGTCTGATTGGGACCTGGGATGGCGACAAGGGAATGGATATTTCGCCCGAGCCTGACGGACGCGAAGAGAATCCGTACTTCGAGACGATTCAGTTCGAGGCGGCGGGCGACGTGACGAATGCCGAGAGTCAGACGCTCTCGATTATCCGCTACCACCAGGTGGTCAAGCGCAAGTCGAACAAAAAGGTCTTTCACGACCAGATCGGCTATTGGTTGTGGGACAGCGATAGCGAGGTGGTGATGCAATCCGTGGCGATTCCCAGGGCGGTGTGCGTTCTCGCCGGGGGCAAAGCGACCGCGGCGAGCGGTAAGACCCAACTCGACGTTGCGGCGAAGCTAGGCGACCCCGACTGGAATATCCTCCAGTCTCCGTTCATGCGCGACCATGCACGCACGGTCGAATTCCGTCACACTATCGAGGTCTCGGGCGACCAGCTCTCTTATGCCGAGACGACCGTCCTCGAAATCTACGGCAAGACCTTCGACCACACCGACGAAAATGCCTTGAAGCGGGTTGGTTAGAAACCCCCGCACTCGCGAGTTCCCGTGAAGTCATGAGTTCGCGAAGCGGGTAGCTGGGTAGCTGCTCGGCGGTAGTTGCTCAGTCGCAGACGCCAATGTCGTCCATGAGGGCGTGCTGTAGGAGTTCCATCTCTTCGGACTCGTGATGGCGCAAGTGGCGAACCGTGTTGACGAACCTGGATTTGATGGTCGCGGACGATTGGTTGGCCCGCGACGCTAGCTCGAGGTCGGCCAAGGCCGCCAGAATGGCGCCGTGGTCGGCGAGCAATCGCTCGACGCTCTTCTTCAGGGTCGGTCGGGCGGCGATCACTTGCCGCAGGTAGCCGCCCTCTTCCGACTCTTCAAAGGCGAAGTGTTCCCTCAGGCTGGTTCGGAACGCGCCGATCGCCCGCTCGAGGTCGACAGCCGCAATGCCGGCTTCGGGAGCCGGTGAGCGGAACTCCCGTCCCTGGATGCGATCGATCTCCCGATTGAGCTTCTCGTGTTGACTGGCGAACACTCGACGCTCTGGTTTGTTCATGGCTCTGCTCCTTTCGGTGCCCTGTGCACTTCTCCCGGCAATGACAGATTCTGGCCAAACTGAACTCAGGGGAAGCACAACACGCTGGTATCGGCGGCGATATCCCCTCGAATAGCGACCTCCATGATCTGCATCAGGGGCGCGGCTGCCCCGGGTGGGTCTGTTAGACGAGATTTGCCACCGGATTGGCGTCTCGATCGTGAGAACCGGCCGTCTTGAGGACGCTGATACTGATAGAAACACGGGGAATGTTCGAGTTGTCTCGTTCTTGCAACGGACCGCCATGAAGGGTCGACCGGTCACGCCGGGTGGAGGCCGCTGCGGCGACCGTTCTCAGCGGCGTCGATGTCGACGGACAATCGATCAAGTAGAGACAGGTCCAACCGTACGTCGAGAGACGGGCGGGCGGGCGAAAATGTGGATTTCGGTGTTGTTACAGCGCGTGTCGGGTTTTCAAACGGGCTGCTAAGGCCGAGGAGGGTTACCGTGCGAAGAATCTCTTGCGAGAACTGTTCAGCCCGTTCCCTGGGCTCAATTTGCAATGTTCCGCCCGAGGCGCGCGAAGACCTCCAGGCGCTCGGCGTGACCTCGACCTACAAGGCCAGGCAGGTGATTTTTTCCGAGGGCAATCCGTCCATGGGCCTGTATTTGGTGTGCCATGGAACGGTAAAGCTATTTCACTCCGATCGCTTTGGCCGCGACCACATTTTGGAGATCGTCGGTCCTTCGGCGGTGCTGGGCGAGCTCGACACCCAAGGCCAGCGGCCGCTGTCGGTATCCGCCGAAACGTTGACCGAGGGCCAGCTGTGTTTTCTGCCACGCAACGCGCTGACGGCCTTTCTGCGGCGATATCCGGACACGGCATTGTCCATTATCGACGCACTGAGTCGCGAACTCTCGAAGGCGCGGCGAGGGGTTCGGGATCTCGCCCTGCGCGGCGCGGAGAGTCGGCTGGCGTCGCTCCTGGTCCAGCTCGCGAGCCAAGACGGCGCGGAAATCAGCGAGCGAGTCGAGATCCCGTACGGACGTCGCGAGATGGCGGAGCTGGTCGGTGTTTCGACCGAAACAGCCATCCGGCTTTTGGGGAAGTTGCGTGACAAGGGCATCCTCGGAATCGATCGCCGGCAAGTCACCCTTCTCGATCGCCCCCGCTTGGTGCGAATTGCCGAGTGCAATGTCGACGAGCCTGGCGAGGTTGGCGCCGGAGTGTGATCGAAGTCACTACCGCGGCACGACGTGCATCATGCTGGCTCGCGATATCGCTCGGCCTTGCGGCGCAACGATTCTGGAGCCTGGGAAGCGACGCGGAACGCGCCCCACCGGGGTCTGAGCAACAAATGTGGCATGCGCGTTGCAGGTTTCGTTCGACGGCAGCGGAACTGGCGTGGCGCTGCCCGGTGAGGGGTCGGTGCGCGCCATGGGCTTCCAGGAACAGCGAAGGGGGGCGTCGGGATGACGATCGTGGGTAGGCGGGTGGATGGGTGGTGGGCGTTCGAGCGGCGTGTTGCGTGGACCGTTGCGAGCGGAGCTGTGCTGCTCCTCTGGTTTGGCTCGGCTCCGGTAGGTGCGGCTGATTCGGATCCATTTGCGATGTTCGAGAGTCCGGTTTCGAACCCGGTGCAGTTCGAAGATCCCCGCGCGACGACGGAGGTGCGTCCGCTCTACGTGTATCACAAGCTGGACGGTGGCTTTGCGAAAGTGCTCGGTGCGAAGTCGGGCGATGCGCACATCGCGGCGCTACAGTTGCGGGTCGCGCTGACGGATCGCCTGGCGTTGATCGCGACCAAGGATGGATACGTATGGCTGCGGCCGGCCGGTGCGAACACCAACGGCTGGGCCAACCTGGGCCTCGGCGCCAAGTACACATTTTATCGCGATCCGGAGTCGCTCACCCTGGCGACCGTCGGCCTGCGTTACGAAATTCCGTCCGGTAGCCGGGACGTCTTTCAGGGGCAATTCGGCAACAAAGGAAACGGTGTGTTCAATCCATTTCTCTCCGCCGGTTGGGGAATCGAGAATCTTGCCGGGATCGGTGATTTTCACCTCCTCGGCTACACTGGTGCGCGGATTCCGGTATCGAGCGGCGACTCGACGTTCTTCGATCTCTCGCTGCACGCTGACTGGGGTCTGATGATTGGCCCCGACTCCCTTGGCCCAATCTACCCCCTGGTCGAGCTCAACTGGGTGCAAACGCTGGATGGTGGCAGCCGTCTGCCGATCGACAAAGAGGGGTTCGACTTCTTCAACCTCGGTTCCGCTGGAGCCGGCGGAAAGGGCGTCGTCACCATGGCGGTAGGGGCGCGCTATCCATTGTGCAGGGACCTCGGTGAGGTCTTGGGACGTACCGTCGGCGTCGATATTGGAGCCGCATGGGAGGCCCCACTGACCGATCGTGGTGACATTTTCGGCTGGCGCGTAACGACGGACGTCATCTTCTCATTGCGCTGAGTCGATCTTCGAGCCGCGTTGCGTGGCGGGGGGTGGCGGGTCGCCCGACACCGTGCGCCGCGCCCCCCTCGCCGGGAGACGCAGTAACCCGCACAGATCATTGAAATTTAGCTAGTTGTACCGCAAGGTCTCAGGTTCTTTCGAGGTCACCCCTAGCTCCGTCATGATTCGCGCTGTGTGCAGGTCGCGCAGTGGGACGCACAGAACCGGACAAATATGTTGACTTGTAGCGTGCGAAGCGGATAGCTTCGCCGCAGCAATTTATCAATATTTGGAATCGTGTTTCGGGGGTTTACGCAGGCCGCAGCGCGTCCAGTCCAGATTCAAGGTCAGCTCGGGGGTGAGTTCATGTGCGACCTGGTTCGGTCGTTTCAATTGCAGGCAGCGATGTTGGCGGCCAGCATCGCAGTGACCGCGGGGATGGTCGCGAGCCCCGCTCTCGCCTTTCAATGCTTTACAGTCGCGGACGCGGGCAACCTGCTCCTGTCGGTGAACGAGACCAACGCCGCCGAGACCCTGATCGGTGGGACCGCCGGCAGTGTCGAGGCAATCGCGCTCGATCCGAACAGTGGGATTCTGTACGGAGCCAATGCGAGTCGACTCGGAACGATCAGCCAGACGGCGGCCGGGTTCGCCAACCGGAGCGTCTCCTTCGGCTCCGGCCCCGGCTCCTTGGGAACCCTTCACTTCAACGACGTCGATGGACTGGCCTTCTCCGCCTCTACCGGCGTACTTTACGGTAGCTATCGACGGTCCGGTCCTGACGTGTTGATCCAGATCGATCCGATCAGCGGCGCGCACGTGGCCAGTGCGTTTGGCCCGGGGATCGATTACGTGGTCGTTGCCGTCTCCGGCGTTGGGGATGTCGATGACCTGGCCGTGGATCCCGTGACTGACGTCCTGTACGCGGTAGTCAACAACGGCGGCAGCGATGACAAGCTGGTCACCGTCGACAAGACGACCGGCGCCACGGTCCTCGTCGGCGATCTCGTTACCAGCGGCGGCACACCGATTAATGACATGGAAGGCCTCGGGATCACTCCCACTGGCACGCTCTACGGAACCACCGGCAGCAACGGCGCCTCTTCCACCAATAACAGTTTGTGGGTCATCGATAAGGGGACTGGTCAAAGTACTCTGGTCGGCAAATTCACCACCAGCGGTGACTACGAGGCATTCGATTGCAACTCCGAACCGCCGCCTACGCCGACACCGACGGACACGCCGATACCGCCGACCAGTACACCGACGCCGACCAATACCGCCGTGCCGCCGACCAGCACCTCGACTCCGACCAACACCGCTGTGCCGCCGACCAGCACCTCGACTCCGACCAACACCGCTGTGCCGCCGACCAGCACCTCGACCCCGACGGATACCG
>Ga0114931_10009089_pt1 | contig 11942 bp, 6 predicted proteins | sample 2SBtaG_FD_89579 | JGI IMG/M metagenome (GOLD analysis project Ga0114931, IMG submission 89579) | Deep subsurface microbial communities from Kolumbo volcano to uncover new lineages of life (NeLLi) - 2SBTROV14_V59a metaG | ecosystem: Environmental > Aquatic > Marine > Volcanic | place: Kolumbo...
GGCTCGGGCGGCAGGGTTATCGGCTCGCGCGGCGGTAACGTGGCGATGGTGCCGCCGCTGAATTTTGTAGGCTCGGGCGGCAGGGTTATCGGCTCGCGCGGCGGTAACGTGGCGATGGTGCCGGCACTTAACTTCGAGGGTTCTGGGCAAGCGGCTGGACAGGGTAAGAACCATGTAGTGAAGGTTCCGGCATCGCATTTCAACGTTCCCGGCGGTACTCAGGGGGCATCCGGGAACACGGAGATTCCCTCGCCGAGCGACATGTTTTCTGCGATGTTTGGTGCGGGCTCCGGTCAGCCGGGAGAGGGGGCCACGCAGTTGAGCGACGACGAAGTGCGCCGCTTTGTGGCGACAGTGAAGGAATTGCAGGCCGAAGGGCAAAGCGTCCGGCAAGGGAATGGTGGCTTCGCGGCGGCGATGGCGTACAGCGGCAAGATGCAGAGCACCCTGAAGGCGCACGGCTTCACGTTGCAGTCCTGGGCTACGACGCTGGGGCTTGTGACATCGGCCATGGCCGGCATGGAGATCAAGAAGGAAACCTCGGACCCAAATCTTAACGCCCAGTTCGAGGCGGAGAGGAAAAGCATCGAGCAGGCCCAGGATTTCCCGCCGGCGATCAAGCAGCAAATGCTTCAGCAACTGGAACAACAGGAAAAAAACATGATGGCGGCGCGCCACCACGCGGATCCGAACGAGGCGGCGGTGCGTCCGTATCTGGAGCAACTGCAAGCGGTATTCGGGAAGTAGGCCATACGTGCATCTTGCAAGGCGCTGCTGATCCTGACCAGTGATACGGAAACCGGAAATGCCCTGTCTCTACCATTTGCGAACCGGCAGGTCGGGTAGCCAGAGTGTCCGAGGAGGATTGAAACATGCGGAAGAAAGCAACATTGATCAAGGCGCTGGCAGCATTCATGCGTCCGGCCCTGCGTGTCGGAACGGGCGCTCTGACCTTGTGTGCCGCCATGTCTGTCGCGACCGCCATTGCAGCCAAGACGCAGCCGAAGACAGGGCATGAGGGGGAATATCGGGCGGCGCTGCAACGTCTGGACAGCGCAATGGCGCTTATCGGCCGGGCCGAGCATACGATTGACCGAGGCCAGTTTGAGCCGGTCTCGCTGGTCGGGCAGCTGGATGCCGACCCGACGCGCATCGCCGCTTTCGTGCGCAGCCATATTGCCTTTCAGCCCTATCCGGGGGCGCTGCGTGGGGTGAAGGGCACGCTCATGGCGCGTGCGGGCAATGCACTTGACCAATCCTTGTTGCTTGCTGCGCTCTTGCACGACGCCGGCTATGATGCGCGCGTTGACTATGCCCCGCTGAACGATGCTCAGGCGCAGCGGGTTTTCGAGCAGATCACACGCGCGCGCGCGCCGGCACCCGCACCGGTCGATGCGCGCGCTCTCGCGGCCTTGTTGAAGACCGCACCGGGGGCGAAAGACCCGGCGCTGGTAAAGCGTCTGAAACAGGCGACACAACAGGTTCATGACGGCCCGCCGGCGACCGAGATGGCCACCTGGCTGGCGAAGGTGCTTGCGAAATCCGGGATCAAGATCGATGCCGGCAATATGTCGGCACGCCTGTTTGAAAGCGCGCACGACTATTTCTGGGTTGAATACCGGTCCGATCCGTGGGCCAAGTGGCAAGCGGTGCAGCCGGTCTTTGCCGACGCGGCGCATGATCTTTCCGGGATCGGCGCAAAAGAGCGCTATTACGGGGCCATCCCCGAACGCTGGCAGTGGCGGTTGCACCTTGAACTCGTGATGGAGACCAAGCAGGGCGATGCGCTGGATGCCTCGCATCTGCTCGACTGGACGCGCCCTGTTGCCAACCTCGCGGGCAGGCCGCTTGGGATCAGCGTCGCACCGACAAATCTGAGCTCGCGCGCCGCACTCAAAAACCTGAAAAAGACCTTTGCACAGGCCAAACTGTTCTCGGCCCGTTTTAACGGGTCGCAAATCGATCCGCTCTTTGACGACAGCGGCAACATGGTCGATCCTGTTGCCCTCTCGGGCCAGGGTTTTGGGGCCGCCGATGTCTTCATGACCATGAACAAGAAGGAACAAGCCGCAGCCGGCGCGTTGGCCGCCCTCGGTGGAGGCAGTGACAACGGCCGCAATCCGCACCTGCCGATTCAGGTGCTGACGGGCCTGTGGATCGATGTCTCGGTGATACCGCCGGAGGGGTATGGCGCGCCGCGCCACCAGCGTCGATTCATCCTTGATCGCATCGGAAATCGGCAACGTCGTGCCGGAAAGGTTACCCATCTGACGCCAATGAAGCCCGCCGACATCGCCCGGCGGCTGACCGCCTCCTACACCTTCGTTGCCAGCGGCGGGCAGCCTGCCGACGGCGTGTTGATGCGGCGCATGTTGCAACGCATCTCCAGGCAGCGCTCGTTTTTTGTCTATGCCGCAAAGCTGATATATCTGGGGCGCGACGATGGCGTGACACTTGCCGATTACTTGATGTCCCTGTCTCTTCCCTCGCTACCGCAACTCGGCCTTTTGCGCGACGCCGCGGCCGCAACACCTGCGGGCACCTATCGGCCGGCACCTGCGGTCGTGGCTGTCGAAACCGGACGCGCGCCTGACTACGCTGCGCAGGTTCGGATGGACGTGATCTTTGATCCGGCCGTCCGGCCAGTCTTGGCCCCGCACACTACGGATGCGCCCGGCGATGCGTCACATGGGGCGGATATGACCGCGATGGGGACGTCGCACTCCGATCCGGCCCCGTCGCTGGTCGCTGGTGTGCGCACCACGCGCCTTGAGACCGGCAGACTGGGCAGCGCGTCAGCCGGGACTCGCCGAACCAGTGCCTATGCGCTTCTTTCTGCCGCCCACAAGTCGAACGCAACTTTCCACGTTCTTGTGCCTGCCGAGGATGATGCCGGGCGCAAGCAGAACATGGCGGCGCTGGCGACCTTCAAACTTCCTGCGGCAAGTGCCGATGCCATCGTGAGGGATCTGGACGCCGGTTATGCGGTCGTCCTGCCGGAACGCAAAACGGACGGCGAAACGCATGTCGCTTGGTGGCGGGTTGCGCCTCAAACCGGAGAAACGCTGGGAATGATGGATGACGGCCGCGGCGGCGACCTGGCAGAAGAGGTGGACTTGCTGCAGGTGGCTCTCAACGGAACACTCGACGCCGTGAGCGATATCTATGGCACAGAGGGGGCGTTGAAGGGCGTATGGGGGTGCATTGACTCGCCGGATCCATCCTGCTGCGTGGCCGGGGTCGCGGGGAGCTTCGCGTTTGGCAAGGGGCAAGGCAAATATCTCTCTGGAATGGGAAAGGCATTGAATGCCGAACTCGTCTCCAAGGTGATTGGGGGCGTGCTTTCCTTCCTGCCGGGTCCGGTTCAGGCCAGTTGCAATAAATAGGGTGGATGTGATGCATACCCTTATATTACCCCGACGGCGATCCAGAGGCGTTTTCCTTGCCGTTTTTTTGGCGTTCTGCACAGGCATGTTCCTGGCGTCTTCCGCGCAGTCCGCCGATTTGTGCAGCCAGGCGCATAACCCAAGCAATGGGCCGGTTGGGGCCCCGGTGCTGTCGACACCGTTTTGTCTGAAGGGCGCGCTGCGTGGCGATGGGCAGAACATGGTCGCCTGGTCGCTTGACAAGGCGGGCAGTGCGCATCCGTGGCGCTTGACGCTTGCCGGCATTCCGGGCGCCGTGACGCGGCTTGATATCTTTACCGTCACCTTCACCGAAGACGGAAGCGGCGTTTCCGATTACAGCCGCATCTACAGCCTCACGGACCGTGGCAATGGGCATCCGATGTCTGATGTTGTCATGCTGCGGCCCGGGAAATACTTTCTTGGCCTGTCGCATGCCGGGGGGGGCGGCACCTATCGGTTGAACGTCGCGGCGGTTTCCGGCCCCGCCCAGGCCGAGCGTGAACCCAATGACGACGACAGCCACGCCCAGCCCGTTGACTCGGCATTTGCCGTGGACGGGGATCTGAACGGCAGCGAAGATCGGTATCGCTGGCGGCTGACGAAGGCGGATGCGGGCAAGCATTGGCGCCTGATTCTGCGCGGGCCGGTGGACAGTGACAGCTGGATCAAACTTTATGACGCCAAGGGGCATCAGCTGGGCGCGCGCAAATCGCACGACGGCGACCATGGCAGGGTTGTCTTTGATGGTCTGGGGCTTGCGGCCGGCAGCTATCTTGTGCGCGTAGGACCGGCGCAGGATGCGCGCACGCCCTATCGGTTGTCTGCCGTGGCAAACGATACGCGCGCGGCGGATCAGGAGGACGAACCCAACGATTCACCGCCCGGTGATGGCGCGCCTGGTACGGCGCAGGACATGAGCGGGCAGTCCGCCTGGCGGGGTGCGCTCGGGCCGAATGATCCGGCGGACGCCTATACGCTTACCGTGCCAAAAACGTGGCGCGCAAAACGTGTTTCCGTGACGCTGCGCCCTCTGGATACGCGCAGGACGCATGTGCTCAGCCTGCGCGATGCATCTCATGAAGTAATGCAGGCCAAAGGCAAAGGGGTGCTGAGGCTGGACGATCTCGCGCTTGCGCCCGGCAAATACGCGCTTGCGATCAGCGGCCAGCCGACACCTTACCGTGTGCGGATTGAAACCCGCGCCCCCGGTCGTTTCGACGAAGGTGAACCCAATGCCACGGATCAGCAGGCGCGGGTGATGGGCCGGGTGGCGCGCGGCCGGTTCCAGCCCCTGGATGGCGGCGATACAGACATCTGGCAATTCACAACGAAAGCGCCGGCGCAGTTCTGGGCTATCCATGCCACCGGGACCCATCTGGATTCGCTGACATATCACGGTGGGGTCTGGTTTAACGCAAGTCAGGGGCACGGTGGATCCCACACGCTGAATCTCGGGCCTCTGTTACTTGCACCGGGAAAACATTACCTCAGCATCAGCGGCTCAAGCGGGTCTTATGTGCTGACGCGCCGTCCGCTCGGCCCCCCTGCACCGGACATGGAGGTCGAGCCGAACAACAGCGACCGGACCGCGCAACCGCTTGTGTTCGGGCAACCCCTTCGCGGGGTGCTGTTTGGGCCGGACGAGGACATCTACCGCTTTTCGCTGCTGTTCGGGCAACCCCGTCGCGGGGTGCTGTTTGGGCCGGACGAGGACATCTACCGCTTTTCGCTGCCTGCCGCGATGCATGTGCGCCTGTTGATCCGCAATGTCGGCGACGACGGTTCATTTGATACGGAACTCTATCGTCCCGCCGCAAACGATGGGGAAGTGGCGTCGAACAGTTTGGCGCCGGGCGGCAAATTCGATTGGAACGGCGTATTGCCGGCAGGTGATTACAAGGTCAATCTGAGAAATCCTACAACGCCCTCCTCGGCCTATCGCATCGCCCTCACACGCCTTGATCCGTTTGATCTGCCCCGCGATCGGGAAATCAATGACAGCACCGAGGAGGCCGCGCCATTACCGGCGGATCGGATACTGAAAGGCGGCTTCCCATTTGGCAATGACGAGGCAGACTATTATCGCCTTCCATTGCAGCCGGTGTCGGCCAAGGTCAGCGTCGCGCCTGTCAAAGGGGCCGAGCGCGATGCGGTTTCATTGGTCAACAATGAGGGCTATCAAGGCACGTCGCTGCCGTTCAAGTGGAATGACAAGACACAGCGCTACGCGGGTGTGATTCCCGCCAACACGCAAACCTTCCTGCGCCTTCCCAACAGCCGCTATCATATGAAAGTCACCCTCGATCCCGACCCTGAGGGTGGCCCTGTCACAGGGCCGCTGCCGGTCGTGCTGAAGGCGTCGATCAAGGCCACGCGCGCCGCAGCGTTTCGCCGGCTGGGCCAGCATATTCAGGGCGCGCTTGTGCTGCGCAACACGGGGAATTCAAGCGCAAGCCTGCGGCTGGAGGGGCGTTGCGATGCCTTTTCGGGCCATATCGGCGTGCAGGGCTGGAAGGTCACTTTCCCCGCTAGGCATGTGACTTTGGCGCCGGGCGCTTCGAAAAGCGTGCCATTTGTGGTTGATGTTGCGCCCGACAGCTACAGCGACACGGGCGTGCCAATCACCCTCGCGGCGCGCGGCCCAGAGGGACGCTATGCCTCCACAACGGTGAAGGTTGCAATAAGCGCCGATGCGCGGCCCGTCGATCCGCATCCATGGAATCCGTTGCCGGGTGCCTTGCTCGGCGGTGTAGACGTGTCGCGTCCGGCGTTGGGCGCGCGTCTGATCGACGGCGAAAAGGGGGATGAACATAGTGATCATACCCGCACCGCCAAGCATCGCCTGGCGTGGCACAATGATATGGTTGCGGCGCGCTTTGAAGGTGATCACGACAATGTAAAATTTACGCCGCGACCGGGACAGCAGCCGAGCCCACCGCTCGATTTGCCACTGGAACTTGCTGGCAAGGCGCCGGTGCCGGTGGTTGGCCTGGTGCTGACGCCCGCCTTCTACACAGATCGCGGCGCATGGCCGCGTGCGTTCGCGTTGCAGCTTTCCTCCGACGGCAAGACCTGGCAGACTGTGCTGCACGGCAACATGACGCTGGCGCCGCATCAACAGGCCTTTCCTTTATCGCAGCCGGTCCTCGCGCGCTATGCACGCTTGCGCATCCTCAGCAGCTACGGCTACCAAAACAATGGCTATTACGTCGATTACGGCTCGGTTATGCTCGGAGACTGGAAAGTCGTGGCAAAGCCCGGTTTCGACCCGACGGGCGGCAAGGGGTTCAACCTTGCGGCTGCGACAGCGGGCGGGCATCTGGTATGGTCCGCGCCGGTCCTGAAGGGCGGCGATAACGCCGAACAGCTGTTTTCCGAAAACCCGGACGCGGCCCATGCCCGTATTCGCGCTGGCAAAGGCAAAAAAACGGGTCGCGTGACATGGGTGGTTGGTTTTCACGACGACCGTGCGGCCGAGGTCGCTGGATTCGAGTGGGTGCGCGCCCCAAAATCGGAAAAGGGGCAGCGGTTGAAACGATTGACGGTGAGTGCTGCCATCGACAGTCCGCGCGGGCCGTGGCGCAAGATCGGAATTTGGGATCTTGGCGCCGGACCGAGCCCGACAGCGGCTTGGCAACTGAAAAAGCCGGTATGGGCGCGCTTCCTGCGCTTTGAAACCGACCCGTTGCCAAAGGGCGACGTAGTGCTTGCCGCGACCTTGCGAATTCGCGAGCGGCCGGCGTCAAAAGATTATCTGTCGGCGCTGGGCGAATGGGGGTTTTACGGGCCGAGCGCCTATTACGAACGCACTCTGACAGCGCCAAAGCCGGCAGAGATCGCGCACGACAACACCAGCCGCGCGAAAGCCATGGCATTGTCGCCGGCCACAACGGTCGCCGGGCGTGTGCGCATTCACAAGCGCGTCGAATGGTATCGCGTTGTCGTGCCGGAAAAGGACAACGAACTGAGGCTCTTCCTCCACGGCAGCCCGGCCGTCAGCGTGCGACCGGTCGTGCTGGACACCAAGGGCAATCCGGTATCGGTGACGTGCAAGGATCAGGGGCCAACGAGGCGCCTGTGTCTGGCCCACGCCGCCCCCGGTGCTTATGACGTCCGCATTGAAGAACCGAGGCGCTCGGTCGTCTTCGCGTGGGACACCTCGGCAAGCGTGTCGGCATACGGGCCACAGATCTATCGCGCGCTGCGCCGCTTTAGTCTTGGCCTCGACCCGAAAACCGAAGCGCTCAACCTCCTGCCTTTCGGACATGGCTCGGTGCTGGAGCCGGACTGGCTGGTCAATCCGCTACAGGCGGTTTCGGCCCTGGATCAATACAAGGGGGGCGACGATTCCAGCAATTCCTACGCGGCGCTGAAAAACGCGACGCAGGCGCTTGCCAAGCGCAAGGGAGCGCGGGCGATTGTCCTCATGACCGACGCCGAGACCGGCAGCTACGATACGGATGCGCTGGCCATGTGGCGGAGGTTCCAGAAGACGCCGGTCCGCGTCTTTGGCGTTCAATTGCCTTCGGGCGCGCTTGGTTTCGATCCATTCGGCAACCGCGCGCGCATGCAGGACTGGGCCGCCGAGGATGGTGGCAATATGGTTTATGCCACCCATCAATGGGAGATCGACGCCGCTTTCGCGCGCGCCAGTGCCTGGCTCAGGCAACCAAAGGATTACACGTTGCGTTACGCAACCGCCCGCGGGGTGCCGCCCGAACCCGGCCATCTCCGGGTGTTCGAAGCGCCCGCCGGCAATGGGAACCCCCCAGCGGCAACGGCTGCTGGTGGGACAACGGCTGTTGGCAGTGCTGTGGGCCTGATCCTCGATGCGTCCGGAAGCATGTGGAAGAAAATCGACGGGACGTCGCGCATCGCGGCCGCGCGCCACGCCCTTGATCGCATCGTTACCAAGGTCATTCCAAGGGGCACGCCGGTGGCGTTGCGAGTCTTTGGCGATCAGGCCCCGCGAAGCTGCAAGCAGGCGCTGGAGGTGCCGCTGGCCCCGCTTACCGCTGCGCGCAGCAAAAAACTTGTCAGGGTGATAAACGCCGTCAATCCCAAATCCTATTCGAGGACGCCGATTGCCGCATCGCTGCAGCAGATGGCGACGCACGATCTGGCGGCCGCCAAAGGCAAGCGCCTTATCGTGATCGTGACCGACGGGCGCGAGACATGCGGCGGCGATCCCGAAGCGGTGATCCGCAAGCTCAGGAAACAGGGCATCGGCGTGCGGCTGAATATTGTCGGGCTGGCGATTGCCGACGAAACGCTCAAGAGGCAATTTCGAAAATGGGCGACGCTTGGCGGCGGCGCCTATTTCGATGCGTCAAACGTAAAGGCATTGCGCGAGGGTGTCGGCAAGGCTCTGCACGTGCCGGTGCCATTCACGGTGCTCGATGCGAATGGCAAAGCGGTTGCGCAAGGCGTTATCGGTGGAAAGCCGGTCGAGGTGCCGGCCGGCCGTTATCGGATACGAATATCCGCACAGCCAGACCGTGTGGCCGAGGTTACAGTGGTTTCGGGGAAAACCGTAACAATTTCGCTCTCACATGCGTTCACCGAGCGGCAAACCCAGTAGGAAGAGGTGGGTGCAAATGGCAGGGGCTTCTTGGTGTTTTCAACACGTCCGCTCGGAGCGAGCCCGTCTGGCGAAGGGCGCGCGGTCAAAAGCCGTTGGTGAGAGTCGATCGACATGGAAAGCGAAAGTTCCCTGCTGTTGATATTTTCGGACCCAGAGGTCGGGCAGAGAGATTAGTCGAAGAGGATATAATCATGTGCAAGAACACAACATTCGGTGTCGCACTCGCGGCCGGCATGAGCCTTGCCCTGCTGGCCGTACCGGTCGATGCCGCAGAATGTCACAAGGCGCCACCGACAGGCGAACAACTCCCTACTGCGTTTTGCATCGACGGCAACTTTCCCCAGGGCGGCCAGAATATCTTCTCCTGGACGCTTGATCGAAAGCAGTCGCGCCATCCGTGGATGTTGTCCCTGCGCGGGTCGCCAGGGGCGGTCACGCGATTTGAAATATTCCGTAGCGGCACGGCAGACGGGCGCAGGCCGGTTTATACGCTGCTCGACCGCGCGCCACTGACGGAAGAAAATCCGCGCGTGGTCCGCGCCGGGGAGACCGGCACGACCATGCTGCGTCCCGGCCGCTATTCCCTGCATGTGTCGTGCGACGGCGAATGCACCGGCAAGGGCGACCCCTATCGCCTGAGGGTCTCGGCGGCCCCCACGACCGAGATGCTCGGATATCAGCGTGAACGGAAAGCGGGCGGTCATTCCGGACAGATGCAGCAGGTTGGCGATGTGTTTACCCTCGACGGCGATCTTGCCGGAAGCACCGATACCTATGTCTGGCCGATGAATCGAGGCGACGCCGCCACCTGCTGGCAGATCTTCTTGATGCTGCCGCCGGGCGAGCGGGGCTGGGTCGGCCTGTACGGCCCCGATGGCCGGCTGCGCGCGCGGCGCCAAACGGATGCGAACGGCAATGCCTCGTTTTTCGATCTCGGCCTCGGGACGGGGCGCTACCTGATCCGCGTCGGACCCGGAAAGCACGGCTATACGCCCTACCGGCTGTTCTCGACGCCCCTGGGTTCGCGCGTTATGGGCAGGGGGCCGGCCGGGTTCACACTGGCCTGCCCGGTTCTGCAAGGCGAATGAGGCGCACCGGCAATCCCTTGGTGAGAGTCAATTGACATAGAAACCGGGAGTGCCCTGCTGCTAATATTTGCGAACCGGCAGGCCGGATAGAGATATTATTCAAGGAGGATATAATCATGTGGAAAAAAGCAGCATTGGTCGTCGCGCTGGCGGCATTCATGAGTCCGGCTTTGGCCGTGGCTGGAAGTCCCAGGGGTGCCGGGACGAAGTTCCCGGGCGATGCGCTCCATCCCAAGAAACAGTTCCCGGGCGATGCGCTCCATCCCAAGAAACAGTTCCCGGGCGATGCGCTCCATCCCAAGAAGCAGTTCCCGGGCGATGCGCTCCATCCCAAGAAACAGTTCCCGGGCGATGCGCTCCATCCCAAGAAGCATCCCTATCGGCGGTAGAGAAAGGGAGAAGGAGAGAAATGCGTCATGAAGTGAGAATGGCAGGTGTTGTCGCGGGCCTGATGATGGCGGTATCGCTTGTCGCGCCAGTTTCGGCCGAGGCCGGCGGCGTCGTTGCCTATTTCTACAATCAGTCCGATAGCGCCGCGCCGGTGAGTGCCACGTTCAAGGGCAAGAATACCGTGACGGTCGATCCGGTGGCGCCGGGCCATGTCAGCGGCCCCGTTACTCTGCCGGAAGGGTATCCCGATCCGATGTCTTCCTCGCCCCAGGCGCAGAAGATGTTAAAAGACATGGGGCTTCCGATTCCCCGACTGATCGACATCAGTCTCCATTCCGCCGGGGGGAGCCGCAAACTCAATCTGCCGTTGCATGCGGACCTGCTGTCCCGGGGTCATGTGCGCACGTTGATCTATTTCATGCGCGTCAAATCTGCGGGCGCGGCGCCCGAGCCGGAGGACGGGGCGGCCGTCGCCATCCAGGATTCGGATTTCAAGGCTGCGACCGGGGGCAAGGCCTTGGTCGCCATCGTCAACGAAACATACGCGAAAGGCCTGACCTTGGATTCGGGTCACTTCGACGTCTGGTTCCGCGATGTGAACGGCAATGTGTGGGACGAGGCAAGCAATACGGGATTCTCCCTCGTTTCGACCGAGCAACTGAAGCCAGGCAGCTACGATCTGCTGAGTACGGCGGAAAGTTCGCTGAACCTGCAACAGGCCAAGACCGCCACGCCGGTTGCGACGCTTTCCCCCGCAACGCTTCCTTCCGGGCGGATCGGAATCTATATGATTCGCAAGCCCGGCAAGCTTGAACACGTACTCGAACTGTCGCCGCAATAATCATCCTGCGTCCCGGCCGTTATTCCCTGGATGTGTCCTGCGACGGCAAATGCACCGGCAAGGGCGATCCCTACCGCCTGAAGGTCATGGCGGGCCACACCACGGATATGCTCGGATATCAGCGTGAACGGAAAGCGGGCGGTCATTCCGGACAGATGCAGCAGGTCGCCGATCGGTTTACCCTCGACGGCGATCTTGCCGGAAGCACCGATACCTATGTCTGGCCGATGAATCGAGGCGACGCCGCCACCTGCTGGCGGATCTTTTTGATGCTGCCGCCGGGCGAGCGGGGCTGGGTCAGGCTGTACGGCCCCGACGGCCGGCTGCGCGCGCAGCGCGGAACGGATGCGAACGGCAAGGCCTTATTTGACGATCTCGGTCGCGGGACGGGGCGCTACCTGATCCGCGTCGGTCCGGGAAAGCACGGCTTTACGCCATACCGTCTCTACGCGGGACCCATAGGCTCGCGCTTCATGGGCAAGGGCAGCAGCCGGATTCACCCTGGACTGCCGGTTCTGGAAGGCGAGTGATGGGTATTGGCATGATGGTGAGAATCCCACTGGTTCTGCTCGTCGCGGTATGGATGATGGCAGGAGGGTCGATCAGTGCCAGTATTTGAATATAGTTCTCAA
>Ga0114931_10009090_pt1 | contig 11941 bp, 12 predicted proteins | sample 2SBtaG_FD_89579 | JGI IMG/M metagenome (GOLD analysis project Ga0114931, IMG submission 89579) | Deep subsurface microbial communities from Kolumbo volcano to uncover new lineages of life (NeLLi) - 2SBTROV14_V59a metaG | ecosystem: Environmental > Aquatic > Marine > Volcanic | place: Kolumbo...
AGTCGGCAGGAGGCCTGCCCCCGGATGTCTGCACCCAGGACGAGCCGGACATTCTGAAGGACAGCGAACGCGCTCTGGAGCAATTTCACGACCCATCCCCCGGCTCTATGCGGCGGATCGACCTGGCCCCCTGCTCGCCGTTTTCGGTCAGCCGGGAATTGATGCGCGACACCGCCGCGCTGGCCCGTCGATACGGCGCCTTGTTGCACACCCATGCCGCCGAAACCCTGGACGAGGAGCGATACTGTCTGGAGCGGTACAAGGCCCGGCCGATCGAGATGCTGGAGCAGTTGCAGTGGTTGGGGCCGGACGTGTACCTGGCCCACTGTGTCCACGTGGATGAGGCCGACATCCGCCGCCTGGCGAACAGCCATACCGGCATCGTCCACTGCCCGTGCTCGAACGTGCGCCTGGGCAGCGGCATTGCCCCCGTCCGGGCGTTGCTCGATGCCGGTGCTCGCGTCGGCCTGGGGGTCGATGGCAGTTCGAGCAACGACGGCGGCCACGTGCTGGCCGAGGCCCGCCAAGCCCTGCTGCTGCAACGGGCCGCGGGGGGCGCCGAGGCCCTCTCGGTGGCCGAGGCATTTAGTCTGGCGACATTGGGCAGTGCCGCCGTGCTGAATCGGCCGCTGCTGGGCAACATCGAGCGGGACTCTGCGGCGGACCTGGCCATGTATCGCCGCGACGACGTGGCCCTGGCCGGGGCGGTGGAGCAGGACCCGCTGGCGGCTCTGATGCTCTGCCACGTGGGGCGGGCGGATCGGGTGATGGTCAGCGGCAAGACGGTGGTGCAAGACGGTGAGATTGTCGGCGTCGATCTGCCGGTCTTGATCGAGCAGTTTAATCGGCTCGTGCGAACGGCGTTCCGCGAGTCGTAGGCGGCGGTCAGTCGCTCCAATAGCCGTCGGCGGAAGCCGGCGGTTTCTTCATCGCGCCAAAAGGGGCGGCGAAGTTCAAGCGTCAGAGGTCCTCTTTCATGCGGCGAGTCAGCCTGGTAATCTTCTTGCTGTCGGCCCTGTTCGGAATCAGACGGGCGTCTTCGTTCGGTCCACCCCCTTCGGCCCGACCGACCTCGCAGCCCACCGTCCCCGATCATCTCAAGGTCCTGACCTTCAACATCCTCCAAGGCAAAGCCGGAATCCGACGCATCGCCAAGCTCATCGACGCCCAGCGACCGGACATCGTTTTCTTGCAGGAGGTTTGCCGGCCGGCCTGCGACCGCAACGGCATCGACCAGGCCGCTTTCATCGCCCGGAAGCTGGGCGGGCTGCACGTCGTCTCGGCGACCACGCTCGGCTTTGCCAACAAGCAGACACGCGACCCGGCGATCCTCTCGCGATTGGCCCTGCGCGATGCACGGGCGATCCGCGGAAAGCACGGGGGCAGGATATTCGGCCTGTTGGCGACGCTGGACACCTCCGGCCGCCCCCTGCATCTGCTCTGCGTGCACACCACGTCCACCACCCGGCTGACCGTGGACGACATCATCAAATCCTCGAAGGTGCGGATGGCGCAGATCACCGACCTCTTGGCCGTCGTCAAGGGGCTGGATGGTGACGTCATCATCGCCGGAGATTTTAACGCGGCGGATTGGATGCCCGAATACCATGCGATCACCAGACAATGGACGGATTTCGGCTTGGTCACTCAGGCGTCGAAGCTGTCGTATCCATCCTATCGCCCGAAAGTTCGGATTGATTACGTCTTCGGTCGCGGCCGGTTCGAGGCGGCGTCTTATCGCGTTTTGGACGCCCGGGTGTCCGACCATCGGCCGGTGGTGGCAGAGCTGCGCCTTCGAGAGGGACCGCCTTAGAGTGCGTCCTAAAACCCGTGATGGCGGTTTGAAACCTGCGTCCAGCACCGGTTGGAAACCGGTGCCACAGGGGTTTTAGGACGCACTCTTAGACACTCCAGTTCCGTCGTTCGGACCGGACATGGGGAGGGCTTTCTGACGGCGATGTATTCTGCATGGCCCCCCCGATCTTCGGCGGACGATCCAGCGGGCGGGCACACCGGCGTTTCACCGTACAGCACTCCCTGCTAGGATGGCAGCGCTATGTTCCTCCTTGCCCCAACGGGGCAAAGGGTTGTAGCCACGGGTGGAGTGAAGCTCAAGCCCGTGGTCATCGTTGTCTCCCTGATGAGCACCGCCCCGGTAGGGGCGGCGGTACTCGATGGTCAATACGGCGGCTTTCGGCGCCGATGTCTTCCTCCGCCCCTCCGGGGCGGCATGATAAGTCATTCGACATCGTTTCCACGGGTTCCGCGTCGCGGGGCTGCGCCCACGCGACGCTCCACCCGTGGCCACAACCCGCGGCCCCTTCGGGGCCGAACCTTCTTCGATGCCGGGATGAATGGAAATGCATAGCGCTGTCATACTAGGCTCATTGCACGTTATCCCACGGCGCTAGACCAAGCATCTTTTGCGGGTGCGACTTTGACGGGTGCAGCAAGGCCTTTATAATCCAGACACGATCCATCTTGAGGCCGATCGTCGGGCTTTGAGGTCATCCAGGGTGGGAGGATGTTCGTGCTGTGCCGAGAATCCTTTTTCGGCACTTGTGCTGTGACGATTCCTATTGCCTGGCGGCTCGCAGCGCGGCCGCAGAACTTGGCCGCGGTGGAAAGACATGAGAACGGATTCCCATGGCGGATGGAACTGAGAAGGGATTCTCCTGTCCAGCACGATTCTGGATAGACGATTCAGAGGCGTGTTATACTCCCTTATCTGAGTGTCAACGAGATATAGGGAAGGTCAACGGACGGACAATGGGCGGTGATGGCGTAGAGTATAGGATTCGCGCCGGCGTGGCGCGGATCGAGATTCTTGCAGGCGTGACCGTCGTCGCCTTGGCGGCGTGGTTTATCGTGCCGGCGTTGGGTCGGGCTCGGGTGCAAGCGGACCGGCAGGCCTGCCTGGCGAACCTGGGCGAGATCGGCCGGGCCTTGGGGTCGTATCTGGCGGCCAACGACGAGCGATGGCCCTATGTGGCCAAGCTGCGGTCTTTCAAGGTTCACCAGCCGCCCTGGCCGACGCTGCCGGAGGTGCTCGGGCCGTTTATCGACGGGCAAAGCGCAATGTTCCATTGTCCGGCGGATCGCAGGGTGTTGGAGAAGGACGACCCGCTGGCCGGAAAGTTCCCCCGGGAGACGACGTGGTATGCGACCGAGGGTCTGAGCTACGGCTGGCGCTGGGCGGACGACCGCGGCGGCCAAAAGCTGGGACACAGCCCCCTTTCGCGGGCGAAGGGCTCGGGGTTGGGCCGTGCCGATCAGACCGTGCTGACCGATTTTGAGCTTTTTCACAAGGGAGACGGCGGCGGCTCGTTTAATACGTTGTTCGCCGACTTCAGGGCGCGGACGAGCCGTGCCAGACCGGTGGACTAATGCGATAGCGCCACTTGCCAGCGGTTATTAGAGAGCGAACGTGCCCACTTAGTGCGTGCAAAAAAACCCGGGCTTCCGCCCGGGGCTATTGGGCGCGTCGCAGGTTCATGGTCAATCAATGTGGCGATGTTGTATGAGGGGGTCATGGTCGAGTATTCGTGTTGCGTTTGTCGCCTGCATGGTTATTGTCCGATGTTGTTTGTGAGACACTGGGAGTGAGACGCTAGATGACGACAGACCAGATGAAGTCGGCGGTGAAACGGCATCGGCCGGCGGCGATTCTAGGGGGGGTGGCCGGGTTGGTGGTCCTATTGGGGTGGGTGGGCTACGTGATCGTGTCGACGCCCGCTCGGCCCGAGATCGAGACGGCCAAGGCGTCGGAGGTGATCGCCTATATTTCCAACAGCCGCGGCTTGCAGCGGTTGCCGGAGATCGAGCAGCAACAGTTTTTACAGCGATGGAAGGCCCACGTCGAGCAGCCGAAAAACAAGGAGGCGTTGCGGCACTGTTTCGATCAGCTCAGCGACCGCGAGCGAAAGCAGTTCACCGAGACGATCTCGAAGTATCTCAAGCGAACGTTCATGGACGATGCCAGACACTTCGGCCAACTGACCGACCCGGCGGAGCAATACGGTTTCCTTCAGAAGAAGCTGGCCGAGGGTCATCAGCAGTTGCTGTTTATCAAGGAGGTGGCTGGCGCTTTTAAGGGGGACATCGGCGGGCGGGAGGAGTTCAACCAGTGGGTCTTGTCACACACGACGGCCAAGGAGCGAGTCATCGGCGAGCGATACGTCGAGGCGCTCAAACGCGTCGCACTGCAAGCTCGCAAGGAGGCGCGTGCAGGAAACGCCGCGTCGCCGGGGTGAACGGCCTGCTTATCTCAGCGGCGCCTTGCCCGCCAAGCGACGGAGCAGGGCGATCTGCCCGGCGTGAAAGGTCTCGTGCAGGGCCGCCGTGGCGATGGCACCTTCTTTGGTGTTGAAGAGCGGGTGGGGCTCGGCGCCGGCGGGCTGGGTCAGATCGGCCTCGGACATGCCGGAGATCAGGTCGAGGGCCTCACGCTGGACGCGATCGAAGGTCGCGCGGATGTCGGCGACGGGGGGGTAGGCCGTCGGGTCGGCCACTGGCGTGGAACTTTTTCCAAAAGCATCTCGGAATCCCGGCGGCACGCACTGGTCGTGCGTCTTGCCGAAGCAGCGGACGTGGATCAGGGCCACCTGTGAGGACGCCAGATGGCCGACCTGCCAGGCGACGTGGGTGATGCCGCCGGCGGGCATGTCGAACCACGCGGACGCCTCGACGTCCTCAAGCAATCCGTCGGTCCACCCGCGTGCGACTCTCAAGCGTTCGCAAAGGAACTCGATCTTATTCATGGCTGCCTCCCGTTTCGCGATGGCCCCGTCGTTTCTGCGCACGTCCGGACCGGACGAGCGATTCAATCCAGCGTGCATCCTAGCATGAGGCCGCCGCGCTCGCCAAGTGGCGGCCGGCGCCGAATACCAACTCACTGCCGGCGGAAGCGTCCCGCGTCTGGAAAGCAGGCAGTACCATTCAAGTCGCTCCCCAGAGCCGTCCGACACACATTCATCAGGGGACCGAAAGCTGAGGCGGGGCTGCGTGCGCCGCGAGCGGGCCATGATGGAACGGCCAATCAGGCTGGCGAGTTTGATGTGCCGGTTCGTTCGGGTCGCAGGTCTTCGTCGTTAAGGGCCGGGTTCTCACGCAAGGCTGCTTGATCTTCATGAATCAGCAACTCACAAAGAATGATGATGTTCCGAACCATTGTCGGCTCGATGCATGCACGCTCATCGGACTCTTGCTGGTCAGCGTACTTGCCCTAACCTTGCGACTCCACCGGCTGGATGCCGAGAGTCTGTGGATGGATGAGGCAGCCCAGGTTTCCATCTACAAACTGCCGGTCAAGTATCTTGTGTTGAACGCGTGTCGACAGGGTCAGCCCCCGCTGGATTATCTGATCGGCGCCGGATTGGAGCGTTTGCATCTGGCCGGCAGCGACTGGTGGGTTCGTTTTCCCGCCGCGATGTTTGGCACGGGCTGCGTGTTTCTGTTTGGAATCCTGATCAGCAGGATCACCGGTTCCGCGGCGGGGATCGCCGCGGCCCTGCTTCTGGCGTTTTGCCCGTTGCACGTCGCCATGTCACAGGAAGTCCGGCCCTATACGATCTTCTTTTTCTTCGCGTTGGCGGTGCTCCTCACCTTCATGCGGGCGCGGCAGCGACAGACCCTATGGTCGTGGTGTCTTTTCGGCCTCGTTCTGCTGGCGATGCTCATGACCCGCGGCCTGGCGCCGCATGTCTTGTCATTGGGGCTTGTTGCATTTGCCATGGGATGTCGCATCGCGTGCCGTCGCCCAATGGGGCCGGAGGCTTGTGATCGCGAAAAAAGACGCCTGTGGGCGACGTTCTCCGCCGTCGCCGTCGCCTACGCCATCTACAACCCGATCTTCGGCGTGATCTACGTCTCGACCAAGTCCTACCTTTTTGCGGCGACCGCGCCGTGGCCGCTCCGCGTTGGGGCGATGCTTCACGGTGCCTATCAGGCCATCCTCGGCGGCGGTCACGCCGATCCTGCCATGACATTGGCGCGGCGTTGGTGGTTCCAGGTGGCCGTCGCCTCCTTTGCGGCGTCCGGGCTCGTCCTGATGCTTCGATCAGGCCGGCGGAAAAGAAACAGCCGGGCCATGCTCTTTTTGGACACACTGACGATGTTTCCGCTCTTGTATGCCATGCTCTATGTGCGCTCCACCGGCTTTTCGCCTAAACCGCAGTATCTCCTGCTGCTGGCCGCCCCACTGCTCGGCGGCATCGCTGTGGCCACCGATGCCTTGCGGCGTGAGTTGAAGCCCACCGGTCGCATTCTGCCCTGGCTCGCCTTCGCCATCATCATTGGCGGCGTCGGCATTCCCATGGGCCTGGCTTCGGTCCGCGCGCTATACCGGCAGGACAAGGCCGACTGGCGCGGCGCGCTCAACTATTTGAGGGATCACGCAGAGGCGGGCGACGCCGTCGCATCGGTCCGTCCACACTGGTCGGCCAACAGCATGGGCGCCTTCGTCGTCGGTGCAGAGCGGTACTTCAAACGCGGTGCGAAGATTCTCCGAATCGAGTACCAAACCTCATTGGATCGTCTTACCAAACCTCCCTGGTCGCAGCGAGACAAAACAGTTTGGATCATCTGTAACAAGGTACCTACGCTGACGGAGATCTTGCCAACACCGCTGCGGCCCACGCGCACGATCCGTATTCACGACTTTCACCGATTGTTTCTTTTGGAGATTCGCGGCGAGGGCCTAGCGGAGGATCGACTCGTCGAGGGTCTGGCCTTCCTCGATCGCGACCTGTCCGATCACGGTGGCCTTGTTGCGCCGAACCTTCTTCGAGCGCGATACCACTTCGCCCGAGGCGAGTCCCAACAATGCGAGGCCTGCATCGCGGCGGCTCGGCGTTCATGTCGCAACGACGCCGAGAGGAGCGAACTGGCCGGCTTTCTCCCGAACGTGAATGACCTGCGGTTCACCTACAGCGGCCCCGTCGAGTAGGGCGGCAAGGCTTCCAGTCGAAGCGACTGTCGTCCCATAATGGCCGCACCTCGGCAACGTGCTTGTGCTCTGCATTCTCAAGTCTGGAATCATGGAGCACCGATAATTCCTCCGGGCCGGGTTCGTTCTTGCCGTCGCTGCCATGGCCGATTCGCCCTTACAAGTTGACACGACATACGCTGGTGCCGTCTTCTGCCCACCGCTCGATGCCTGTCCCCTGCCTGCGATCGGAGGCGCCGATCTTGCCGACTCGTTGGGCTGGCAGCAACGGCTCGCGGGTTTCTACGACAGGACGCATTCCACCAAACAACCTGCTCGCCCTCACTACTATTACCGCCGCATCCAGCGACGCTTGGCCGGCATCGTGCAACCCCATGCCCGGGTGCTGGACATCGGCTGCGGCGATGGAACGCTGCTGGCCTCGCTGCGTCCGTCGCACGGCGTCGGGATCGACCTCAATCGCAAGACGGTGCAGACGGCCGAGCGTCGCCACTCGGGCCTGACTTTCATGCACATGCGCGGCGAAGACGTCCATCGACTGGGAGAGAAGTTCGACTATGTGGTGCTCTGTCAGGCCCTCGGGGAAATCTACGACCTCAGCGCGCTGTTTCGATCGGTGCAGGGGGTCTGTCACGCCCGAACGCGGCTTGTCATTGTCCACTGGAGCCGCCTGTGGCAGCCCGCGCTCAAGATCGCCGAGTGGGCGGGTCTGAAGTCCCCATCGCCCGATCAAAATTGGATCCCCGCCGATGAGCTGCGCCACCTGCTGGAACTATCCGGCTTTCAGACAATCCGCACGCTTGGCATGACCATCGCGCCGTTGTGGGTGCCGTTGGTTTCCGATGCGATCAATCGTTTCGTGGCCAATTTGCCGTTCATCCATTTGCTGGGGCTGACTCACGTGATCGTCGCCCGATCCGTCGATCCCGCGGTCCTCGGCGCCGAGCGTCCCAAGAGCGTGTCGATCGTCGTCCCGGCCCGCAACGAATCCGGCCACATCGAGCCATTGTTGAAACGCATTCCCAGGCTTGCTCCCAAACAGGAGGTCATCTTCGTCGAGGGACACAGCACGGACGATACCTGGAAAGCGATTCAGCGGACGGTTGCCGCGTATCGGGGCCCGTTCCAGCTCCAAGCGATGCGTCAAGAGGGCCAAGGCAAAGGCGATGCCGTCCGCAAGGGTTTTGCCGCCGCATCGGGCGAGGTGCTGATGATCCTCGATGCGGACATTAGCGTTCCGCCGGAGGAGTTGCCAGCGTTCTATGAGGCCCTGGCCTCGGGACAGGGCGAGTTCATCAACGGCTCGCGGATGGTTTATCTCATGGACCGCCGGGCCATGCGGTTTCTCAACCTGCTGGGAAACAAATTTTTCGGCTTTGCGTTCACCTATCTGTTGTCTCAACGGTTCCGCGACACGCTGTGTGGGACGAAGGTCCTCAGGCGGGACGACTACCGACGGATCGCTGAGCATCGCTCATATTTCGGAGACTTCGATCCGTTCGGCGACTTTGATCTGCTCTTTGGTGCCGCCCGCCTGGACCTCAAAATCATCGACGTGCCGGTACACTACAAGGCACGGACCTATGGTCAGACGAACATCTCCAGGTTTCGTCACGGGCTGGTGCTTCTGCGCATGTGCCTGTTTGCAGCCAAGAAGCTCAAACTCGTGTGAATCGTTCTGAATCCGTTACCGCAATAGCCAAACAGTTCCGCTAATGGTCAGACCCGGCGAACTTGAATACAGCCAGCACATCGCCGGTGATGCCGAGGGAATATGGAACTGGTCGTCCCCCGCCGGCCGACTCCGGGCAAGACGGCGTGGCAGGTTGATCGCCCAGGCGGCACATCTTGGCCTCGAGGCCGACGCCTTGGAGCTGGGCTGCGGCACGGGGCTATTCACCGAGACCTTTGCCGGCACCGGAGCGCGGATCGTCGCGATCGACGTCTCGCCGGAACTCCTCGACCAGGCCCGCGACAAGCAAATCGAAGGCCGTGTGACGTTTCGCATTGAAGATGCCGAGGCGCTTGCTTTTGACGACGGTTCGTTTGACGCCGTGATCGGTTCCAGCGTGCTGCACCACCTCGATTTGAGGCGCTCGCTTGGGGAGATTCGTCGCGTGTTGAAGCGCGGCGGTAGGCTGGCCTTCGCCGAGCCGAATATGCTCAACCCACAGATCGCCCTTCAGTCCAACGTCCCTGTCCTGCGTCGCTGGGCCGATTTCAGCCCCGAGGAAACGGCCTTCTTCCGCTGGAGACTGTCCGGCGAATTGCGACGGGAGGGCTTTTGCGACGTACACATCCAACCATTCGATTTTCTCCACCCGGCCGTGCCCAAACCCCTGATTCCGATGGTTCGAGGGATGGGCGTTGTCTTGGAACGCTTGCCGCTGTTCCGTGAGATCGCCGGCTCGCTCATCATCAGCGCCCGCCGCGGCGATTGATCGGATCGGTGGTTCTCTACGCGTGTCCCTACGGCAGTTCACCAAACGGCGCAGGCTCCCGACCATCCACCCGCGTCAAGGTGCCCGGCACCGTGCGTTCCGGCTTGGCCCCGGTCAGTGCGACGGTGATGGTCACCGGCGTTTTGTGCTCGTCGCCTCGCCCTGCGTACAAGGTCCAAGAGGACGCATGGAGTTCGTAGGTAAGTGCCTGTAGGATAAGCGCAGGGCGAGTGGCGGAATGGCAGACGCTGGGGACTTAAAATCCCCTGTCCGAAAGGACGTGCGGGTTCGATTCCCGCCTCGCCCAATGCCCCCCCTAAGTGCCCATTGCAATCGCAGGTGACGCACGAGCTTGGATTGCGGGTCGGACGGGCCAAAGCGTTCCATGTTTTCGGGCCTTGGCGAGGCTCGTGGCGAGCAGGGACTGGCTCGGCTTCGGTTCGGCTGAACACCGCCGCACATTTCGGGACCTTGACGGGTACGGCTCTCTCTCTCATTTTGAGCCAAATAGTCCTGGATGCGGCGATGATTCGGACCGATACGGAACCACGAGGGCGTCGGTCCAATCCGCGTGGTGCGGCCGACTCTTCCTTTTCTTCCGCGAGGTCGAGGAATGTTGCAAGCCCAGCTTACCAAAGAGAGTGGTGGATTGGTCGAGGCCGCGATCGCCGATGTGGCTCAGATCGCGACGCTTCCCGAGGTGACGGTCAGGATCATTCGGATCGTGGAGGATCCCAAGTCTACGGCCCGGGACCTGCACGAGGTGATCCGCAACGACCCGGCCCTTTCCACGCGAATTCTGAAGGTGGTCAATTCCGCCTTTTATGGTTTGCCTGGCCAAATCTCGAGCATCGACCGGGCGATCGTCCTGTTGGGGCTGTCGGCGGTGAAGAACATCTCCATTGCGGCGTCGATGACCCACCTCTTTAGCGGCGGGACGGCGATCGAAGGCTTCAGCGGCCCGGACGTTTGGCGCCATTCGATTTGTATGGCGGTGGCGGCCCGATTGTTGTCCTCGGCCCAGTCTCGGCCGGCGGTAGAGGAAAGCTTCCTGGCGGGTTTGATTGCCGATCTCGGGCTGCTGGTCGAGCGGCAAGTGTTCACCAAAAAGCTGGCGGAGGTCGTCGCACGGATGCAGACCGAGGCAGGGGACATGTGCCAGTTGGAACAGGAAATCATCGGGGCCGATCATCAGGCCTTTGGGATGGCGTTGGCCGCCAAGTGGCGATTTCCCGCGATTTTGTGCACCACGGTCGGCTATCATCACAAGCCGATGGACTTGGCAGAGGTGAATAAGGAACTGCCCGCACTGGTCCACATCGGCGACATCCTCTCATGCCGGGCGGAAGTGGGCTTCTGCCCCATGCCGGCGGACACGCCGGTCACGCCGGAACTGCTCGAGACCGTGAAGCTCAACGAAGACCAGATCGAGGAGGTCTTTGCCGAACTTCCCGAGCAATTCTCGATGGCGGAGAGTATCTTCTCCGAATAGCCGACACCCGCGCTGATCGCATCGCCGGGCGCGCTTCGTCTGCCCAGCCTCATCACCAGCCAAAGTCCCACCTCACAACGCCTCCGCTTGGACCATCCGTCCAGAGACCCATATGATCCCTCTCTCAGCTCAGAACCCATTGGCTGCATGAGGGACTCGATGGATGTTGGAGGCTTGGGGCTCACTCGCGACGGCGGCGGTGATGATCGGCGTCGTTCACACGGCGACCGGGCCGGACCATTATCTGCCCTTCGTCGCCATGTCGCGCATCGGTCGGTGGTCGATGCCCAAGACGATCATCATCACACTGCTCTGCGGCGTGGGACACGTGCTGAGTTCGGCGGTCATCGGACTGGCCGGGATCGCCCTGGGGATCGGGCTGGATTCTCTCGGGCAGATCGAATCGACGCGCGGTCGGCTGGCGGGGTGGCTGCTGGTCGGCTTCGGGGTCGCCTATCTGCTTTGGGGGTTACGCCAAGCGATCCGAAACCGCCCACATACGCACCTGCACGTTCACGCGGACGGCACGATTCACAGCCACCCGCACGTCCACCAAGGCGATCACCTGCACGTCCATCCCGCCGGCGCGGAGCAACCCGCCGATGCGTCCGAACCGAAGGTCGCGTCGATGACCCCGTGGATTCTGTTCACCATTTTCCTGTTCGGCCCCTGCGAGATGTTGATCCCGATGGTCATGGTTCCGGCGGCCCGGGGCGACCTGTTGGGGGTGGCGTGGATCACCCTTCTGTTCGGCACCGCGACGCTGGCGACCATGACCGTCATCGTTTTCGCGGCATGTCAGGGTGTTCGATTTGCCCGGGTGGGGCGATTCGCCCGGTATGGGCACGCTTTTGCAGGGGCAGTGCTGCTGGTCTGCGGGGTAGCGGTCATGTGCGGGTTGTGATCGGCTTGCGCCGGCCGACGCGCATGTTTGGAAAAGGCATCTGATCGAGCACCACCCAGGCGCGCTGGTCGGACTTGTAGATCGGCATCGGGCGAATCACTACAACGGTCTGAATCCAGATCAGACTTGCATAACGCGCCCAGTCCGAGGCACCCTCG
>Ga0114931_10009092_pt1 | contig 11940 bp, 10 predicted proteins | sample 2SBtaG_FD_89579 | JGI IMG/M metagenome (GOLD analysis project Ga0114931, IMG submission 89579) | Deep subsurface microbial communities from Kolumbo volcano to uncover new lineages of life (NeLLi) - 2SBTROV14_V59a metaG | ecosystem: Environmental > Aquatic > Marine > Volcanic | place: Kolumbo...
CCCTATTCTTCCGGCGCCAGTGTCACGGCCAGTCCAGACAGCGCTTCGGTGAACGGAATTTGGCAGGACAAGCGCGAATTGTCGCGACGAAACTCCAGTCCATCGAGCAAATCCAGCTCATCCAGATCGGCGGGCGGCAAGCGATCCAGCCAATCGGGATGAACGTACACATGACACGTCGCGCAGGAACACATGCCGCCACACATGGCGGCAACGCCATCATCCATCTCGCGCAAGGTTTCCATCAGCGCTCGTTCGGTGTAAGCATCCAGTTCTCGAGCCTGGCCATCACGATCGGTTACCACAATTCGCGTCATGTCAAACATTCCTGTAGAGGATGATTGGCGTCACCCAGGGATTTGAGATCCACCGGGGTGCACTGGGCAATGAGTTTTTTGCTGAGCATAAACTCGCGCGGGTTGCCGACACACTGCACGGCCGTAATCCGGTCCGCGCCGTTCAGATAAAATACCGCCATTCCGGATTCGTAGTGGCGCATAATGGTGCGATCCGACGCTGCCGGAAATCCGGCCATTTGTAAGCGCAAGTCGTATTGGTCGGACCAAAACCAGGGCACTTCTTCGCACGGCGGCGGCTTGTCGAGCATGGCGAGCGCCGCGATTCGCCCCTGGTACACCGCGTTGTGTACCGATTCCACACGCATCGACGCGCCGTTGCCACGCCGCTGAAGCGTAACATCGCCGGCCGCGAAAATATCCGGATCCACACTGCAACAGCGATGGTCCACCTCGATTCCAGCCGCGCCGCACAGGCCGGACCCTTCCAGCCATGCGACTTCCGGAGCGACGCCGATGCCGACCACCACCACATCCGCGGGAACCGTGTCTCCATCAACGCGCACGGCTTCGATTCGCGTGCTGCCCAGCAAGCTGCGCACCTCGGTAGCACAGCGGATGTCCACGCCCTGCTGGCGATGACGCGACTCGAACAGCTCGGCTATTTGCGGCGCGACTTGCCGCGACAGGATGCGAGGCGCCATTTCCAGGACGCTTACTTCACAGCCCAGCGTGCGCGCGGTGGCCGCGACTTCCATACCGATGTAGCCCGCGCCGATGATCGCCAATCTCGCACCTTCCCGCAGCTCGCCAGCCAGCGCCAGGCAGTCGTCCAGGCTGCGTAAATAGCGCACACCCTCCAGTTCCGCGCCCTCCATCTCCAGACGTCGGGCAGCCGCCCCGGTGGCGATGAGCGCCCGGTCGTAGGGCAGCGTCTCGCCGTTTTTGGTGTGAAGTGTTTTTCGCGCCCGATCGATATGCAATACGGGATCGCCCATACGCAAATCGATCCCGTGGCTTTGAAAAAATTCGGGCGAACGCAGGGCCACCGCCTGGGCACTGGTTTTTCCGGCCAACAACTGTTTCGACAAGGGGGGGCGCTGGTAGGGCGGTTGGGTTTCACCGCATACTACGGTTAGTTTTCCATCGAAGTCGTTTTTGCGCAAACACACGGCCGCCTCGACAGCTGCCTGGCCACCGCCGATGATAACGATGGAAGCAGGTGGGCGGCTACTCATGTCGGATCCGACTCCGCGGCCGCAGGAATGATCCGACCCAACAGTGCTACCAGGGTTTGCCGCTGCGCCATGCTCAGCGTGGCCAGCCGCTGTTCCATCGCGCCGACGATGCCCGGATAACACGTACAGAACAAGCGCTTCCCGGACGGCGTCAGCGAGACCTCCACTTCGCGCCGTGAAGTGCGGCAACGTTGGCGCTGTACATAACCGCGCATCTCGAGTTTTTTCACCGTATGCGTGGTATTGGCGCTGGAAATAAACGTCGCACAAGACAAAGCGCCCATGGTGATCGGGCCGAGTTTTCCGAGCATGTCGATTACATTTAGTTCCGCAATATGCAAGCCGTATCGGGCGGCGGTCCTTCGTGCCTCGGCATGCAATTGGTGGTGCGCCAGCATGATCGATCGAAACACCGACACGCAGGCAGCCTCGCGTGCGGCATGCTCGGCAGTGGCTTGCTGTTCGGCTGTTGTATTGAGGCTGGGCACCACGATCTAGCCCGGTTGGGTTTCCGTCGCCGCTCGCCACAACGCATCGACTCGCGCTTCCACATCGGGCACCGGGACGACGCGTTGCATCACCTTCAGGCCCAGCGGCACGGTGCAGTCCACACCCATAAAGGCGCGCACGTTGAGTGGAATTTCCGGGTACCCGTCGTATACGCCCAGTTTCGCCAGGCCACCCATTACGCCCTGTGCCATGGGTTCGATATTCATGCCCAACACGTTGGGGATGATGGTCAGGTCGCGGTCCGGCATGAAGCGATGCGCCAGCGCCCAATCGCGTTCCCGAGGGTCGCGAATATCGATATCGTCATCGTACACAAACACGTGTTTGCAAAAACCGCCGAGCGCGGTATAGGCACGCATCATCGCCATCTTGGTCTCGCCGATACGGCTCTTATGAATCGATAGATGTACGGTAAAACCACATCCAGCAGCCGGATCCACGAACACGTCACGCACATTCGGCAGCACCTCGCGGACTTGCATGAACACCCGTACCGAACGGAAGAACGCGGCGATGGCGTTGCATTCATTCAGCGGCCTGCCGATGTGCACGTGCTGGGAAATCGCGTTTTTGCGCATGCTGATGGCGGTGACATTGAATACCGGGCGCCGGCGCGGTTCATCGTAAAAACCGTTAAACGAAGCAAATTTGCCGTGCAAGGCCCAGTTAAACGGCTTGAACACGCCCTCGATGACGATTTCAGCATGCGCGGGCACGTCCACGTCGATGCTCTCACAACGCACCATTTCCACGGCGGTGTTTTTCAGCCCGCCGATAAAGGCGAAGTCATCGTTTTTATGGGGTAGTGCGGAATTGGCGCCGGCGAGGATGAATTCCGGGGTCACCCCGAGCACGATGGCCATCGGAAAAGGCCGCGCTTTTTCATGATCCCAAGTCGACGACGGGTCATCGATTTTGGCGCCCCAGAACTCTTCCATGCTGTGCGCATCCCCGGTGTTGCGAAATATCCACACCGTTCCGGTGTCGCGGCCCGTGATTTCAAAGCGGTGGTAGGACAGGTTGTGGGCGCCGGGTCGGGGTTTGGAAATACACAGGCTGGTGATGAACCGGCCTTCGGTGGACGCCGGGCCATTCCCATCGCCGGGATTGAGGCGCAATACCGGCAGCCGCGACAAATCCACGTCCTCCCCGGTCAGAATGATTTCCTTGCAGGCGGCCTGTTGGGGATCGACCACCTCCGGGGCCACACCGCCGGTTTTCAATACCTGCATGGTTTTCATGGCGCAGGCCGGTAATAGGTCCTGGTCCGGCACGCCAAACGCCTGGGCGATGCGCTGGCTGCCCAAGCCGACCGTGTTCGCCAGCACCGGAATATCGAACCCGCGCGGCTTTTCGAACAGGATCGGGCTTTGCACACCGGCGTAATCCGCACGGGCGATGAAGGCGCCCATCTCGTCCAGGGTATCCACTTCAACGCCCACACGCATCAAGTCCTGGTTTTGTTCCAGATCCTGCAAGAATGCCCGAAAATCAAATGCGCGCATGGCCCGGTCCTCGTTGGCGGTATTCGCCTGCCGGCAGAACATTTCAATATAGAAATATCATGGTAGACTGAAGCCAGCGGTCATTTCAAATGGCGTGCGTCAATAGCAGTGAAAAACACGACAGGAGGCCACGCCGTGCAGCTCATTATCGGCATATCCGGCGCCAGCGGCGTGATCTACGGGATTCGATTGCTGGAGGTGCTGAAATCCGAGCCGGATATGGAAACCCACCTGATCATGTCGGCCACGGCGCGCCTGAATGTCACGGTGGAGACCGATTGGAACGTGAAACGCGTACTGGCGCTGGCCGACCACGTGTACCGCAACAACGACCTCGCCGCCGCCATTTCCAGCGGTTCCAAGCGCGTGGATGGCATGGTCGTAGCGCCGTGTTCGATGAAAACCCTGTCCGCCATCGTTCATTCCTATTCCGAAAACCTGTTGGTCCGCGCCGCGGACGTCATGCTCAAGGAGGGTCGCAGGCTGGTACTCATGCCGCGCGAGTCGCCACTGCACCTGGGTCATTGCAAACTGCTACATCGCGCCGCACAGATGGGAATCCACATCGCACCGCCCATGCCGGCGTTTTACAACCGGCCGCAAACCATAGACGACGTTATCAACCACAGCGTTGGGCGGGCGCTGGATTTGTTTGCCCTCGACCCGGGCATCGTCAGCCGCTGGCAAGGGCTGAATGCAGAAGCCGGGGAGTTGTAACAGCCTGCGGGGAAAAAACTGCCGACGCGACGGCCTGTGCCGGGAAAAATTCATTACCGTGTAAGGACTTTTCATGCCGGCTGGCAAGTAGGTCTTCCCAGAAAGCGTAACGATCAGTACTATTGGCAACGAGCAGGTCTGTGCGCCGACCTGATTCAATAGGTCCAGCCCGGGTTCTGATCCGGGCGAATCACCGCTTGCTTGGTGGCTTGTTCTTCGGCTTGACGGCAAGCCTTGGCAGCACATACAGCAGCGATGCGCCATGGCCAGGAATCGTTCAATCCATAACCCTGAAATCCAGCAACCCGCGGTGCCGAATTCAAGCCGCGGAAAGGCACGGCGCAACAACCTGCTAAAAACCGCCACACGCCTGTTTCTGAAAGCCGGCTACGGCGCCACGTCCATCGATGCCGTGATTCAAAAATGCGGTGGCTCCAAATCCACCGTGTATCGCTATTTCCCCAATAAAGCCGGGCTGTTTCGAGCCGTGATCGACTCCATTGTTTCGGGCCGGGAGCCCATGGATCTCGACCCTGCCCTGCCGGTACGCGAGGTGCTGATCCATTTCGCAGAGGAGCGCATGCGCGTGGTGTTTTCACGCCGTCACGCGGCGCTGGTTCGGCTGATCATTTCCGAGCGGGAACGCTTCCCGGATATCGCCCGCCTGTACTACGAACGCGGACCCAAACTGGGCCATGACGTCGTGGTCACCTACCTGAAGCAACTGAAAAACAATCATCGCCTGGAGGTCGAAAACGCCAACGACGCAGCGCATGTTTTTGTCAGCATGTTGATGCACTCCTGGTATATCGAACAGCTCTACACGCCGATGCCCGCGCCGTCTCCAAAAGCCATCCGCAAACGCGCCCGATGGGTCGTTGACGAGTTCCTGAAACGCCACGTTTTTGACGTGGAATAACGCAAAACGCCTTCGGGAGGATCTGCTGACCGACGTGCAGTGTTGCCCAGTTTTGACAATGTACGGTACAGTACGCTTCAAGGCTCAAATAAGAGGAGCCCACCATCTCAAATCGGCGGGAATTCGTAGTCTAAGCGCATGGGTCATCCACACCAGGTGCAAAATTTTATCAATGGTCGATACCGGCCGTCCGCGCAGACCTTTGAGCTGCGCAACCCAGCCACCAATGCGCTTGGCTCCATCATCCATGAAGCCGATGAAGAAGCAGTCGCCGATGCCGTGCAAGCCGCGCGACGCGCCCTGAAGGGTCCCTGGGGACGCATGGCGGACGCCGAACGGCACACTTTGCTCGGTGCGCTCAGCGATGAAATTATGGCGCGCAAGGATGACTTCGTGGCCGCCGAAATCGGCGACAGCGGGCATCCGATAACACCGGTCTCGAAGCTGGAGATCCCGCGCGGCGCCGCTCAATTCCGGGCCTTTGCCGATATTGCCGCCGGCTGCGGCGCAGGCGATCCCGTGGCCACGCCACTGCCCGACGGCGGCACGGCCACCAATACGATCCGGCGCAGCCCCAAAGGGGTAATCGCCGCTATTTGCCCGTGGAACCTGCCGTTGATTATGGCCAGTTGGAAAGCGGCTCCAGCGTTGGCATGGGGTAACACCGTGGTCCTGAAACCCTCGGAAGAAACGCCGTCTACGGCAAGCCTGCTCGGCGAAGCCATGAACGCCGTTGGCATTCCAGCCGGCGTATTTAATGTGGTCAACGGCTTTGGCCCGGGGTCCACGGGCGAGCACCTCGTATCCCATCCCGATGTTGACGCCATCAGTTTTACCGGCGAAACCGCCACCGGAAAATCCATTATGCAATCCGCCGCACGCCACGTGCAGGATATATCACTGGAACTGGGCGGCAAGAACGCAGCCATTGTTCTTGCGGATTGCGATGTGGACCAGGCGGTTGCAGCTACGGCTGCCTCGGTGTTTTACAACTGCGGCCAGGTGTGTCTTTCCACGGAGCGCATTTACGTCGCACGCGCCGTGGCTGATGCGTTTATCGAGGGCCTGACGGCACGTGCGCGCTCCCACGTCTTGGGAGATCCGCAGCAGACCGCGACCACCATGGGACCCATGGTCAGCCACGAGCACCGTGAAAAAGTGTTGGCCTACTACCAAAAGGCACGCGACGACGGCGCGGAAATCATCACCGGTGGCAGTGTGCCCAAGATGCCAGAGCCTTTCGCCCACGGTGCCTGGATAGAACCCACGATCTGGACTGGTCTGGATGAGAGCTCCGAGGTGGTACGAAAGGAAATCTTTGGCCCGTGTTGCCATATCCGCGTCTTTGAGGATGAAGACGAGGCCGTGCAGCTTGCGAACAATACGCGCTACGGCCTGGCCGCCACCGTGTTTTCAAGCAACCCGCAACACGCCCAGGCGATCGCCGAACGCGTGAAAGCGGGTGTGTGCTGGATCAATGGATAGATGGTACGGGATCTGCGCACGCCTTTCGGCGGCTGCGGAGAATCCGGGATCGGTCGCGAAGGGGGCATCCACGCGATGGAATTTCACACGGAACTGAAAAATATCTGCCAGGTGGCCTGAGATGGAATGTTCAAGCAATATTGGGCATTGTCCAGAAACACAAACCCGGCAAGATGCAACCGCAATTCGGTTAAGTCTCTGCTTAAGAATGCTACAACACAAAGGGGTGTAATGCACATGAATAGATCAACGCGAGTGCTTGTTCGAAAAACCTTGTTCGTGACGATGGCTGCTTGTCTGGCCCACGCTACTATGGGCATGGCACGGGACACGGCTGCAGTTGCCGCGGATGCGGACGATGTAGGCCTCCAAGCGGTGTCCGATCGAACCGAGGCTGATAAAACAGCCGACACCAAAACAGAAGAAAGCGCCGGGAGCAATCTCGTTATCGAAGAAATTGTCGTAACGGCGCAAAAACGTTCCGAGAACCTGCAAGACGTGCCCATGGGGCTCAGCGCCTACGACAAGAACGATCTCGAAAACCGGGATTTCGATAACATCAGCGATCTGGCCAATATGGGCCCGTCCCTGCAACTCGGCAGTTTCGGCCCGGTGCCTTTCTTGACCATTCGTGGCGTAGGCTTGGAAAACACGACTGGCGGCGGCGACCCCGGGGTAGCCATTCACCTGGACGGCGTATACCTGGGACGTCCCATGGCCGCACTCTTCACCGCTTTTGACACCGAGCGCGTGGAAGTGCTGCGCGGTCCCCAGGGCACCTTGTATGGACGAAATGCCACCGGCGGCTCGGTCAACATCATCACCGAAAAACCTACCGACGAATTCGGTGGAAACTTCGATTTCACCTTTGGCAACTACAATTGGTATCGTGAACGGGGCAGCATCAATTTGCCCATCAGCGACTCGGTGCGCGCGCGCATCACCGGTTTTCGCGACGACCGGGACGGGTTCACCGACAATTTCTATCCCGGTGGACGCGACGCCAACGACAGCAAGGATTGGGGCATCCGCACCCATCTGGCCATCGACCTCAGCGACAATGCGGACCTGCTGCTCTCGGAACACTATGTCCATTCCGGCGGGGTAGGCAGCAAGCCCGAATTGCGTGAACAATTTCCGGCCGTTCTAGCCGGCCCACCCTTCGGCAGCAACGGACCCATGGGCGGAATCCGCGGCCCGGGCGATTATTTCGTCGATGCCGACGGCAACCCGGTGTACAACGATCTGACTCCCTTCAATGAGTCAAAAGACACCCGCGAGTCGCAAGACAACGAAATTCTGGTCTTGTCGGGTACCTTGAACTGGGATTTCGAAGATTTCGCACTGAAATTGATCAGCGGCTACGCGCACAGTGATTTTCGTTCCATTCAGGACGCGGATTTTTCGCCGGTGCCTCTGGCCACCCTGGATCTATTCGAAAATGCCCACCAATTCACCCAGGAAATCCAGTTTTCCTCGAACGACTCCGGGCCACTGAAATGGATGATCGGCGGTTTTTATTTCACCGGCCGAACCACGCGTATTTCCACTTTTTTCAATGATCGGTTTGACTATTTCGCGCAGGTGGTTGGAAACCGTTCCGGGGTTGATTTGGGCGGCGATATCAATTCGCGATCCGTGGCCGTATTCAGCCAGGACAGCTACGATCTTACCGACGACCTGATTTTTACGGCCGGCGTCCGCTGGACGCACGACGAGAAAAAAGGCATCAATTCCAACGTGCTGTTTGCTCCACGTGTGGACGACTTGGTCGGCACCAACAAAAACGCAATCACCTGGCACTTCAGCCTGGATTGGCACGTTAATGATGATGTGCTGCTTTACAGTACAGCCACCAAGGGCTTCAAGAGCGGCGGCATCAACCAGGTTGCGATTACCTCGGCCGGGCGCAAGGCCGTTCTGGATCCCGAGTTCATAACGTCTTACGAAGCAGGCATCAAATCCACCTTGCTTGATGGCCAGGTACAGTTCAATGCGGACTTCTACCACAGCGATTACCGCGGCATCCAGTTCCAGATTTTTGAATTTGGCGGCCCTTCGGCGTTTAATGCCAAGAGTGCCGATATCAATGGCCTGGAAGTTGAATTCAAGGCACTGCTCAGCGAATCCCTGTCCTTGGATGGATCGGTCGGCTATACCGATGCCGAATACAACGCCCAGACGCTGGGAGGCGTTGCCATCGGCGGCAACAATCTGAGCCGGACTCCGAAATGGACCACCTCCGCCGGACTGACCCATGAATTTTATTTTTCCAGCGGCAGCTCGCTGCGGACGCGCCTGGATTTTTCCTTCACGGACGACATCTTTTACACGCCTTTTAACCGCGTGTCGCCTAGCGTAGGTGGCTCCGACCTGGCGGACAGCTACACAAATCTCGACCTGCGATTCATCTGGACCGATGCGGATGAAAAATACACGATCGAGGCCTTCGCCACCAACCTCGGCAACAATATCCAGGAGGGCAATATCTTGCGCGGTATCGGATTCATGGATGAACCGGGTGGTGGTGGCCAGGAGTCGCTGACTTACAACCCGCCACGGCAGTACGGACTGCGCCTGGGTTATCGGTTTTAGAAAACCATTGGGATTCTCCCCTAAGCGGCGTTCGTAATGGGCGCCGCCCTTTTTGATCGTGTTTCGCCGCCATACAAGGGAGTCCGGAACGTGTCTGAACGATCGATCCAGTCCATGCAAGCTCCGTTGCTATCTCGGCTTGACGGCGATTTTTCGAACCCGCCACCGCCATGCCCGAATCCCTGCATTGCGATCCGCACCAGCGTGCGCGCTCTGCAAGGAATGCAAAAGGAGGCCATTGTTCACTACGCGCCGACCGGCGCCGTGTGGCGCATGTTTTGTGACGAGGGGCCCTACCTCAACGGCACCGATCTCGCACCCTATCCACTGGCGTTTTTCAGCGCTGGTTTGGCCGCATCCTACCTGTCCGAACTTCATGCGCTTGCCGGGGCGCAGGGTGTTTATCCGGCAGGGATACAATTCATTCAGGATCAACATTATGGCATGCAAGGCTCGGCGATTCGCGGCACCATGGCTGCGAGTGCGGCACCTGCACAATTAACCGCTTGCGAAATTCCCGCTGGCAGTACTACCGAGCAGATATCGAGAATGCTGTCCGACTCGGTCGCCGCGTCGCCCGCCGACACGCTGTTACGTACCCGGCTCGCAAACACCTTCAGCCTGACCTGTAATGGTAGCCGAATTGATTTGCCAAACGGGCACAAGACCACGGCGCCTGCATGCGCGGATCCGGCGCCATTATTTGATCGTGTACAAATGGCAAAACACCCCATGGCCACCACCCAAATGATCCAAAAACTGAGCACCGGCGATACCGTATTTGGCGTGCCCGGCGGCGTTGGAACAAGCCTGGCACCGGAACAAAAACGCCCCGTTCATCTCCGCGCCATGGCGCGTATGAATGATGACGGCATGAAGTCCATCGACGTGCGACTCATGCAGCCCATCGGCAGCGATTTTCATTTTTGCAGTGATAATTCCCGCCTGGCGGGAGGCCAGGAGCGTGCCCCAAGCGGCCTCGCATTCCTGTCGGCGGGTATCGCCTTTTGCTTCATGACGCAACTGGGCCGCTACGCACAAATCGTGAAACAACATCTGCACGATTATCGTGTCGTGCAGGATACCTTGTTCAGCGTACCGGGCAGCGTCTCCGGGCCAGCAGAAACCTGGGTTCAGCCGGTACGAACGCATGTCTTTATCGAATCCGACGAAGCCCCCGAAGCGGCCAGAAAATTATTACAAATGGGCGAACAGACCTGTTTCGTCCATGCCGCCTGCCGCACCGCGAACAAGACCCGCGTCCGGCCCATATCACAGCCACAAAACGAAGCATAGAGGATGCAATGACAGGATCAGAATGGACCGCCGTGCTAGCCGTTGGCATCAATGCCCTGGCGGTAATGCCCGGAACCCTTGGTGTACTATTGCTCACCCACAAAATGGCCGCGCACCCGGCGGGTGCACGCTACATCTACCGCCAATCCCTATGGGTGTTGGCCGCATCATTATTGCTGCTCATCTGGGCGCTATACCAGGCATGGACTCACGACGGCATCTCCAGCCTGATGATCGGTTTGCTTGCGGCCTATTTCGGTATTCTCGTGTTTGCTTTTTTCATGCACGCCGGCTTGAATTTTCAACCGGTAACCAAGCCCAGATTCATAGCCGTGGAAGAAGCGCTGCGGAAATTCGGCGCTGAGGAGGAAGTAATCGGCGTGCTCGACGGCCAACACCGGCCCTATGCCTTTGTGACCCGCCTGGCGCGACGCCCGCATGTAATCTATCAACCCGACGGCGACAGCCCGTTTTTCGTCACCCATTGCATACTCGCTCACAGCTCCATGGCCTACCCGATGACGGGCAACTTCAGCGATCCGGACATCCAGGTAACCGCCGTGCTGGCGAACAACATGGTGTTCTATGAAAAAGCCTCGCGATGCTCGGTGACGCAGATCCAAAACCGTCCCCATTCCGGTGGCGAGGAGATGCCGACCAGCTCCACGCTGATGATGAGCCTGAAAACCTGGAAACACCTATACCCGAACTCCCAAGTCTGGGTGCGGGAGCGCGAATGGCGGGATACTTTTTACCTCAACCTGCTGGCGCGTACTAGCGTCATCGACCCCGACAGCCCGGACAAGGTGTATCCCCTGGAACATCCGCTGGACACGCGCCTGCCCATGAAATCTCTGGTGCTGGGGGTCAAGATCGGCGATCGCACACGAGCCTATCCGATCAGCGCATTTGCCGACCGGGCCATTATCGAGGAGCGCGTCGGCGGTGAGAACCTGCTCCTCTGGGCGGCCTTTGGTGGTGATTTCATCCAAATTTTCAAAGGTGAAACCGACGGCTCAGCGGGTTTCAAGCGTGCCGAAAACGAGGATTATTTTACCGACGAGCTAACCGGTTCGCGTTGGTCGCCCAGCGGTGAATGCCTTGCCGGTCCAAGTAAAGGCCGGCGCCTGGAGGCCATTCCGCACTTCAACAAGATTTTTTGGTATGTGTGGGCGGACTACTACCCGCAAACGACCATTTACCCGGCTTGAGACCCGCCGCTGAGATCGATCTCAGCGCGCCGACCGAAACCGTTCTCGTTATTCACAAAACATACCCGCCGCGCGCACATGCTCGCGCATGATCGCCTGAGACAGTTGGTCCCTGGTGTCCTTGAAGGTCGGCGGCTTGGCCGTGCGGCGCTCCTCGACCTTGATGAC
>Ga0114931_10009093_pt1 | contig 11939 bp, 19 predicted proteins | sample 2SBtaG_FD_89579 | JGI IMG/M metagenome (GOLD analysis project Ga0114931, IMG submission 89579) | Deep subsurface microbial communities from Kolumbo volcano to uncover new lineages of life (NeLLi) - 2SBTROV14_V59a metaG | ecosystem: Environmental > Aquatic > Marine > Volcanic | place: Kolumbo...
AACTATTAAAAACAATGTTTCAATAATTTTAATAATTTTTTTTAATTACCTTTAAATCAATAAATTTACCATTTTTAAGCCTTCTAATCGTAAGTTTTTTAAACGAATTTTCTTTCTTTCTTTATTATTGGGGTAGGGAAGATGAAAACTGGAATTAAAGTTTATGAAGCAATGACTAACAAGCCTGTTAAGTCAAAATCTACAGACACTATATCTTCTTGTGCAAAGAAGATGAAGAAGTACGATGTCAGAAGTCTACTGATAACTGTCGGAAATGAAGTTAGGGGAATAATCACTGAGAAAGACATGGTCTTTAAAGTCGTTGCAAAAAGTCTTAATCCTGAAGAGATATTTGCAGGAGATATCATGGAGACTGAGTTGGTTACTATTTCTCCTAATGTAGATTTATTCGAAGCAATGGTTACTATGAGAAATAATGAAATTAGAAGACTTCCAGTTGAAGACAATAACAAAGTTGTTGGATTACTAACAGAAAAAGACATCTTAAAGATTCAGCCTCAACTATTTGAGTTAATTGTTGATAGAATGGTTCTTCGAGAAGAAGATCAAAAACCAATTGACCCTCTTGACGAAACCTTATCAGGCGATTCTACAGAATAAATAATTATTTTTTTTAAATTGTTCTTAAACATTTATATAAATTGCTTTTGCGCTTAAATCGCTTATTGGAACTTCTCCAAACTCACAATTCTTACACGTCCAGTCAAGATAAACATAATCTCCATCTTTTTTATACCTATTTAATGCTTGAGGAAGCCTGATTCTTAAGAATGCATGACTTGGAATTAGCACTAGTTCTGCATCAATCCCCACTGCTTCCATTAAATTAGCTAAGAAGAGTGTTCCTGACTCGCAGTCTCCACCACCACTAAGTACAAAGTCTTGGGGCATCTCCACGTATTCAAAGTCTACAGGGTCTGCAATGTAGTTAAATCTATCCCTAACAAAATAGTATAATGCTTTTGCATGACAAACTCTTTCACCTGCACATGAATAAGAAACTATTCTATTAGCAAATGTCTTTAAATCCCTGTTTTCTGGCTCCATGAAGTTTACAAAGTCCTGATAAGTTACCAATGTTGTATTGCCTGATGTATTAGTAAATAGGTTTACCTCGTTGATAGTTGGTATCTTTGTAGGTCTTGGATCAAGTTTTATAGAATAATAAGGAAATATCATTATTATCATTAAGAAAACTAAGATTGGACCTACAATATATGGTAGGGGGTTTGTTCTCTTTTTAGACTCTAACTCCACTCCTTCTTCAATTTTTCTTCTCAATTCATTCTCGTCCATAATAATCTCTTTCTTATTAGAAATATTTAAATATTCCTTTGGATTTAAAAACTCTATGAAACCCAGCGATAATAAAGTGCCAAAACATATAGGCATCATTCTTGATGGAAATAGGCGCTTTGCAAAGAAGCTTATGCTAAAACCTTGGAAAGGTCATGAATGGGGTGCAAAAAAAGTAGAATCACTCCTTGACTGGGTAAAAGACTTTGATGTAAAAGAGATTACACTTTATGCCTTTTCTATGCAGAATTTTAATAGACCAAAAAAAGAATTCAATTATCTCATGGATTTAATGAGAAAGGAATTCAAATCTGTACTTGAAGATAAAAGAGTTTATAATAATAAGATAAGAATAAATTTTATTGGAAGAACACATCTATTGCCAGAAGATATACAGGATCAGATAAATGCTATCATGGACAAGACAAGGGCTCATAATGGATTCATACTGAACTTTGCAATTGCATATGGCGGACGTGAAGAAGTTATCGACGCTGTTATGAGAATTGGAAAAGAAATAAAGAATGGTAAATTAAACGTTGAAGCTATTAATGAAGATATTTTTAAGGATTATTTATATACATCTGATGAGCCTGACTTAATAATAAGAACTGGTGGAGATCATAGAACTTCAAATTTTCTTATCTGGCAATCTAATTATTCTGAGTGGTTCTTTTTAGAAAAGACATGGCCTGAATTTGAAAAAGAAGATCTTGCAATGGTAATTGAACAGTTCCAAAAGAGGGAAAGGCGCTTTGGCCGATAAACAAAATGGCTTATCTTGTTAAAAATCATATTAGCCTGCTGCCAGGCTTTATTAGGAAAAATACTGTTCCAATTAGTTATATCTTTGGGTCTGCTCATTATCCTAGAGCAATGGGCCGAATGAGTCAAGACCATTCTTCACCTAAAGTTTTCTTTGCAATTCAAAAACCTGATTTACAGACAATGCTTGATTTTAAGAGAAACTTCCTTGACTACGCAGTCGTATTCGAGAAAGATGAGCGTTTTGAAGATACTTTTGAGCTTGCATCCAGAAACACATCTGGTTCACATTCAGTTGTTCAGCTTGACAGGGATGAGCGTGAGGCAGAGTTCTTCTCTGTTGATAAACAGAATCAGTTGAGCATGAAGTATCACCTTGATGAATCCGGAACTTGGCTTTCATTCAATGAGGCACTTAAGCATGATGGTTATGCGCTTCTTTACCATGATGATGGTTTTTATAGACGTATATTAACTGAGAGTGTACCTGGAAGAGTCAAGGCTTACCCTGATATTAAATCTGCTCACGTTGCAAGAAAAAGTTATGCAGTTCATGGTTTAGATGATGAGATTCATCTGCTTAAATTATCTGAACTTGAGAAATATAGTTCTTTGTTTAATTCTCCCTATTGATTACAAAGTCTGCTAGATTTGAGAAGAATTCTTCTGTTTCTTTATTTAGTCCTGCTTTGCTTAAATGTTTCTTTGATGACTTAATTTTTTTCTCTGCTAAATCGGTACAGTATTGGACTGCGCCTGTATAGTACAATGCTTTTATTGCTTTGTTAACTCTTTTTGTGCCTAATGATTTCTCAATTATTTTTCGATTCTTTACTGAGCCTAGTTCTAATGCTTTTATTACTAAAAGTGTTCTTTTTCCTTGCCTGATATCTGAGCCTATCTTGTGTCCTTTGTTCATCTCAGGGTTTATATCCATTAAGTCGTCGTGTATTTGAAATCCTATTATCATATCATTAATGTATTTTTTTAGTTCTACAATATTTTCTTCACTTGCATTTGCATATTTTGCACCTATTTCTGCTGCTGCTTTTACTATTGCACATGATTTTAGTTCAATCATTTTCAGGTATTCTTCTTCAAGCGGCATCTCACTTTCAAATAATAAATCATAGTATTGTCCTTCATTTACTTTTATATATGATTGATTATATATTTCAAGGGATTTTCCTTTTAAGCAGGTTCCGCCAAGACTATAGAGTATATTTCCTAGTATTATTGCATCTGAAACTGCAATTCTTGATGATTTTTTGTTAAAGAGTGAGCCTTTGTACTTTTTTTCTGTGATGGTGTCTTTTATCGTCTTGTAGACTGTTGGTTTTCCTCTTCTTATCTCATCTTCATCCATCACATCATCGTGTATCAATGTTGAATTGTGCAGTAGTTCTATTGATATGCTTTCTTGGAGAATATCTTTTTTCCCGCCGTATCCTTCATATGCTTTTAGCATTATTATTGGTCTTAAGCGTTTTCCACCGTTTAGAACGAATTCTTTTAGGAGACCCTTTTTTGTTGTTCTTGTCTCTGAGAAGAAGGATTTTATTTCTTTATCTATACGGATCTTCAGTGTCTTTAGTTCCTCTATAAATTTCTGTTCCATTCTTTACGCCCTCTTTTGTGTTCTGATACAGCTTCTTCATCTTGCTTGTAATTGTAGGTATGAGCCCAAGCAGGATTCCGTCTACGCTAAATCCTACTGATGGTTTTTTTGTAATTTTAGCTACTCCATACCTTATAAGGTTTACGCCTGCAACTGTTCCTGCAACTGCGTATCCTACGTCTGATGAGTCAAAATTGGTGAATGTATTGGCTATTACGTCTGTTATCTTTGAGCCGACTATGAATTGCCATGAGAGGCCTATTGACATTAGTGCATTCCATTCTGTGAGTTTGTAGGGTTTTTCGTTTACGACTATTCCAAAGATATTTTGGTCTTTTTTCCTCATCGCCCCGCCGATATATCCTTGTGAGAATTTATCAATGAAATGTGCAAATTTTTCTGCTTTTGTAAACTTTTGTTGTGTTTCACTCAGGTTCATACTTAGTCCTTCAAAGAATTTACATGCAACTTGTGTGAACTTGTCCGATTTTAGATAATAATATACTTTTATTATCTGGTTGTTTGGAAAACCACTTTCTTTCTTGATATAATCTAAAAGATATTCTTTTGCTTCTTCTTCATGACCAGCTATAATTTTTGTTCTTTCTTCGTTTAAAAGACCTTTTTCTCTAAGTATTTCCTCTAGTTTCTGCATTATAAAATAGTAAAAACTTGAGTTATATAAAGCTTAGGTTTATTACTATCTTTTTTTGTAGAATCTAGAAATATGTTTCTTTAAACTTCTTTTTTAAGTTGTTTCTCTTGTCTTCTGTTAGCTTGTCTATGAACATATCTAGTGTTTCTATGTATTCTTCTGCTTTTTCTATACTATCTTTTGCATCTTTAGATGTTATTATGAAATCTGTGTAGTATTGTTTGTCAACTCTTTCTTTTTTAGCATATAAAATATCTTTATTTTCCAGGTTAAATATCTCTTTGATAAGAATTATGTTTGCGGTGTGGTTTTCACATTTTATTCCTATTAGTCTAAATAGTGCTGTTGTTTTGTGAAACATTGCATAATAACTCATGGTGGTTGTTTCCTCTAATAATTTTTGCTCCAGGAGTACTTTTGCAGCTCTAAGAGAGTTTTCTGATTTTTGATTATATGATTCACATATTTCTTGACTTGATTTTACTAATGATATTTTATTTTCTCGAATTAATTTTTTTATGAATCTTTTTTCTTTCATCTTGTTATTTGGTAGAATCTATCTATATTTTGAATTATTATGTGATCTTTTATTATCTCTTTTGTTAGAAGATTGTCTTTATTTAATTTTCCAATTTTTATGCTTAATTTTTCCGATATTTTTTCAAGTTCTTTTTTTAATTGCTTATTTTGCGTTTCTAGGTATATGTCTATGTCACTTCCTTTTTTATAGTTATTTTTTGCATAGCTTCCAAATAGTACTATTAGCTCTCCTTTTGTTTTTTCTTGTAGTTCTTTTACTATTCTCCTGACTTTTGCGTTGTTAAGAGCTTTTAACAGCTTATAGTTTTCTGTTAGGAAAATATATGCCTTTGCTTCGGGAGTGTTTTTTAGAAAATATACTTTATTTTTCCCTTCTTGTCTAAAATCTAGCGTGTTTTCTTCTTCTAGCTTTCTTATTGTTCTCATGACTGTTGAAGGGATGAGCCCTATCTCTTCTCCTAATCTCCTTATATGTCTTGGTCCTTTTCTTAACAGTTCTATTATTTCTAAGTCGTTTCTTATTTGCAACATATGTTTCATAAATGCAACAATATTATTTAAATATTCCTATTTCTAGATAAAATTAGAAAAAATAAAAAGAATTTATTTTAATGTCTGCGACGATACATTAAAAAATCTGCTGGTGACTTTATCATTCTATAAATAAACAAATTTTTTTTGAAATGATAATATGTGTGTATATCATCAAGGATTAGGTGTAATATCATTCCAAAAAGACAAGGAGTAAGTATGGGAATTATTACTGCAAGCATAATCATAATTGCAAGTGATTGATATGTGTGAAATATTAAAACTAAGTCTTTGTATTCTTCCTCATCATTTCGATCTCTAATTTCCATACAATAATTATATGTTTTTTTCAGACTTAGACTTTTTGTTTTTTCAAAATAATTAATTATATGATCAAAATCAATCAAGACTCCACCAACAAGTGCTAATAATGCAAAAGGACCATAAATTGGCCAAAGAATTATTGTTAATATTAGACTTACAACCGTGTGAACCCATATATCCATAGAAATAAAATAAAAATAATAATATAAAAATTATTCGAGTTTCTCTAGTTTCTTCTTCCCATTCATGTATGGTTGCAGGACTTTTGGTATGTCTACTGTGCCATCTTCATTTTGGTAGTTTTCAAGGATTGCAACGAGTGCTCTTGAAGTTGCTATTACTGTGTTGTTAAGTGTGTGTGGGAAATAGTTTCCTTTTGGTGACTTAACTCTCATGTTTAAGCGTCTTGCCTGTGCTTCTTCCATGTTTGTTACTGAGCATACTTCATAATACTCTTCTTTTACTGGTGACCAAGCTTCTAAGTCTGCACTCTTGGCTTTTAGGTCTCCTAAGTCTCCAGAACAACACTCTAAAATCCTTGTTGGTATACCTAATTCTTTAAAGATTTCTACTGAATGGTTTATCATCTCGTCATAAAATTTGTATGAGTCTTCTGGTTTGCAGATGACTACCATTTCTTGCTTGTTAAACTGGTGTGTCCTAAAAAGTCCTTTTTCTTCTATTCCATGGCTCCCAATTTCTTTTCTAAAGCACATAGAGTATGAAGTTAGTTTTGTTGGTAATTCTTTTTCAGTAAGCCACCGGTTGATATATCCACCAATTAGTGAGTGTTCGCTTGTTGCTATTAAGTATAGGTCTTCTCCTTCTACTTTGTAAGCCATTGCTTCTATCTCTGAATTTGTGAATACTCCGTCAAGCACTGTTTTTCTAATCATTAAAGGAGTCTCTGTATATGTGTACCCTTGTTTTGTCATGTATTCTCTTGCAAAATTGATTAGTGCCATGTTTAGTAAAGCTAAGTCTCCTTTTAAATAATAGAATCCTGTCCCTGACGTGTTTCCTGATGTGTCGAAGTCTGCAAGTCCTAGTCCTTCTGCTATCTCCACGTGGTTTCTTGGTTTGAAATCAAACTTCTTTGGTGTTCCAATCTTTTTTATCTCAACGTTTTCTTTATCATTCTTTCCAATTGGTACAGATTCATGAATTATGTTTGGAATTTGCTTTAGGATTTTTATTATATCTTCTTGCAGTGCTTTTTGCTTCTCTTCGACTTTTGCAATTTTTCCAGGTACTTCTTTTGCTTCTTTTAATAGTTTTGATGCGTCTTTTCCTGATTTCTTAGCATCTGAGATAGATGATGATAGTGAGTTTCTCTTATGTCTTAATTCTTCGGCCTCCTTTTTTAGATGCCGCTCTTCTTTGTCCATTTCAACCAGCTTGTCAACTAAGACGAGCTTTTTGTCCTGAAACTTTTTCTTGATGTTTGCTTTGATGGCTTCAGGGTTCTCCCGGACTAGTTTTATGTCTATCATTGTAATTGAATAAACATCAGACTTAACTTATAAAGTTTTCCAGAAGAAGAATGCTTTTTTGTTAAATCCATTTTTTACATAGAATTCGTGTTCTCTTTCTCGCTTAAAGCTTGAATATAGTTGTATTTTTTTGCAGCCTTTATCTTTTGCTTTCTTACTAATTTCTTCTAATAATTCTTTTTCAACACCTTTTCCTCTAAACTTCTCAGTTATTATTAGTTCGTCTAAGAATGCAACTTTTCCTTGTTCTTGAAAAGATTCCTTTATGCTAATTGACGCGTAGCCTATAACTCCTTTTTCTAAGGCAACTAATTGTACATTGTTTTTTCTCTTAAGTTTACGCTCAAAAATACCTTTAGTTTTCTTTTCATCAAGTTTTTCATGAGGCCAAAGCTCGTTTAATAGATTGAATATGCTTTCAAAATCCTTTTTTAAGACCTTGCTTATTTTCATACTATAATTACTTACTCAGATCATTATAAAGTTTTCCTGAAAATAAAGGTTTTTTTTCTTATTGTCTTATTAAATGAAGTAATTGTGTGTTTTTTTAGACTAAAAATATTTTTCTTGTAATTAATACTTATTTGGTAATAGGTTTTTGTCGTCGATAAGTTCTATTATTTTCATTTTGAAGCAAACTATTTAAACAGCTTTTTGAACTAATTGCTTATATGACAGACGCTATTAAAATATTAAAAGAAGAACATCAAAACATACTAAAAGTTGTTGGAGCATTACTTACTGAATGTGCTGAATTAGAAAGCGGCAAGAAACTTGATAAGGACTTTTTTACTAAAGTCATAAATTTCATCAGAGAATATGCTGATAAGTTTCATCATGCAAAAGAAGAAGACATATTATTTATCAAGATGTGTGAGAACCCAGAGCAAATGCATTGTGACCCAACCCAGCAGATGGTTCATGAACATGTTCTTGGAAGAAACTTTGTTAAAGGAATGGAAGAGGGTATAAAGAAAGAAGATGCGCGAATGGTTATAGATAATTCTCTTGGTTATGCAAACTTAATTCAAGAACATATATTCAAAGAGGATAACATTTTGTATCCAATGGCAGAAAATGGTCTTAGTGAAGGTATAAAGAAGAACATGTTAAAAGAATTCAAGGAAGTTGAAAAAAATTATTCTGAAAAGAAAGATAAGTATTTATCTTTTGTAAAAGAGGTTGAATGATGAATCTAAGAGAACATATTAAGTATACGAAAAACGCGATTTTAAGCAAGGATGTCTTGAATAACACTTCTCTAAATATTTCTTTATTTTGTATGGGTATGGGCTCAAGCATATCTGAACACACTTCGACAAAGAAAGCAACTGTCTACGTGATTGAAGGAAAAGGAGTGTTTAACTTGGAAGGAAAAGATATTGATATGCTCCCGGGTGTTATGATTTACATGGATGAAAATGCTGCACACTCACTATCAGCAGAAGAGAATACCTCTTTTATCTTGACACTTCTTAAATAATTATTCTTTGATAAAGACTTTTTTCATGATTACCGGCTCAAGAGGTTTATCAGACGAGTCGACATTTACTTTGCCAATATTCATTAAAACTGATTTTCCTTGGATGACTTTTCCAAAAACTGCATGTTTGCCATCAAGCCACTGACATGGTGCTAGTGTTATGAAGAATTGGCTTCCGCCTGTGTTTGGTCCTGAGTTTGCCATTGAAATAAATCCTTTATTGCTATGTTTTAGGTCTGGATTAAACTCATCTTTTATCTTGTAGCCTGGACCACCAGTCCCGTCTCCTTTTGGACAACCGCCTTGTATCATGAAGTTTTTAATTACTCTGTGAAAGATTAGTCCATTGTAAAAACCTTTATTGGCTAAGTCAATGAAGTTTTTTGTTGTAATTGGAGCTTTGTCTTCGAATAGCTCAAGCTCCATATCGCCTAGATTTGTTTGAATAACTGCAATTCTGTTTGTCATGGTAGTTAATATTGTTATATTATATATTAATGTTTTCTAAACGAACCCTTAAACCAAAGGTAGAAAAAAACTATTCCTGATTTGCAGAATAAGTGAAAGAAAAGCATATCTTTCCAATTATATAAAACCCAAAAGAAATCTAAGAGTAAGTGAAGGAGTAATCCAATCAGTAAAGGTGTGCTTTGTGGAAAAATTATTGACAGTATCATTAAAGCTAATAATGCTTCGTAGGAGTGAAATGGCATCCATGCTTGTTTATATTCTTTAATATTTGCAGTTTGACCAACGTTTTGGCAGTACGAATAAGTTTTCTTTATATTGAATTTATTAGATTTAGCCCAGTACCATAATACATGATCAGAATCAATTAGTACTCCTCCAACAATAGCTAGTAATGCCCATGGACCATAAAGAGGCCATAAAACTACAGTTAAGATAATACTAATAATAGAGTGTTGATAAATTTCCATGTGAGTGGAGATGAGTAATTATTTTTAAGGGTTATGTATTAGAAAGCACTTCAAGCGTCCGCTTTCTTTTTCATCTTATCAACTGCTTTTTTAAACGCTGCTAACTGATTTTCTGTTAGTTCTCCATATCTCAAGTATTTTATTTTTATATCTCTTAAAAACATATTATCTTTGTAGAAAGAAAGCGGAATATCAAATAATTTTTTCATTTCAGGATCAGTTATTTCTCCTTCCATTTCTGATTTCTGACATTCATAACATACAACAAACCTAGTTGTTCTACTTACTAACTGGTAATTTTTTTTACATTTACCACATTTCATTTTATAATTCATTATCATGGAAGAAATATAAATTATTATTAAATTCTTCGATTATGAATGAACTGATTCATGTTTAAGGTATAAACGATAAAATTTAAATAAAAACAAATAAGAAAACAAAGATAATAAGTGGTGGCGATGATTAAAACTGGATGGTCCCAAATGAGTTAGAGGAGTTACGCCCTTCACCACTTATTTTTTTATTCTAAAATAAAGGGTAAAAATTAGTGTGGTGGTAATATGCCCCCGAGCGGTCTACATCCCTCAATCATACACATCATCCCAGTGTTTGATATCAATAAACACTATTTTTTCTTCGTTTGTGTTTACTGCAAATAATAAAATGTAATTATCTGTTAGGTGTATTCTTTTATATTCGTTCATAGGTGATTTTAGATTTTTGTATGCGTTTATCGTGTTTTTATCTCTGTTGATTATTTCTTGTAATTTTTTGTAAAAGTTTTGTGCTAATACCAGATCTTTCTTTCCTATTTTCTCTAGTTTTTTCTAAAAGAAAGAAGTGCCGAGGAAGGGATTTGAAATGTTGAGGTTTCCTCAATAGTCAAATGCGCTTTCGAAGGCGCTTCTTTGAAAAAGAAGTGCCGAGGAAGGGATTTGAACCCCCGACGTCCACGATGCACCACTTTTGATTTAATCATCGACCAAAGGTCTCTTTTCTCAAGTGTTTATGAGCGTGGTGCTCTAACCAGGCTAAACTACCTCGGCACATGTCCTCGAAAATCTAATGTATTTTTAAGGTTTTTGGATTAAATCACTATATTAATATATTATCTCTTCTTATACCTATTATGAAGTTTGATAAGTTATCTTTAAGTTCAGATGTTTTCTCTAAAGTTTGGGATTTATATCGGTCTTCTTTTCCTGAGGATAAACAAAGGTCTTTAGGCCAGCAAAAAGAGCTTATGAATAATAAGTCTTACTCTTTATTCGGGGTTTCTGAAGATGTTTTCGTCGGTTTTATAGCTGTTTGGGATTTAAAAGACTTTTATTTTATTGAACAAATGCTGATTTTGCCTATATACCAAGGCATGGGTTTTGGAACTATTGTGCTTAGTGAATTATTCCCAAAAGATGCTCTAGTAATACTAGAAGTCGACATTCCTAAATCTATTGATGACCATAGAAGAATTTCTTTTTATGAAAAATCTCATTTTAGAACTATTAGCTTTGAATATCTTCGGCCTTCTTATGATAAGAATAAAAAACCTGTTAAAACGCATTTAATGTCTAGGCCTACAATTGACAAGAAAACCTTTGAGAAAGTAAAAAAAACTTTGTACAAAGAAGTTTATAATAAATAAAAAAATTATTCTATTTTTGTATTGATGAACCAATCATTGCTACTGCAGATATTGCTCTTGTTGTTAGAATTACTTCTTTTTGTATCCGAAACGTTTATTGTAATTGCTGTGATTCATGAATTCTAAGATAAAAGCTACAATCTTAATTTCATCTCCAATTATCGTATATAATAGCCTCCAGTACCCAACTAACTCAACTCTTAGTATTTTATCTGTGCCATATTTTTTAACAGTATCTTTTGGTATGTACTTTCTTGGTATCAAATCTCCGCACTTATAATTGTATTTTATGTTTTCAATTGCTCTATTGATTGAATCAAGAAGTTGCTTATTTGTTGGTTTATGTCTATCCTGTTTGTCTTTTTTTACTTTTTCTTCAAGCAGTTTATATTCTTTATAGGTGTCTAAATCAAATTTTACTTCGATTAGTTTCATTTATTACTTGACACTTACGCTTTTTCGAACTTTTTCTTTTAGTTTTTTACTTATATCTTCTTTGTAAATCCAGAGTAAGCCTTCTTTTAGTATGGCAATTTTTCCACTTTCTTCAAGATATTTTAAAATTAGGTTTAGTGTCGGCCTCATAATCTTTTTATCAAGTCTTCTATCGATTTCGTTCTTTGATAAAGC
>Ga0114931_10009094_pt1 | contig 11938 bp, 10 predicted proteins | sample 2SBtaG_FD_89579 | JGI IMG/M metagenome (GOLD analysis project Ga0114931, IMG submission 89579) | Deep subsurface microbial communities from Kolumbo volcano to uncover new lineages of life (NeLLi) - 2SBTROV14_V59a metaG | ecosystem: Environmental > Aquatic > Marine > Volcanic | place: Kolumbo...
ACCGAGTTTGCCGGCGTGCCCACCAAGACGTGCTGCGCCATCGGCCCGGCTCCCGCCGCCGAGGTGGATGCGATCACCGGCGAGCTGTCGCTGTACTGAGCGCGCCCGTTACTCGCCGGGCTGTTCGAACAAGCCGCTCTTGGGCGCCCTGGGATGGCTGCACACCCGGCCGCGCTCACAGCGCCAGCTGCCGAGCGGGCGAATCGGTCCGAGCACCAGGGGCCAGCGCCGCGTGAGGTGCGCGTTGAGCGCCCGGTGCATGGCGGGCATGCGGCGCTTCAGCGCTTCGGTCAGCTGGTGGGGTTGGCGCTCGTCCGGGTCCGCCGCCAGATCGAAATAGCGCGCGACGTCACGCTGGGGAATGTAGACGACCTTGTCGTGACCGAGGACGAAGCCGCGACAACGCTGTTCGTACCAGCACGAAAAGTAGCGCGGCGTGGTGTCGAGGCGAGCGAGTTGGGTGGGGTCGAACAGATCGAAGCCGTCGATGCTCGGGCGAGCGGCGTCGGCGAGGTCGACGCCGAGCAGGTGCAGGAGGGACGGCGCCACGTCGACCAGGCTGGCGTTGCCGTTGATGTCGCCCGGTGGCACGCCCGGACCGGCGAACACCAAAGGCACGCGCAGGCCTTCCTCGTAAAAGTTGTTGTCGTGCTGGCGAACGCCGTGGCTGCCAAACCCCTCGCCGTGATCGCCGGAGACCACGATGATGGTCGACTGCAACAGGCCGCGCTGTTTCAGCTCCGCGACGACCTTGCCCACGAGCTCGTCGGCGCCCTCCTGCAGAATGCCGTAGCGCTCGGCGTTGCTGGCGCGCGGTCCCGGCAGGTCTGCCAGCGACGGCGGCAGGCGATACGGATGGTGGGCGGCGCTGGTCAGGATGGTGGCAAAGAACGGCTTGCCGCGGGTTTGACCCAGCCAGCGCGCGAACGGCGCCGCGAGGCTCAGATCGTCCGACGCCAGATAGCCCAGGGGCTTGCCGCCGATGGTCTCCCACGAATCGAAGTGACGAAACCCCAGCTTGTCGACCAGCCGCGGCCGGAACTCGAACACCCCCAGCGAGCTCTGGAAGAACCCGGTGGCATAGCCGGCGCGGTGGGCGATGTCGGGCAGGCACTGAATGACCGTGGCTTCGGAGATTTCGACGATGGTCTTTTGCATCAGCGGCATGCGGCCGCACAACATCGAAAACACCGACTTGGTGGTATGGGGCAGCACCGAGCGCGCGGTGCGCACCACGGCGCCGCGTGCGGCCAGAGCGGCGATGTTGGGGGTTTTGGCGCGGGCGGCCGCGCCGGCCAGCGATGTGTAGTCGTAGCGCGCGGACTCCAGCACGATGAGCAACACATTGGGTTTGTGCGGCCGCGCGCGCAGAGCCGAGATCTGGTCGAGGGTGACCATGAACGGCGGCTTGAAGCCATCGAACTCGACGTCGCCGGCGTGCTGTTTGACGACGTCTTTGCCCGTGAGCCACGACCAGTACGTGTCCATGGTGGCGTTGTGGCGCAGCCGCGCCACCGCCAGCGAGTCGGCCGACGGCGCCACCAACCACACCAGCAGCGCGACGCCGGCGACCCAGGCGGCACACAGGGCGCGCTCGCGGCCGTGGGCGATGCGCTCGGTCTTACCGGCGCGGGCTTCCACCGCCAGGCGCACGCCGAAAGGGATCGCCGCGATCGGCGCCGCGGCCACGATGATGGTGAACCAGCCGTGGGCGCGGATCTGTTCGCCCATGATGCGCTCCACATCGGCGAAGCGATCGATGCCCAGCGAGATTGCCTCCCAGGTGAGTTGCTCGCCGGTGATGCCCAAATAGATGGCGTTGGCCAGGGCGAGGAACGCGATGATCGCTGTCACCGGAACGGTGGCAAAGAACACCCAGCGCGACCGTGCCTCGGCCACCGCAAAGATCGCGATGAACAAAAAGTGCACGAGCACGTCGCTGGCCGCAGCCCACAACAACAACCCGGGCCAGAAGCCGACCCCGTCCAGCTCGCGCAAGGTACTGCCCTTGGCCCAGAGCACCAACAGCAAGCTGATACACAGAAGATAGCTGGTGGGCGACGCCAGTAGGCGCAACCAGGCCCAGCGCGACGGCAGCGCGCGTTTGAACTCGACCTGGCGCAAGCGGCGCAGCGCCCCCTCCCATTTTTTTACCGGTGTGCTCTCCACAGGCGTGCCGGCAAAAGCGTAGCACGCCGCAGGGGGCGTCCGATCAAACGCGAGCTCTCAGTAAATCCGCCAGGGCTCGAGCTCGTGGCGCTCCGCTTCGGGGAGGCGTTGCAACAACCATTGCCAGGTCGCTTCGGGCATCAGTACCAGGCCGTCGATGCTGCCCGGGTGCAGCCCCTGTGGCCGCGCCACGGCGGCGTCGGTGCGAGCGCGGCGCAATGCGCGCTGCAGCGGCTTGCTCGACTGGATCAACGGATAGGTGAGCAGCCGCCAGCGCCGCGCGGGCGGCACGTTGGCCGGATGCAGCCGCGCCGGCACGCGCGTGTACCAGGTCACCATGAACATGACCTGGCGCGACGGCGTGATGATCACACCGTCGTCGGGAACCCGACCGGCCACGGCGCGCGCGGCCAGCTGCATGGCCGGATGGGTGTGAACCACGCCCTCGCGGACTTCGGCCACCGGTCGCGACAAGATCCAGCCGGCGGCAAAGCCGACGAACAGCGCGCCGCGAACGTAGGGTGTGAGGTGCGCCGCCACCTGGCCGGCGAGCCACGCGACCAGCAGCGCCAGGGGCAAAAAGGTGACCACGCGCAAACGAAACGCCAGGCCCTGGGGATCGCCGACGTCGAGCCAGGGAATCGCCGCGACCAGGGCGAACGCCGCGGGACCGACGATGGCCGCGCGTTGCGAGGACGACGGGCGCAGACACAGCGCCAGCGCCGCCACCGCCAGCACCGCGGCGATCGCCGTCTCGTGGCCGAACCGCAGGGGCGGCATGCCGGGCGCGGCCAGGGCGGGCAACGTAAAGTCGGCGGCGCTGCGCAAAGGATTACGATCGAGCAACACGAAAGCTGCGACCGTGGCGACCGCGCCGGCGGCGACGATGGCGCCGCGCTGCCAGCGGTTGGCGCGCGAAAATAGCACCGTCGCCGCCCACATCAGCGCCAGGCCGGCGGCCAGCTCGTGGGTCAACAACGTGGCCGCGAACGCCGCCACCGCCAGGCCGATGCGCAACCGCGACGGCCGGTCCAGGGCCGCATACAGCGCGCACAAAAATGTGGCCAGCACGGTCAGGCCGATGTCGCTTTTGACGAATTCGGCGCTCACGTACAGCGACTGGGCCGACGCCACCGCCAGCGTGGCCGCCAACAGCCCCACAGAGCGATCGCCGCCACCGAGCCGCCGGCCCAACACGTACACGGGCAGCGCCAACAGCGCGCCGCCGGCCGCAGCGCCCAGCTTGGCACCGGCGATGGGATCGCTCAGCCACGCGAACGGCGCCATCAACCACAGCGCCAGCGGCGACGACGCGTAGTACAAATGCCCGGTATCGGTCACCGAGCGCAGCTGAATCGCGTAAAAATATCCATCGATTCCAACCGGATAGGGATCGGCGAACAGAATCGAGCAGCGCTGCCAAAACGCCCAGGCGCACAGGCCTGTCAACGCGATCGCCATAGCGATCCGCTCGTGCATTGCTGAACGACCGTCGATGATCAAAGGTATCGCGTGTCCGACAAACAGGCCAAGGCAGTCGTCCTTTTGTCAGGTGGGTTGGATTCCACCACCGCCCTGGCGATCGCCGCCGATCGCGGCTTTCGCTGCTATGCGCTCACCCTGCGCTACGGCCAGCTGCACGACGTAGAGCTGAGCGCGGCGCAAACCGTCGCGGTCCAATTCGGCGCCACCCACCGCGTCGTCGATCTGGACCTGCGCGGCCTGGCGGTCAGCGCGCTCACCGACGACAGCATCGAAGTACCCAAGGACCGGCCACTGGACGAGATCGGCGCCGAAGGCGACATCCCGGTCACCTACGTGCCAGCGCGCAATACCGTGCTGCTGTCGCTGGCCCTGGCCTGGGCCGAAACCCTGGGCGCGCGCGACATCTTCGTCGGCGTCAACGTGCTCGACGCCAGCGGCTACCCCGATTGCCGGCCGGCGTTCGTCAGCGCGTTCGAGGCGCTGGCCAACGTGGCCACCCGCGCCGGGGTGGCCGGCGAGCGCATCTCCATTCACGCGCCGCTGATCGAGCTCACCAAGGCCGAGATCATCCGCCGCGGCGTCGACCTCGGCGTCGCCTACGGCCTGACCCACTCGTGCTACGACCCGGGCGACGACGGCGGCGCCTGCGGCCGCTGCGATGCGTGTCTGCTCCGGCGCAAGGGGTTCGAGCAGGCCGCTATCGCCGATCCGACGCGTTATTCGGCTTGAGCGCGCAAAAACCGCTGCGCAGCCGCGTCGACGGCAGCCAGTGGTGCCGCCTGCACCACCAGCAGTCGGTAGGTGCGCTGCGCCGCCAGCGCCGCTATCCAGCGGGGAACACGTCGGTGCCCCGTTCGGCCGCGGCGATGTACTCGAAGCCGACCTTGCGCACCGGATCGTAGCCATCACAGGTGAGCGCAGCAGTACCGGTGACTACGCGTACATCGTTGACGATGCGAAACCCGGCGGCGCGAAATCGCCGGTCCAGCAGCGCTCGCGCCGCACTTTCGCTGGCGGGCGGCGGCGCCGGTGCGGCATCTGTGACCACCGCGGGCGCCGGTTTCGGCGGCGAATCCACCACCGCCGACGCGCTGGCGGCCGGCTGCGGCGACCGTTCGGCCCGGCAGCCAGCGCCACAGCAGACCACCAGGGCCATGGCGCACACTGCACAACGGGTCATTCGTTTCTGACCGTAGCGCGAATAGGCTAAGATGGCGAGCCGGGGCATGAGACTCGGAACATTGTTATTGCGCGACGCCGTCATTTCGCTCAGCCAGCTGGAGGCGGCGCTGCGTACGCAAGTGCTGTACGGCGGCCGACTGGGCACCAACCTGGTCGAGCTCGACTTTCTCGATCTCAACACCCTGGGCGACTACCTGTCGCAGATCAGCGGCTTTCCCGTCGCCACCCGGGCGCAATTCGACGCGGTCGATGACGAGGTCATCAGCTGGCTCGACCCCGGTGTGGCCGATCTGTACACCGCGTTTCCCTTGGGCATGGAACCGGATCTGCCCAACGTGGTCGGGGTCGCGCTGGCCGACCCGCAGGACCAGGAAGCGTTGCGCCAGCTGGCCACCCAGTGCGGCCAGTCAATCACGCCGTACATCGCGCCCGAGCTGCGGCTGTTCTACTACCTGGAGAAGCACTACGACATCAAGCGCAAGGCCCGCTTCATCCGCCAGGGCACGCACGCCAACACGCCGGGGGACGAGCGGCGCAAAACCCAGGCGCCGCACGGTATCGAACTTCCACCGTCGGTTCAGCTGATACCCAAAAACAAACGCAACCAGGCGGACGACGACGCCAAACCGTCGGCAGCCAAAAAGCCCCGCATGTCGTTCGAGCAGGCAATGACCGTGCTGGACAACGCGAGCCACCGCAACGAAATCGGCGATGCCTTGCTCGAGTACGCCATCGGTCGCACCGAAGTCGCCATCGTGTTTTTGATCCGCGACGCAAACGCCCTGGGCTGGCGTTACTACTCGGCACCCAACCCCGGGCTGGGCGATCGCGTCGAACAGCTCGGTCTGGCCCTGGGCGGCACCAGTGTCCTGCAGGCCGCGTTCGACGCAGGCCTGCCGTACAGCGGCGACGCCGGCAGCGGCGGCAAACCCATCGAAAAGCGCCTGTGGCAGGCGGTGGGCACCGACTACGAGCCGAGCGAGATGTTCGTGGTACCTGTCAAAGTGAAACAGCGGGTGGTCAATCTGGTCTACGCCCACGGCCCCGGCGGCGAGCCGCTGGCCGACGAGACCAAACAGCAATACGCCACCCTGGCCGAGCACGCGTCCGACGCGTACATCCGGCTGATCCAGGCGGCGAAGAACGACAACGAAACCTAGACCAACCTAGACCTGGACGCGGCCCTAGAACAACAAAAAAGGCGCGGCTGCGGTGCCGTCTTGTCCGTCGTCGTCGCGCTGGCCGCTGCACGCTTGCGCTTCGAACGCGACGTGGCCGCCGGTGGTCGCCGCGGTCACCGTGCCCAGCTCGAGCAGCTCGGCCTTGACGCCGTGGCCGACGAGCCATTTTTTCACCGCGTCGGCGCGGGCGCTGGCAACGTACGGCGGCTCGGTCTTGAGCGCGTACGCCGTGACCTGCAGCTTGGCGATGGCATCGACCTGATTCAGCTCGATCACGACCTCGCTGAGCAGACGTTGCGACTGCCCGTTCAGCTCGCTGGACGCCGAGGCAAAGGACACCACGGGCTCGGGGCAATCGTCGGCGACCGACTCGGCGTAGCAGGAGCGCAGCACCGGGCAACGGTCGAAGCCACCGGGCCGGTAGCCCTGGTTGTCGGGCTTGACCGCCGGTTTGGTCACAGCCGTTTGCTCGGCGCTGCCACCACACGCCGCTGCTGTGACGAAAGCGGCCGAAAAAACGAACAGGGGTCGGATCACCGCTTTAGCTTAGCCGGTTTTTTGGTCTTGATCAGAATGAGATGCTCCCACTTGCCGCGCTTGGCGAACGCGCGCTTTTCGCCGCTGCCGAAAACCGGGCGGGTCTGCGCCGCACGAGCGACGACTTCGCCGCGGCCAGACACCAGGGATTTCACCACTTCGTCGGCGTGGATCGGCCGCCCGCCGGCGAGCGAATCACCGATCACCAGCGCGATCATCCCACCTGGACGTACCAGCTTGGTCATCTGGGTCAAGCTGCGCCCGAAGTCGCGCTCGAACTGTTTGATCGCCTTGTCGCGAGAACCGCGGTCGCCGCGAAAGCCGCTGCGCGCGCCGATTTCGTCGCTGGCAAACTGCCGGGTCGAGTAACCCAGAAAGTCCATGCGCAGCTTGTGATGGTCGACGTAGTCGTAGGTGCCGGCGTACGGCGGCGACGTGATCACCGCGTCGACCCGCTCGGGCAGCGGTAGCGCGTCGAGCTCGCGCGCGTCGCCGGCGAACACATCCACGCGCTCGCGGGGCGCATGCCGGCTCAGCTCGGCCAGGCCGTCACACAACTGTTTGGCGCGATCGCGAAACAACCGCGCCGCCTGACCGCGACCGATGTTGCGCACCACCCGGCTCGGATCCGTGTCCGAGGCCCGGTACGACACCTTGTACAGAAGCGACGACAGCACCACCATGAGCGCGTTGCGTTGGGCCGGGTCCTCGATATCGTCGACTTCGGCCGCGATGCTCTCGAGCTCACGGCGCACGTGGGGCGCAAACCAGTTGCCCACCGCGCGGTCGCGCACCCTGGCGTTCACCCCACGCGGTGCACGCAGCGGTCGCTGCGCGTGACCGGCCCGCCGCGCCGCCTTGCCCTCGCGGATCACCCGACCGGCGATCTCAGCCGCGGTCGTCACCACCTGGTCGCGCTGGCGCGCGCTCGCCTGCCAGGTCTTGGCCCGGGCGATGGCCACGGCCAGCGGGTTGGCATCCACCCCGGCCGCAAGCCCGCCCGCGTACGCCGCTTCGACCAGGATCGTGCCGCTGCCGCAGAACGGGTCGACCACGCTGAGCCGGGTTCTGCCGCGGCGCACCAGCTCTTCGGCCACAGACACCAGCGCCCGCGCCGTTCCCGGATGCAACCGTGCTGGATACGTGTGAATCGGGTGGGTCAACGAACCGGCGACATCGCGGTCCGCCCCGGCGCGCAAGGCGTCGGCCAGATCGCGGGACAGGTCGTCGTCGCCGAATCGCTCGATCTTACCCCGGCCCTGGGTACTCAGGGCACGCCGCTGCTTCGACCCACGCTTCATGTCGGTTACACTACCGCGAAATGCCGATGCCACTGGAAATAGTCGGGCTGGGAAAAACCACGGTCCGCTTCGTTTGGGACGAGGGCGACGAAGACGAATACTCCGCGCGCGACCTGCGAACCCAGTGCAACTGCGCCAGTTGCCGGTCCGAAACCACGGGTGAGCGGCTGCTGGATCCCGAAACGGTCCCCGCCGAGGTGTCGGTCACCCACATGGAGCTGGTTGGCAACTACGGGGTCGCCATCCATTTTTCGGACGGTCACTCCACTGGGATCTTCCAGTTCGCCGACCTGTATCACACTGAGCGTGCGACATAAGTCGCACGAGCAGCATTCGGGGAAAATAACTCAGCTCCCGGGACGTCCGCGCGCTAGGAGCTAGGAGGGTGTTGTGGATAGACGTCGTCGCGAGGATGGTGAGAGGCGAGGCGAGGTCGGCCGCACGCCCGGAGCGGTCAAGGGCGTGTATTGAAATACATAACCGCAGGCCGCGAGGACGTACGATCGAGATCGACCGCAGATTGCCACCGCAGCAGATGGCTATTCGCAACACCCTCCTAGCGCCCGTTTGGGATTCGGGCTAGCATCACCATCGGGGAATTACGCATGAATCTACGACTCGTTTTCGCGATAGGTATCGCAGCGTTTGCAGTCGCCCAGGTGTCCAGCCAGCGCACCGCAGCGGCGCAGGACGCCAGCCTGAACAAGGCGCGCGAGCACTTCGACAAGGCACAAACACTGTACAAAAACGGCAAGTACGTCGAGGCCGCCAAGGAGTTCCAGGCCGCCTACGACTCGCGTCCGTTCGCCCAGTTTTTGTTCAACATTGGCGCGGCGTACGAAAAGCAGCGCAAGTACGCCAAGGCCGTGGAGTTCTACCAGCGCTACCTCAAAGAGGAGCCCAATGCCTCGGACCGCGCGTCGGTCAACAAGCGCATCGCGGTGCTGCAAAAAGAGGCCGCGCGCATCAAGAAGGCGACCGCGAGCCAGCCCACCTCCACACAACCGGCGACCAAACCCAAGCCGTCGGCCGAAGTCGTGGCCCTGGGCGAGGCAAAGATCCGCGGCCTGGTGGTCATCGAGTCCGAGCCGGCCGGCGCCACCATCTACCTCGACAGCAAAAAGAAAAAGCCCCTGGCCAAGACGCCGTGGAGTGGCAGCCTCGAGGGCAACCACACCATCTATCTGGAGAAGAAGGGCTACGAGGAGCGGCAGACCAAGATCTCACCGTCCGAAGACAAGCTGGTGCTGTTGTGGTTCGGCCTGGCCAAGCAGGACTATCTGGGCTGGATCACGATTCGCTCCAACGTGCCCGGCGCCGACATCTACCTGGACGCCAAAAAGTTCGGCGTCTATCGCAAGACGCCGTTCTCGGGCAACGTCAAGCCGGGCAAGCACAAGATCTGGGTGACCAAGCTCGGCTACAACGAGTACTTCACCGAGGTGGACATCATCCGCGGCAAGACCCACGAGATCATGGCCAACCTCAAGGGCTCGCCGGTGGGCTACCTCAACATCCGCGGCCCGAACACCAGCGAGACGTCGATTTACGTGGACGGCAAGATCTTCTGCAAACGCGGGCCGTGTCTGAAGCCGATCAAGGCCGGTGTCCACAAAGTCGAGGTGCGGCGCAAGGACTACAAGTCGTTCTCGCGCACCATCGACCTCCAGTCCAAGACCGAAGTCACCGTCAAGTCCACGCTGGCCAAGCGGCCGGGACGCGGCGACGCCATCGCCGCCTACGTCTTCGCCGCGGCGTTTGCCGGTGGCGGGATCTACCTGGGCTTGCAGGCCAAGAAGATCGAGGACGATATCAACAATGAAATTGCCGCCGGCAACCCGCCGCCGGACACCAACGACCCGCGCCTGGACAAGGGCAAGATCTACTCGTGGGCTGCCAACGCAGCGTACGCGCTCAGCGGCATTTCGTTTTTGACCGCCGTGTATTACACGTTCCGCGACAAGGGCAAGCCATCCACCGGGCGGGTCGACGTGCGCGCAATGGCCGTGCGGCCGATGTTGACGCCCACATACGCCGGCGTCGGAATCGGAGGGATGTTTTGAAAAACGCGATCAAATTCGGTCTCGCCGGTGCGCTCCTCCTGGCCGTTGGCGCGTGCAACCCCGCAAAGTTCGACAACCTCAAAGACGACATGTGGGTCGTCGCCACCGAGTCCCCCAACGGCGTGGACTCCAACGACTTCGCCAACGGGCTGGTCTGGGGCGGCCAATCGGATGGCTTGAAGCTGTTTGCCATCGGCAATCGGCCGGCGTGGGCAGAGCTGTCGTTCAACGCGGCGGGTGATCTCACCACCTCGGCGGTGCGTGTCGACACGTTCCTCGCGGCCGACGTCATCGACGGCGTGCCGTCGCTGGCGGGCGATCCCGATTCGGTCGGCGGCAACAACGGCACCGTGGGGTTGGCGCTGACCAGCGTGGGTGCTGCGACCATCGTACTGCTCGATGCCGATACGTTCGGCTTCACGTCGAATATCGGGCTGACCAACGGCGGCGATCTGATCGACGCCATGGCGTTCGGCAACACCAACGCCAGCGGCGCCGCGGACATCGTCGCCGTTCGCGGTCACTCGGCCGATTCCTCTTCTCGGCTGACCCTTGTCACCGACTACCAGGCGGTGACCGATCAGCAGTTCATCCAGTCTTCGTGCATGTTGATGCCCGCGGACGGCGAGGAGGGCTACGCGGTGGTCGTAGCCGACCTGAGCGTTGCGGTCGGAGCTGAGGTCATCGTCGGCATGGGCGCACGCTCGCGCACATCCGGCGAGGGCAAACTGGTGTTCTTGACGGGCGCTGACATCGCCGGAACAGCGACCGACGACGACCCATGTCCCAACGTCAATTCGATACCCGCGGAAAACATGGAGCCTGACTTCGGCGCTGCTCTGGTTGTGGGTGACTTCGACGGCGACGGTGCCAACGGCGGCAAAGGCAACGACCTGGCCGTGAGCGCGCCGTCGGCCAACAAGGTCTACGTATACTTCAACATGGACCTTCTCAATCCGCCCACGCCGGTGGAGATCACACCGCCGCCGGGCGTCGAGTCCTACGGCGCCACGCTGGCCGCGGGTGACTTCGACGGCGACGGCGTCGACGAGCTGGTCATCGGCGATCCCAAAGCCGACGTCGATGCAGTGGTCAACGCCGGCCGCGCCGATATCGTCGTGTTCAGCGGCGGCCAGGTCGCCGACAGCTATCGCCTGTACGACGCCCAGCCCGAGGCCAACCAGAGCTTTGGCCGGGCGTTGACCGTGGCGACGTTCAACGGCAGCGAAATCCTGGCCATCGGCGCAAAAGACGAGGTGTTCACCTACTTCCGCACACCAGTGGAAGGCGACACGGACATCCGGCAATAAACCGGGCCCGGGCCGGCGCCGAAGTCGGCAACCTATTCGGCGCCGTGGGCCAAACAATGCTACTTTTTCGGGCAGCTCGTGGCCTTCTGCCCAAAATGTAAGAAGCAGTTCGCCGAGGCCGGCTTCTGCCCGTACGACGGTACCCGCCTGGATACCGGAGCGCTCACGGCCCAGGGCTATGACAGTCACAAGCCCAAAAAGCCCAAGCTGCGCGCCGTGTCGGCGGCCGAGGGCGGCGCCGAGGCGCTGTCGAAGCTGCGCGGGAAAGACTCGAAGGCAGAGTACGACGCGCTGATCGGCACCACCCTGGACGACCGCTACTACATCGAGAAGAAAATCGGTGAAGGCGGCATGGGCATCGTGTTTCTGGCCAAGCACACCATCATCGAGAAGCTGGTCGCGATCAAGGTGCTCAAACGCGAGGTCGCGCGGGACCACAGCGTGGTCAAGCGGTTCGTCCAGGAGGCCAAAGCGGCATCGCGTATCGGCCATCCCAACATCGTGGATGTGACCGACTTCGGCACCACCCCCGACGGCATGACCTACTCGGTCATGGAGTTCGTCGAGGGCGAAACCCTCAAGGCGATCATCAAAGAGGCAGCGCCCATGGACATGGACCGGGTGCTGCCCATCGTCGCACAGCTGGCCAAAGCGCAGGGCGCCGCCCATCAAAAAGGTATCGTCCACCGCGACCTGAAACCCGAGAACGT
>Ga0114931_10009095_pt1 | contig 11938 bp, 11 predicted proteins | sample 2SBtaG_FD_89579 | JGI IMG/M metagenome (GOLD analysis project Ga0114931, IMG submission 89579) | Deep subsurface microbial communities from Kolumbo volcano to uncover new lineages of life (NeLLi) - 2SBTROV14_V59a metaG | ecosystem: Environmental > Aquatic > Marine > Volcanic | place: Kolumbo...
AGGGTTTTATGTGTGGTCGATGTGGTGACATCGGCAATTTGCACAGGACTTGGATAAATGTCTGCTGCAATCAGACCGGCAACGTGTGCCATATCGACCATGAGGTAAGCGCCAACACTGTCAGCGATGTCCCTGAATTTTTGCCAGTCAACAACACGTGAATAGGCGCTGAATCCGGCAACGATCATTTTTGGTTTATGTTCTTTAGCCAGTGAATCTACCTGATCGTAATCGATCTCACCGGTTTCTACATTCAAGCCGTATTGACAGGCGTGGTACAGTTTTCCGGAAAAGCTGACTTTGGAACCGTGTGTTAAATGACCGCCGTGCGCCAGACTCATGCCTAACACCGTTTCGCCCGGTTCAAGCAAGGCCTGATAAACCGCCGCGTTGGCCTGCGAACCTGAATGCGGTTGCACATTCGCGTAATCTGCATTAAATAATTTCTTCACGCGATCAATAGCAAGTTGTTCAGCAACATCCACGTTTTCACAACCACCGTAATAGCGTTTATGCGGATAGCCTTCGGCGTATTTGTTCGTCAATACCGAGCCTTGCGCCATCATTACGCGCGGGCTGGCGTAATTTTCAGATGCAATCATTTCGATATGTTCTTCCTGCCGGCGGGCTTCCGCCTTCATCGCCTGCCAGAGCTCATCATCAAACCCTTCGATTTTCATCTCTTTGCTAAACATTCGGCCTCTCTGAAATCACCTGCTGGGAAAAGAAAGTGGGGAAGGATACCCGATTCGGCAGCTGTCTGCATGGGTGAATTATGTTTGTTAGAGGAACTAACAAAGCTATGCAAATAGTGAGCAAAATCAGGCATCAACGAGTGCCTGCAAGACCGCTGTCCACGCATGGGCAATATTGTTATGGTTGTATCCACCGCCGCCAAGTGCCAACAGGCGGCCATCACAATGCGCATCAGCCAGGTGGCACAAGCGCCGGGTGGCATGAGCATGGGCTGCTTCGGAATAACGTAAATGTGTGATGGGGTCACCAGCAATACTGTCGGCACCGCATTGAAGAATAATAAATTCCGGCTGTGACTTTTCAAGAAACGCTTCAACGGTCGGCCATACTTTCATGAACATTTCGTCAGTGGCATCCGGTGGCATGGGTACATTGAGTTTGGTGCCGTCCGCCTCACCCTTCCCTGTCTCGCTCACATCGCCAGTACCCGGATATAAAAATTTCCCGTCCTCGTGCAAGTCGGCAAAGATCAAATCCGGATCATTCTCGAATTCGTAAAACACCCCGTCACCATGATGAGCATCTATATCAACATAAGCAATGCGCTGTAAGCCATAACGCGAGCGCAGCACTTCAATCGCAACACCGCAATCATTGAACACGCAAAACCCTGCCGCAGTATTTCGACGCGCATGATGCAAACCAGCTATTGGTACAAATGCACGTTTACAATTGCCATCCATTATCTTGTCCAGCGCGGCTAATGTAGTGCCCACAACAAAAGACGCCGCCTCAAGCATACCGGGGAAAGCCGGTGTATCACCTGCGTCCAGAAACCCTTCACCACTTATAGACCGGGCAATGACTTTATCGACATATGCGGCACTATGAAACTGTTCGATTACATCGCGTGTTGTTGTTTGTGGTTCGCAAAGCTGAACTTGTTTATCAAGTCCCTGCTCTTGTACTGCTTCCCAAAACACATGCATCCTTTCAGGGCCGAAGGGATGGCCATGACCAAACCCGTAACGGCCAAGGTCGTCACCTACGAAGAGGCAAACAGAAGGGTCACTATTCATGGTAAAAAGTAACTGTTACTTCATAATTTTACAAGTACCGTGATATTGCCTTGCAAAGGATGTCGCGCTCACTAACACATGTTCCGAATTAACAGCGATAAATTCTTTGCTGCCGTCCGCATAGACTGACGAGACCGTCGTAAACGCAACGTTCCCCGCATCAGTTTGTTCTATAAAAGTAAGATTGGATGTCGTTAACATTGCGATCACGCTCGTAGACTTGTGCTTGTCTGTACGATAAGCCTCACCCGACATTATATTGATCGAATCAAACTCGATGTCTGACTTCTTGTTATTTTTCTCGACATTGACCGACTTCCCTTTCCATGTCCCTTTTGTGCCCTTTTCAAAAGAACACTTTATGGCTTTTGCTGTGGCTAAGGTTTTAAAAGCTTCATTTGCTCTCGCTTGTTCTGCCGTGAATACCAGATTGAGCAGTAGAACTGTACTATAAACTATCAAATTATTTCTCATGTTTAACATGCCTGATATTATTTTGTGGATATGAGATATTAACAGATAAAACCAGTGAAAAATCATCCTGAATAACTCTCTTTATGCGCATTTGGCACAAGATCTGACCTGTCTTGTTATGCCGCAACCTCGTGACCCCTACAAGAAAGTAAGAAAATTCCTACAGCAGTCTTTCTCTTTCTTCACTACATTACATGTCTATGAGTCAGGTAAAAGAAGATTTCATGATTCTGGATTATTAGCGTGGCAGGTTTGCTGATAGCGCAACGAGAGACTATATATAGCCTATAATGTCCTTGTGCTTTGCGAATTTAGTAATAAAAAAGCGCAGAAGGACTCATAGTTATAAAATGGTATAAGGGGATTTACATGAAACTTATCTATGTATTTCTTGGCAGTACTGCAGGCGTCATCGTATATTCTTCCAGTGGCGTACTTTTTGGTATTATTGCAGGCGCTTTTGTCGGTTATTTGCTTGCCGAAATCATATTGACCAAAAATAGATTCAAGACTATGGATGCGCGTCTGACTGCGTATAAGCTCACATTAGATAACTATAAGAAATTACTACAAACGAATGATGTTTCACCTGCGCCAATTGAACAATCCTTTTCAACTGATAACCAAATAGAAAGTCCCGCTCAAGAAATTCCGCAACCTGTTTCTCCCCCGGCTTCCGAACCGAGTCCAATATCATCAGCTGCCAGGGTAACACCACAAACCGCTCCTGAAGATCAAGCCTGGGAAAAGAATATAAAGAATAGTGATGAAGAATCTGTAGTTTTGAGGTATATCAAAGACTACTTTACCGGTGGAAACCTGCTTGTCCGTGTTGGCGTTATTATTCTCTTCTTTGGGATTGCTTTCTTGCTGAAATACGCAGCCGAGAAAAATATGTTCCCTATTGAGTACCGTCTGATTAGCGTCATCATTGGCGCTGTTGTAATGCTCGTTATCGGCTGGAGGCTTAAAGAACGAAGAACAAAATATGCATTAATACTTCAGGGTGGCAGTGTCGGCATCATGTACCTCACAGTATTTTCAGCATTACGGCTCTATCAACTAATACCTCCCACGCTCGCGTTCGCTGTACTCCTCTCGATATGTGTTTTATCCGCCATCATTGCCGTTCTTCAAAACTCACGCACACTGGCCGTTATAGGTGCGGCTGGTGGTTTTCTCGCTCCCGTACTGACGTCTACAGAAACCGGTAATCATGTATTACTCTTCAGCTATTATGTCCTGCTGAATTTTGGCATCCTCGGAATAGCATGGTTTAAGTCGTGGCGCCCGCTGAATCTGGTCGGTTTTATCTTTACTTTTATAATTGGCAGTATGTGGGGTTACGAGAACTATAACCCGGAGTATTTCAGCACGACAGAACCTTTTCTTATCATATTTTTCCTTTTTTATGTCATTATTGCTGTGCTCTTCGCATTCCGTCAGCCTCCAGACTTGAAAGGGTATGTGGATGGGACGCTGATTTTTGGTACTCCTATCATTGCATTTGGCTTGCAGTCTGTTCTTGTAAAACCCTATGAATACGGGCTCGCCTATAGTGCTATTACAATGGGGCTATTTTACATCAGCCTGTCATCCATTCTATTCAAATTAATTTCAGAAAAAACCCCGCAAAAAGAGATGCACATGTTATTTGAAGCATTGCTCGCAATCGGCGTGGTCTTTGGAACCGTTGCCATTCCTCTTGCACTCGATGACCGGTGGACTTCCGCCGCATGGGCATTGGAAGGCTGTGCAATTGTCTGGGTTGGCGTACGTCAGAACAAAATTCTTGCTCGGATATTCGGCATACTTCTTGAGATTGGAGCAGGATTTGCCATTTTCCATGATTATGAAACACCGGTAAAAACCATACCTGTTTTAAATGGTTATTATATCGGCGCCTTGTTGGTCAGTTTCGCTGGTCTTTTCTCAGGCTTCTATTTGTATCGCTGGAAAGAAAAAATAAAAGCAGAAGAGATGATCCTTAGTACGATTCTTATGACATGGGCTCTTCTGTGGTGGTTTGGTGCAGGTTTGCTTGAAATAGATCGGTATGTTCCCAATACATACCAGGTAGCAGTTACACTTGTGTTCATTTCAGCCTCGCTAGCCATATACGATTATTCTGGTACCCGATTGATGTGGCCTTCTCTTCGTATTCCTTCGCGACTATTACTGCCGGTGATGGTGCTAGGACTGATTGCGGCAGCATTTAATGTAGATCATCCGTTAAGTGATGGAGGTTACCTGGCATGGCCAATCGCTTTCTCTCTGAACTACTGGATTCTTTACCAGTACAACACAGATAAATTAAATACCATGATGCGGTATCAACATGCAGGCGCGCTATGGTTGCTTATAGGACTTGGTGGCTGGGAAGTTTCCTGGTGGATTGACCACCTGGTGCAAGGAGCAGGCACCTGGCCGCAAATTGCATGGATGTTGGTACCAGCATTAACTGTCCTCCTGGTTACAAAGGCAGGACACAGGATTAACTGGCCTGTTACTCGCTATAAAACAACTTATTTCATGTTTGCACTCGTGCCTGTCACAATTTTTCTTCTTATTTGGTCATTGTTTACCAATCTTACGAGTAAAGGGGATCCATGGCCAATCACTTACTTGCCATTTATCAACCCACTAGATCTTGCCCAGGCATTCAGTTTTATCACCCTGGCAGTGTGGGCACTTCATGTTAGAAACGAACTGAAAATGCCCTTTATAACTTCATTCAAAAATATTTTATGGGCTTATGCTGCAGTAATATTCATCTGGCTCAATGCAATCCTGATTCGTACTCTTCACTATTGGGCTGCCGTTCCCTTCAATACGCATGCTGTAATGAATTCAGAACTGGTTCAGGCATCGTTGTCGATCCTCTGGAGCGTAATGGCACTGATTATTATGATTCTGGCACATCGACACCGGATGCGCCTTTTATGGATAATCGGTGCTGCCTTACTCGCCGGTGTTGTGGTCAAACTCTTCGTGATTGATTTATCAAATTCAGGAACGGTTGAACGAATTGTTTCATTTGTCGGTGTTGGAATACTGTTACTTGTAATAGGCTATCTGGCACCACTACCACCCAGAAAAACGGAGGCAGCAGTAACGCAATGAAAACGCCTATTTCAATATCTCTCTTATTAGTTGCTGCTTTTTACTGTATCGCAGGTGAGTCATCAGAACAGGATCAATTCGCTTATGGCATTCCTGTGACAGTTAAAGCCAACACACTTTATGAGCTTGAGTTGCCTGTTGATATTTACACAACAGTCACGCGTGGCGATCTTGGAGATATCCGGGTCTTTAACTCGTCTAATGAAGTCATACCTCATGCGATCAAAAAACCTGACATCAGCAGGACAGTAACAAAAGCAACTCTCAGGAGCTTGCCATTCTTCCCGCTGATGGGTATGCCGGGTCATGTGCCAGAAGGTTTATCACTTCATATTGAAAAAAATGATGAGGGTACAATTGTTGATGTTAAGACTGTCGATAATTCGATTGTTAGCAAGCAGATTGTTGCCTATTTACTTGATGCGGGAACAGAGCCATTAAATATTCACGGGTTAATACTTGAATGGGAGAACAACAGTGATACATTTGTAGGCAGGGTCACGATTGAAGGAAGCAATGATTTGCAATCATGGTCGCCAATTGGCGCCGGTACACTTGCAAATCTTAATTATCAAGGACGTAATCTTTCACAGAACAAAATCATTGTCCGACCAAACAATTCACGTTATCTTCGAATATCCTGGCCAGATACTCAACCCCCGTTACATCTGGAAAAAGTCACTTCTGAAACAAAAAATGTAACAAGAACTGAAAAAGAAAGGAAATGGAGAACGCTTCCGGGTGAGGCCGATGATAAAATCACTGGCCGATATAAATACGATACTGGCGGATACTTCCCTGTTGATCGTCTTCGTATTCGTCTACCAGAGGAAAATTCTCTGGCTGACGTACGCATACTAACAGGCACCTCCAGGGAAGGCCCAATGACTGTCACTTACCGTGGTTCTATCTATAAATTCAATATTAATGATATCAAAATCAAGAATCCGGATATCTCATTAACGCCTACTAACCATCGATACTGGGCAGTTGAATATGTAGACCACGACATGGCCATGACATCAGGCGCACCACAATTAGATATTGGTTGGTATCCTGCTCACCTGAGTTTTATTTCGCGCAACGAAGGTTCATATATACTGGCTTATGGTAGCGCTACTGCTACTTCAAGAGACTTCGGTCTCGAAAAATTACTGTCCATGCTTAACTCTGATCAGCAGAAAAAAGTAGAACCGGTAATCATTCGGCCCGGAATATCAGTAACACTTGGTGGTGACAAAAAACTGGTACCACCATCACCTCCTCCACCCCCTTTACCCATAAAAAAGTGGATATTATGGTCCGTACTCATCATTGCTGTCATCATAATGGGATGGATGACCATGAGACTATTCAAAAAGCTTTAAGTTATCTCATGTATTAATTGTAATCGTCGCGATGTGATCTGACATGCAACCATGTCGGATACCACCAGTCCGGATAATCGCCAGGGTGCGTACCCTTTTCAGCGTCGTTGATGACTTGCGTACCAGGGACGGTGAATAGCACGTCATCATCGATGCGAACCTGTCAGGGATGACAGGTGAGCTTAAGCAGAATAAGGGTACCGCCCTGGCGATTTCACTGTCAGAAAACGATCTGCTGTAAACGGGCAGTGTCAGATCACATCGCGACGATTACAATTAATTATCTGGGTTCCCGTCCCCGTCTGCGCGGTAATGATGGATAATTTGAAAGGCATGGCTCCTTTGCATGGTACTGTGCCCTGCCCTTATAATGCAGGCTGCATTTAACTACGAAAGTTCCAGTGATGGCCCAATACATTTACACCATGAACGAAGTCGGCAAGGTGGTGCCGCCGAAGCGTGATATTCTCAAGGATATTTCCCTTTCCTTTTTTCCGGGTGCGAAGATTGGTGTCCTTGGTCTCAATGGTGCGGGTAAATCGACCTTGCTGAAAATTATGGCCGGGGTTGATACCGAATATAACGGAGAAGCACGGCCACAGTCGGGTATTAATGTCGGCTATCTGTCGCAGGAGCCACAACTGGACCCGGACAAGGACGTGCGCGGTAATGTGGAAGACGGCATCAAGGAGCTAAAGGAATTACTCTATAAGTTTAATGACGTCAGCATGAAATTCGCCGAGCCCATGAGCGATGATGAGATGAATGCGTTGATGGAAGAACAAGGCAAGTTGCAGGATGCGATTGATGCGGCGGGTGGTTGGGAGCTGGAACGTAAACTGGAAATTGCGGCCGATGCCCTGCGGTTGCCGCCGTGGGACGCTGATGTGGCCAGATTGTCCGGCGGGGAACGTCGCCGCGTTGCGCTTTGCCGCTTGTTATTATCGCAGCCGGACATGTTGTTACTGGATGAACCGACCAACCACCTCGATGCTGAATCCGTCGGCTGGCTCGAGCGCTTCTTGCAGGAGTATCCCGGTACGGTTGTGGCGATCACCCATGACCGTTATTTTCTCGATAACGTAGCCGAGTGGATTCTCGAACTCGACCGTGGCCATGGTATTCCCTGGAAAGGTAATTACTCCTCCTGGCTGGAACAAAAAGAAGCACGACTCGAAATCGAAGAGAAACAGGCAACCGCCAAACAAAAAGCCATGAAACATGAACTGGAGTGGGCGCGCACCAACCCCAAGGGCCGCCATGCCAAAAGCAAGGCGCGTTTAAGTCGCATCGAGGAAATGTCGTCACAGGATTATCAAAAACGCAACGAGACCATGGAGATCTACATTCCGCCCGGCCCGCGACTGGGTGACCTCGTTATTGAAGCCATCCATTTATCTAAAAGTTTTGGCGATGAACTGCTCATTGATGATTTAAGTTTTAATTTACCACGTGGCGGTATCGTCGGCATTATCGGGCCCAACGGTGCAGGTAAATCAACCTTGTTTAAAATACTGGCCGGGGAGGAAAAACCTGACTCAGGTGAATTACGTATCGGTGAAACCGTTGAGTTGGCTTATGTCAGTCAGGACCGCAAACTTGATGGAAACAAAACAGTGTGGGAATTGATTTCAGGTGGTCAGGACATTATTACGATCGGTAAATATGAAACCCAGTCGCGTGCTTACGTCGGCCGTTTTAATTTCAAAGGCCCGAACCAACAGCAACACGTTAAAAACCTGTCCGGGGGTGAGCGCAATCGTGTACATCTGGCATTGCTGTTAAAAAGCGGCGGTAATCTGTTGTTGCTCGATGAACCAACTAACGATCTGGATGTGGAAACCTTGCGTGCCCTGGAAGAAGCCATTCTGGAGTTTCCCGGCTGTGCCATGGTCATTTCCCATGACCGCTGGTTCCTGGACCGTATCGCAACACATATCCTCGCCTTTGAAGGCAACAGTCAGGTGGTCTGGTTTGAAGGTAACTATGCTGACTATGAGGCCGATTTAAAACGCCGTCTGGGCGGCAGTGCCGACCAGCCTCATCGAATCAAATACAAGAAGCTGGCGTGATTGTCAGACTGACCTGGATATTTCGAAAGTAACTTAACAAATTTTACTATAGGCCATGTTTCTCTCACGCAAATAAAAAGCCAGTTCCACATTGGCTTCCTGCTTGTCATCAAAGGGGCCTTCGTCTTTGCCTTCGCGCGTGGCAAAAAACCATTTCATGCCTACATTAAAAAGCCTGTCACATCTGAAAGGGACATGCCCGTACTCCCCGCGTCTATTGTTCATTTATTATCCTTTCTTCCGTTCTTCAGAGTTATTGTTAACGTTTGGAATGTCAAAGACCCCTTGGCCTGTTTTAAATCAGGCTCTCTTCCAACTGCAACGTATGAAGATTGCGAGTAGCACTTCTTGTGAGTACCTGGAATGCTATACGACTACCGGATGATTATTCCACAAAACCCGACGAAAATTAAACACTATCAAGTGATATGGAAAATTTTTATTTGAATGTGCAGCAAGATGGTGTAATTGGTATTACAGTATTTAATGATAAACTGAAATAGATTGGGTCTAATGACAATGATCACAACAAGAACTAGCTGATTTGTTTATAAATTGAGTTTCGCTCGCGCATATAGAAAGCCAGTTCCACTTCAGCTTCGTCCTTGCTCTCGTAGGGGCCTTCTTCCGTACCTTCGCGCGTGGTGAAAAACCATTCATTGCCTACGCAATATGTCCTCTCACATCGGAAAGGCACATTTCCATCTTCGCCCTTTCTGTTCTCCATCATGGTGTCCCTCTTTAGCCTATAATAATTATAGTAGCTATTCAGGGGCCGGTTTTAAACCAGAATTCGATTTCGGAAGTATCATTATCAAAAGAGGCTGAGTGCTCCTGATGAGCAGGAACATAGTACCAGTCACCCACGCTGAACGTTTCGCTTTTACCATTCATGGTGAGTTGTAATTCGCCTTCAGTAATAACACCGACGTTTTCAGTATCATGTGTATGCGGTTCAATACTTGTACCCGCAGGATAAGAAGCAAACAACACATCACAATTCTCGGCCGTAAGCCGAAAAGCATCAAAAGGACCGTCGAACTCCTGAAGCGTGCGAATGATGAGAGGGAAATGGGAGTTTTTATTCATGTTGAATTTATATGGATTTTAGATCCTGTCTCCCGATTCTATTGAATCCAGTATACCATTACGAAATGTCAATATTTTAAGCAGTGTCCCCTTGCCAAGGTTGTAGGTCCATTTCTCTACCTTTGTTTCAATCTTCTTTTCGGAATTTTCTTCGGTAATCTTTGTATCTTTCTTCTCCTCTATAGCAACGTTTTCAATCACTAACGGTTTCCCGCACTTAACAAGCACTTCGGCACTGTCATCACCTGTAACGATGATTTTATTCCCACATCGCATACTTCCAGCATTGGAAACGAAAGGAATAACACAAATAATAAATGTAAACAGTAGATTTCGAATTTTCATGATAATATCCTTATTATTTCTAATGTGCTTCAACTTGATCTCAGATTTTTCAGGATCTTGTTCAAATATTGCTGGTTCTCCGACGTATCCATTCACGGTAGCCTAATAATATCAGCAATATCACTGCATAGATAATGGGTTCCCGTACATCGGCTTTTACCAGCCACAAATAATGCAAAACGCCAAAGGCACCAATGACATAAACAAGCTGGTGCAGTTTTTTCCAGTTGCGCCCAAGCCGTTTCATCATGGCATTGGTTGAGGTCATGGCAAGTGGTATCAGAAGAATGAATCCGGTAAATCCGACAGTGACATAAGGTCGCTTGACGACATCGACGATGATTTCATCCAGGTCAAACCCCTGATCCAGCCAGAGATAGGTCGTAAAGTGCAAGCATACATAGAAGAAGGTATACAGCCCAACCATGCGTCTGAGTTTTATAAACTCAGTACGTCCGGATATATATCGAAGCGGTGTCAAAGCAAGAGTTATAAGTAAAAACCGCAGTGTCCAGTCACCGGTGCGGTGGGTAATGTCTTCAATGGGGTTCGGGCTCAGCTTATCGGCAAATCCATCATAAATGAGCCATATTAACGGAATCAGACAGACAACAAAGACCAGTGGCTTGATGATCCATTGCATGATCCAGTTGCGGTCTGGCATGGGAATCTGGAGTACAGGGTTAAAAATATTTTTTCAGGTCCATGCCTTTATATAGATGAGCAACCTGCTCGGCATAGCCGTTGAACATGCGCGTTTTGCGTTTCTTTGCAAAGAAAGAATCACCGAGGCGACGTTCTTTTTTCTGGCTCCAGCGCGGATGGTCGACTTCCGGATTAACATTGGAATAAAAACCATATTCGGATGGGCCAGCTTTCATCCATGAACTAATCGGTTGATTCTCGGTAAATTTGATACTCACAATGGACTTTATACTCTTGAAACCGTATTTCCACGGAACAATCAGGCGCAGTGGTGCCCCATTTTGATTAGGCAACACTTCACCGTATAAACCAACCACCATCAATGTCAACGGATTCATGGCTTCGTCCATGCGCAGACCTTCCACGTAGGGCCATTCGAGCACTGCACGACGTTGACCTGGCATTTGTTCGGGGTCGAACAGTGTTTGAAATTGCACATATTTTGCTTTCGACGTCGGTTCAAAGCGTTTGATTAAGTCAGCCAGGGGAAAACCGACCCAGGGCACCACCATAGACCAGGCTTCTACACAACGGAACCGGTACACACGTTCCTCAAGCGGATGAGGCTTGAGAATATCCTCTAACGGGAATTTACCCGGCTTTGCACATTCACCCTCGACTGTCACAGTCCAGGGGTCTGTTTTCATCTGCCCTGCTTTTTTGGCCGGTGATTTTTTGTCGGTACCAAATTCGTAAAAGTTGTTATACGTGGTGATGTCTGAATAAGCATTGGGTTTTTCTTCAGTACTAAAAGGCCCCTTTTTGACATTGGGCAGCTTCTCTCCAGGGCTTTTGACTGCCAGTACCTCATTTAACAATCCAGAACCCAGTGCAGCTAACGGAAGCCCGACAGCGACCTTGATAATACGCCGTCGCTGTAAATAAATTCCTTTATCAGTTATTTCAGAAGGATGAATATCAGTTGGTTTTTTTATCAGCATCACACAACCCTTGCATTAATTTACACATGCAAACTCTGACAGTAACC
>Ga0114931_10009096_pt1 | contig 11938 bp, 13 predicted proteins | sample 2SBtaG_FD_89579 | JGI IMG/M metagenome (GOLD analysis project Ga0114931, IMG submission 89579) | Deep subsurface microbial communities from Kolumbo volcano to uncover new lineages of life (NeLLi) - 2SBTROV14_V59a metaG | ecosystem: Environmental > Aquatic > Marine > Volcanic | place: Kolumbo...
GGTGTTCAAAGTAGGCGCATGATTGCTATTTTTAGTATGTTTGGCTTTCTGGAAATTTTGATGCGTATTCATGTTATATATATGGATATACTTGTATATAATAACTATGTCTAGAATAGATATGTTGTATACATCTCTATCATTTTACCAAATTCTAAACTATTCTTAGAAAGGAAATGTGCTATAAATGGCCCTGGAGGGTTTTATGATATTAGTCTGATAGCACAGACTTGTACATTTTTATGATATTTTGGTAGAATATTTTCTGGTTGTATTTTTCCTTTAGTATCTTGTTTCCCTCTATTCCCATCTCATCAGAAATTTGTGGATTCTTGACTAGATGAATAATTTGTTCTGCCCATTTTTTTTCATCGGTGGGATCAATTACCCATCCTGTCTTGTTGTGTTCTATGATGTCTGACATTGGCGGAATGTCCGATACCAGAACTGGCCTGTTTTGCTGCCATGATTCCAACATTACAAGTCCAAAGCCTTCAATAGTACTTGGGAATAGTAACGCGTTTGATTCGGCTAGTAGTTTCTTTTTTTGCTCAGGAGTAACGTATCCTGCAAAAGATACGTTATCTTGCAGTTCTAGTTTCCTTACAAGGGCTTGCAGTGACTCTTTGTACGGTCCGTCCCCTGCAATTACTATCTTAACATCTGGAAGTTGCTCTATGACAATTTTGAGTGATTTTAAAATAACTTCTACATTCTTGTAAAAGATCAATCTTCCAAGGTATGCAAACTGGGTTGATTTTGGCTCTGCATCTACTTGTTGTTCGTCTTGTATGCAGTTTGGGATTACATGTATTGGCTTTTTTGCTCCTAATTTTTGTATGTCCTTTTTTGTTGAATCGCTTACCGTATGGATGCAGTCAAACTTGAATCGCATCATCAATCTCTCAAAGAATGGTACTAGTCTTGCGTTTGTGTAAGATGCATTTGATTGCTCTGCCCACTTTCTCCAGAAATCTTTGTCATAGATTGAGAAAATGTCATGAATGGTTGTGATGTGTGGGGTTTTTATAAAATATGATATTAACGAGCCAGCTAGTGCTGGTGAAAAGTTGTTAGAGTGAATCACATCTATGTTTTGATTCTTTATGATGTCTCTTCCTTTCTGGAAAGCATTGATGACATACCTGATATTGTCTGCAAATGTAGGTGGAAGTCCTCCTTTATATTGAATAGTTGGGTTTACTGTGATAATTTTAAGATTCTCTGACTCTTGGTACTTTTCCCCTTTGACATTGTTTGTAATTACCCATACTTTGTGACCGTTTTGTGCCATGACTTTGGCAATTGTTTTGAAGACATACTCACCACCACCCTTTGTAGTTGAGAAGAACTGAGAAAGAAGAAGTATATTCAATAGAACTCAAATTATTCTCTTTCTATAAAATCATTGAATCTTCTTTCCCTCATAGTATTTGAGCATTCTTCAATATTCTTGTGAGAGTCTATGCTGTACCAGAATGCATCTGGATACTTTACAGATGATAACTTGCCTTCTTTTGCAAGAGTTGGAAATACTGTATCTTCTATGTTTCCTTTCTCAGGTAACTCTTCTAAAATATTATGCGAAAGATGATAGATTCCTGCATTCATCCAATAATTCCAAATGATGCCTTTTTCTTTAAAGCCTTTAACTGTGGTATTGTCATCTTGTGAGATGTTTAATGTGCCAAAAATTGATCTGAGTGGTACTGCTGCAATAGAAAACTGCTTTGACTTTAATTGTGTGGGATCTATGTCAGTTATTACATCACCATTTATCACAAAAAAACTATCATCACATAGAAACTTGCTTGCGTTTTTGATTGCTCCTCCCGTTCCCAGTTGTTCTTTTTCTTGCGAATAATCTATCTTTGACCCGAGACTGTTTTTCTGTGACTCTAAATATTCTCTAACTTGTTCCCCACGATAGCCTGCACATATCACAAACTCATCTACTCCGAATCTTTTGAAATATTTAATCTGCCATTTTATGATTGGAACGTTGTTTATGGGAACGAGAACTTTTGGCATGATGTCAGTTAGTGGCTTTAACCTCTTTCCCATACCACCTGCCAAAATTACAGCCTTCATCCCATTCTGTCTTTTGATCCTTGGTTATATTTTTTGGTGATTAGGGATTTCGTGCCCCTAGCATGGTATGTATCAACCTTTACGCCTAAAATCAATAGTATTGCACCACAAGATCTAAGATCAACATTATCCATTTTTTGATTGTGACAGATTATGAAAGAATCATTTTAGAATTAAGAGAAGAGATTAAAGCATCAAGAGAAGAAAACAAACGTCCGCAATCCTTCTGGTAATATCGGATGCTTTGCCTTGAATATTTTGTAATCGTGATTCCTCCCAGGAGAATGAGGTGGCTTGTGGATTATCTCCCCTTTGAGATTGATGGTGTGCTGGTTCTTTACGGTGTGTCTTTTCTTTTTGCCATAGTGAGTCTTTCTTTTGTGTCTGTCTTTTGGTCTTGGTATTGGCTGTTCAGTCGCATCAATAATAATTTGAAATTCTGGAAACTGCCTTTCTAGTTCCTCTAGCGTGGTTGCCTTTTTTGCATCTGCATATTTTTTGGCAGGAACTGGAATGGACTGTTTCACTGCAGGCTCGATATTTCTGATATCCCTGCATGCAGTGGATGAATCAACACCAAACAGATATTCCAACAAATCATAGCTTGTATAACATCGATAGTAAATCAGCAACATCAGAATTCTTTCTCTTACTGGAAGAGCGTATGGTCTTCCTGCGCCAATTTGGCGCTCTCTTTTTCTTTTTGAGAGCCTCTTTTACTCTGTGATTTTATATTGTCTTTTTATTGTACAGTACAAAAAATCAAACTGTTTGGGACTGACTCCAGTAAGTGATTGGAACTGTTTTGGCTTTCTTGCTAATTTTATGTATGTTAACATAAAGTTATCATGAATTACGCATAGCTTTGGATCTTTGTGAAAATATTGAGATTCTGATCAAATTTAGTTAATTGTGCAAGAGGTCTAATATCTTGAATTTAGATTAGAATCATAATAGCATGTCTGACAAACCGTTATATTGTAAACTCTATCTTTGGTCTCTAAATGATTACATTGTCAGACTTGAAAAAACATGATCATGACAAAATGTATTCTATGTATGATGATTGGCCAAAAATTGCTGAAAAATCTTATTTGCAAAATATTGATGAATATGTCCCAATAAACATTGAGCACATAATATTTGTTGGAATGGGAGGTTCTGGTAGTATATGTGATTTATTTTTTTCAATATTATCTGATACATCATTACATGTAAATGTAGTGAAAGGCTATCATCTTCCTAAAACTGCTAATTCCAAATCTCTAGTAATTCTAGTTAGCGTTTCTGGAAACTCAAAAGAAACTTTTAATGTTTTACAATCTGCACATAATCTCAATTGTAATATTATATCATTTTCATCTGGAGGATTAATAGAACAATTTTGTAAATCTAATAAAATTGAACATAGAAAATTACCTGAAACACATTCACCTAGATTATCATTCATATCATATGTTTACTCTATTTTAAAAACAATTCCTTCATTATTTCCAATATCTGATGATGCTATAAAAAAATCAATTACTTCTCTTTATGATACATCTGTTATGATAAATTCTACAAATTTAACTGATACAAACCCTGCATTGAATTTAGCAGAATGGATAAATAAAATTCCTATAATCTATTACCCTTGGGGACTAGAATCTGCTGCAGTAAGATTCAAGAACTCTTTGAATGAGAATGCAAAAACTCATGCAATAATTGAAGATATAATTGAGGCATGTCATAATGATATTGTAGCTTGGGAAAAAACCTCTAATGTGATTCCAATTCTTTTAAGAGGAAAAGATGATTACTTGAAAACAAAAGAACGGTGGGATATATTGAAAGAATTTTTTGTTTCAAAAAATATTGAATACAAAGAAATTTTTTCAGTTAATGGAACAATTTTGTCAAAACTAGTTAATATGATTTATCTTTTAGACTATGCCTCAATTTATAGTGCATCTTTAAGAGAAATTGATCCTTCATCTATATCTCCGATTAATTTTATAAAAAATAGAATTTGATGCCAAAAATAGATATTTTAAATTACTTTCGTTCAAGTATAACCTTAAAATCAAAGCCTAACTTCATTTTTTACAGATTAAATTGGTTGAAAAAACTGAGAATGAAAAAAATGTCACAATTGATATTATTATTCCTACATTAAACGAGGGAGCTTCCTTAGGCCCATTATTGGAAAGTATACGATCTCATAAATTCACTCATACTGTTTCAACATTTATCATTGATGGTGGTTCAACAGATGATACTGCTGAGATTTGTAAAAAACATGGCGTTGTATTTTTGAAACAAAAAAGAAAAGGAAAAGGTGAAGCTATGAAACAGGCTGTTAATTATTCTAATGCTGATATTGTTGTTTTTATGGATGGTGATGATACTTATTCAATTAATGATTTTGAAAATATTATACAACCACTTATTGACGATTCTGCTGATATGGCAGTTGGTTCTAGAATTAATAACCAAATGGAAAAAGGCTCTATAACTATTATTAACAAGATTGGTAATTCTTTATTTAATAAAATCATAAATTTTGCATTAAAAGACACTCTTACTGATTCACTTTCAGGTTATCGTGCAATACGAAAAGAAGTTTTTTCGGATCTTGTGCTTCTTAGCAATCATTTTGAAATCGAAGTTGAAATGACAGTTGAAGCTTTATCCCAAGGTTATAGGATAAAAGAAATTCCAATAAAATATGTAAATAGAAAAAAAACTGAAACAAAACTTAATCCCATTGATGATGGAATCAAAATTGGCAAAACTCTTTTGTTTGTCATTATGAATATTCGTCCTGTATTATTTTTTAGTATATTTGCCAGTGGTTTCATAGGATTAGGTTTGGTTACTGGTATTTGGGTTTTGTATCAACGGTATGTGTTAGATGGTTCACTTTATACCCCATTAGTTGTGTTGACTACTTTATTTATCATAATGGGTACAATGTCAATAGTATTGGGACTTATTTCTGAACTTATTGTAAGATCTCGTAAACGTATGGAATATATCATTAAAACTAGCAGATGAATATTATTTTTCAAATTTTATAATATGAAATAACCCAAATAAATTTTTGAATTGAGTAATTTTGAATCCATTTTTTTCAATTTCATTTCTTATGTTTATAATATTAGTTACATGTTCTTCACCCCCTTTTAGATTCCCATTTATCATAATTTTTGCAACCTGTCTTGCTATCTTATAGAATAAATTTTCAGTTGGACCTGAAACAACTAGTATGCCATTATCATTTAATATATTATAAAATGACTTTGCTATTTTTTCTAAATCATTTACATGTTCTAAAACATCAAATGATGTAATTATATCTACATTTGAAAATTTTTCTATGTTTGTTTGTTCTGTTATTTCCACAACATTGATTTTTGATGAATCTACAATTTTTTTTGCTACACTGATGTTTAGATCGAGTCCTATCCCATTCTTAATTTCTGATGATAATGATTGTAGGAATAACCCACTCCCGCATCCATAATCTAAAACAACCTTATTTTTAAAATCTGCCATTTTATACGCTGCAAAAAATCTATCTAAAAACAATTTCTTTACTAAGAAATTCTTGTGATTATACAATGGAATTGATACTTCGTCATATTCATCTCCTTTAGGAATTTCTTCTAATTTTTTTATATTTTTTTTCAAATTTTTTTCAAACATTTTGGACATTTCAAGCATTAAATTCACACTATTTCTTATTTTCTAAATAGATTTTTTCTATTAATTCTAATGTTTTTTTATGATCAGTTAGATTTGACGCAGGCCATTCAGGCTCTTTTTTTAATTCTACACAGTTTAAGAAATATTTCATTTGATTATAAAAACCAGATTTGTATTCTATATCTATTGTGTCTGGAATTATTTCCTTTTCACTACCTTTTTCAATAATTTTGCCTATTTCTAATGGATTAAACTCAATTCTTATTTCGTCTGAGTATAATGTTATTTTCCAAGTCCCTGGAGATCTCCAATTACTGATATATGTGAAATTTATACCATTGACACTTTTTCCTATTGCATGATATTGATTTTTCTTAGAATTTGAATTTACCATGATTTCTTTAATGTCTCCACTGAAAAATCTTAACAAATCTATACAATGTATAGAATTTGCAAACATCCAATTATCTTTAATTTTTTGAGAAAATTTTGATTTATTTATATCTAAAAATCGTTCTGGCGCCTCAATCAATATTGATTCTAGTTTTTTGTTATTATTATTTAGATATTCTAACCCTTTATGAAAAACTGAATAAAATCTTCTATTCATTCCTATCATTAATGGTTTTGAAGCGTTATGATAATTTGATAAAATTTCATCTAAATCTTTTGAATTAAATGCAACTGGCTTCTCAATAAATATGGGTTTTTTTAACGGAATGTATTTTTTTAGTACTTCAAGATTATTTTCTGCACTGACTAGTATCATAATAAAATCTACATCATCCTTGGAAATCTCTTCTATGCTAGAATATTTTTTCTCAATTCCAAATTCTTCAAGATTAATTTTTCTATTACTTCTAATAACTACTCCTTTTATTTTACAATTTAATGAATTTAAAACACGAATGTGTTTAGAAGATATTGCCCCTAATCCAATTAATGCACATGTGTATTCTTTCATTTTATTTTTGTATGTATCAAGGTCCATGCCCAAATCAGTTGTCACAATCGACTTTTTACTCGTGAGTGCTTGATTCATACTTATTTTTTAATTAATTTATGTTATAAATTTTCTTTGTAAATTCTTTTTATCTTCTATTTCATTTTTTTCATCAAACATTCTGCTACTTCAAAATCAAATTTTACATCTATATCTATTGAACGCTCAGGAGGCATTATGTATGGTATTGTTTCATTAGAATAAACAGAATTTTGTTCAAAAGCATTTTTTCGATCTATTACAAATATTGCACCATTTGCTCTATAGGTTTTTTTAGCATCTTGACTTCTATGTAAAATTTTATTTTTTATAACTGGGATTAGTTTTTCTTTATTTTTATGATACATCCATTCAATTGGAGATGTTTCTGTTACTCCAATTACTGTTTTTCTCTTATATTTTTTGAATTTATTGATTGCTTTATCTATGTCATTTGAATTTCGTAAAGGTGAGGTTGGTTGTAATATTACTATGATATCTTGAATATTTTTTGTCGTTTTTTCTACTTGTTTAATTGCTTGTTTAATTACTTTCATAACTGGTGTTTTATCTTGTGCTAATTCTTTAGGTCTTTTAACAATTTTCACTTTAAATTTTTTACAAATTTTGATGATCTGTTCATCATCAGTTGAAATAACTATGTCATTTACAAATTTTGATTTATAAGCTGATTCTATTGAATATTGAATTAGTGGTTTTCCATTTAACAATTCAATATTTTTTTTTGGTAATCGTTTTGAGCCTCCTCTTGCAGGTATGATCACTAACACTTGATCCAGGTTTTTTTCATTCATCTTATTCATCTATGTCCTTTTTTCTAATTAATAATATTGACCAAATTTTATTTAACTAATTGTTGTGATCTAGGTAATTGGACATAAGCTAACTTTTTCCCCAAATTTTAGAAGGTGATTATTAAAAATATTAAATAATTGCTTATGTTCTTCAAATAATTCTTCTATTTTTGGTAACTTGCAAGTAGTTTTTTCAAAAACTTCTTCAATTATATTATTAGTCATTTCACTAACATGGATGTATTTGTATTGAATATTTTCTGAAAACACTCCTTTTATGGTGTGAATTTTTTCATTAGTTTCATCAATCAATATGTTGTAATTCTGATTTAGTATATTTACCGTAAATGGTATGTTGTTTGTTGGTAAAAATGAAATTGTCAGTATTGATTTGCCATCTGATGCTATTATAGTACCTGCAAATTCTTTTAGATTTCTACCTCTTTTATTAGGAAAAATTTCATCATAAAGAAAATCTCCATTGATCTGAATTTTTGTATAATTAGTAAGCCATTTGAATAAATCTATGTAATGAATTGCTAAAGTCCCTAATCCATTATTACCTGCTGTAACTGATACATTTATTGGTCCATCATTTTGAAATAACTTAGTCAATTCGTTATAGATAGGAAAATAACGTCTAGCTATGTTCACCCAAATTTTTACATTGTTCTTTTTTACTATCTCTAAAATTTTCTCATATTCTTTTGTAGATTGACAAACCATTTTTTCAACTATCATGAGTTTTATTCCCTTCTTTACAACCTCTTCAATAATTTTTACTCTGTCTACTGCAGTAGTTGCAATTATTGCCAAATCTGCTCCATTTTCTAATCTATTATGCCAAATAATATTTTTTGAACTTGAATCATATTTAATTTCATCAATTCTTTCTTGTGCAATTTTTATTGATGATTCATTTGGCTCAACTACATGAATTTCTAAATCTAATTTTGAAATTAAAAGTGCCTGTAAATGTCGACTACCTATATTTCCGCATCCGATAATGATAATCTTCTTTGTCATTTTATTTCTTATTATGATGATCCACAAATTGTTTTTGAACAGATGTTTTCCATATTGTATTCTTATTAATTATTTCATAAAATTTCTCTGCACTTTTTCCATCTCCAAAAGTATATGATCTTCTTACTTTTTTTTCACCTATTTTATTGATAGCATTTACAATTTCTTTTTTATAACAATCAATATTGATGATATTTTTATTTGCAGATCTTTTATTTTGCCTATTTCCTATGTTTATTGATGGAATTCCATATATCTCTGATTCTTTTATCCCTACGCTAGAATTACCAATAATGAATTGTGAATTTTTTAACAAAGTTAAAAAATATTCAAAACGAATTGATGGAAAAATCCTTATATTTTTTTTATACTGTAACCGTTTGTATTCATTTAATATTATAGATGAACCCGTATCATTATTTGGATAAACCACTATAACATTTTGTTTCATTTGTAATATTGCATCAACTAGATTTTTAACTTGGTTTTTCAACAAATGTAATTCTGTTGTTACAGGATGAAAAATTAGTATTCCAAAATCATTAAAATGTATGTCATAATGTGTTTTTACTGTTGTTATGTCTGGTAAATTACTGCTCATCATAACATCTATGTCTGGTGAACCAATAACAAAAATGCTAGATTTTCTTTCACCCATTTGTATTAGTCTATTTTTCGCTTCTACGTTTGATACAAAGTGAATATGTGATAATTTTGTAACAGAATGACGAATTGATTCATCAATAGTTCCTGATATTTCTCCACCTTCAATATGTGATACAAGTATGTTGTTAAAAGCTCCTACAATTGCCCCAGATAATGCTTCTACTCTATCTCCATGTATAACTATCATATCTGGCTTTATCTCTTTGATAAAATTACCGAATCCTGTTATTGTATTTGCAAGTATAGTGTCTAAATCGGTTGTATGTGTTTGGTTCATGTATATAAATACATTTTTGTAATTTTGTTTTTGTACTTCTAAAAAAGTAGGGCCGTATTTTGCCAATGTGTGCATGCCTGTTACAAAAATATAATTTTCTAACATTTCTGATCCTTCAATTTTATCCATAAGTGGACGCAATTTACCAAAATCTGCTCTTGTACCAGTCAAAAATACAATTCTCTTAATCTTTAATCATCTCCATTGTAAGTTGAGTGTCTTTATCAATATTCGTTGTAGATTTCTTTCCAATAATATTGTTGTATTCTGTTGCCTTGATTTCTCCTGTGCCTGGACGTTTGACCCAAATATTTTTCATACTAAAATTCTCTCCTTTTTTAATATCTTTAATTGATACCACACATGAATATGCAAAATCAATTGTTGGTTTTTCTTCTTTTAATATTATTTTTTTACCTCCTAGCGCATTATGGATTGCTTTACTACCTACAATTAGATCTTTGAGTTCATTTGGAACAATGGAAATTGGTATGTCTGGACCTGGCCAATTTTTATCTGAAGTAAAATGTTTCTCTAAAATTGAGGCACCTAATGCAATTGCTGCAAAACAAGTATAGTTTCCTATGGAATGATCACTCAAACCAATTACGGCTCTTGGGAAAGAATTCTTTAATTCTTCTAATGCCCCCAATCTCACTTTATCATATGGTGTAGGATATATTGATGTTACATGTAATAATGCATAATCTACATCTGCATTTTCTAAAATCTTTACTGTCTTCCTTATAGATTCTATATCATTCATTCCTGTGCTTAGAATAATTGGCTTCTTGAATTTTGCAATATGTTCTATTAGTGGATAATTATTACATTCACCTGAACCTATTTTGTATGCTGTAACTCCTAAATCTTCTAATCTATTTGCAGCTTCTCTTGAAAATGGTGTATTCAAATAAATCATTCCTAACTCTTCTACATAATTTTTTAATTCACTTTCTTCATTTTTTGTTAGTGTACATCTTTTCATAATGTCCCAAATTGACTCTTTTGCATTACCAGGCATTACATTATTTTTTATCATTTCGTCCTCAATTATATGACATTGAAATTTAACACATTCAGCTCCTACTTCAAATGCATCCCTCACCATTTGTTTTGCTTTATCAAAATTCCCTTCATGATTGATCCCAATTTCGGCAATTATCAATGGTGGGTAATCAATTCCTATATTTCTTGAACCAATTTTTATGGAATTTGCCATTTTTATCATTAATTTTTATTCTTATTGGTTATTTTTGTTATTGTAAATTAGTTTTTAATAAAATCCCAGGGTAATTCCCTTCCTAATAATTCTTGTAACTTTATGGAATCATCCCTGAAAATTTCTTCTAACATTTTTTGATCACTTTGATTTAGTTTGGGTTTCTTTGACTCGGTTAGTAAAAACTTTTCTTTTATACTCCATCTTATTTTGTCTGGTAATATCTCTCCAGCAATGGGCATAATCTTTCTATCTCTCAATAATAACTGTGATAATTTCCCTTTTGGTTTTGAGAATATATTGTATGTTTCTTTTTTCAACTCAGGTATTTCACAATCTATTTTAAAAAAATCCATTAATTCCTCTAATGTTTTCTGTACATCTTTTACAAATTCCTTAAATATGAATACTTTAACATTATCTTTACCAAAAATATCAAAATATCTCTTTACGCTATCATGGTAAAAACTAGGAAGCAGACAATAACTTTCTGAATTAAATCCATCTTTTAACATTTCTTTTTCTTTTTCTATTCGTTCAGAAAATGACATTTTTTCAACTCCTGCTGAATTAAACATTAGATAATGTGAAAATGAACGCTGTACAGGATGTCTTAATATCATAACTATTTTTGCATTAGGTACATCTTGTTTGATTAGTTTTGGTGATTCCGGATCAATTAAATAAAAAACACTAGCTTCTCCAACCATCTGCTTTTCAGTTGCATCGTTAAATAATGATAAATATTTTTTCTTATCTTTCAAAGGTTTTGTAAAGAATGATTTTGGATAATTTCTAGTATAGTGCTCAGGAGATTTTTTTGAAGGAACAAAAATTTCTGGGATCTGAGTTAAGTAATGATATAGAGATGTTGTTGCCGCTTTTGGAGAACCCACTATAAAAAAATCTGGTAATCTATCTTTACCCATATTAGATTGCCTCCTGATCTTATTTTAATACTTTCCATTTTTTGATTACTCACATTTATGGATATATATAGTATGTATCAACCTTTACTCCTAAAATCAACAGTATTACACCAGAAAATCTAAGATCAACATTATTCATTTTGGGAATGTGACAGATCATGACAAGATTATTTTAGAATTAAGACAAGAAATCAAACAGCTCAAATTACTCATAAATGATTTAATAAAATCAAATGACGA
>Ga0114931_10009097_pt1 | contig 11937 bp, 11 predicted proteins | sample 2SBtaG_FD_89579 | JGI IMG/M metagenome (GOLD analysis project Ga0114931, IMG submission 89579) | Deep subsurface microbial communities from Kolumbo volcano to uncover new lineages of life (NeLLi) - 2SBTROV14_V59a metaG | ecosystem: Environmental > Aquatic > Marine > Volcanic | place: Kolumbo...
AAACAGACCTGTATCCAAGCCGTCGAGCTCGGCGAGATCGCTTTTGCTGTGCTGGAACCCGAGGCGCAGCCTCAGGAACTCGGTAGTATAGTAGGTGAGGAAAGCGGCGAAGGTCTCAGTATTGAGATCGGCATCGGTGACCGATTGTGTGTCGTCGTAACGCAGGCCGAAGTAGGTGTTGTGGCCGAGTTGGTACTGAGCCCAGCCGTAGTAGCCCACCGGCGATACCGTGCCGCCCCCGCTTTGATCTATATCGGCCGCGAGTAGCTCGGCGCCGAAGATGAACGAATGCCACTGGCCGGTATGGAAAGGCTTCCACTTGTAGGTCAGGTCGAGCCCATACAAACCGGCGTCCAATCGGCCGGCGCGATCGGCTTTTGCCCGATACGCCGAGCCACCCAACTCCAGGTCTTGGCCGCCACCGAGATCGAAGAACCAACCGAGATGGGCGAGGTAGGCGGGATTTTCGCCACTGTTTGCACCGTCGACCGCCGTTCCACCCCCGTTCATGATCGAAAGGTGCGCCGTGAGAACATTGTCGTCGCCAGGCGTCGGCAAAAAGAACTCCGCATCGGCGCCATCCCCGATCAAGCCGTCCTCGCCAAGAAAGGTCTGCAGAGTACGCGGGCGTGTCGGCCACGGCAGATCGTGGGTATGGAGTTTGTTCATGCGGCCGAAGTCCGTCCGGAAACGCCCGACCTTCAGCTTGAGCCCGGCCGGTGCGACCTGAGTGCCGGGAATCTTCTTGAGCACCACGTAGCCTTCTTCGACCGTCGCATCGAAGTTTCCCGCGGCCCCCGACTCCAGCGAAGCAATCAGGACACCGTCGGCCCAAGGGTCGATGGCCGCACGAAAATCGAGTTCCGCCTCGCGCAAACGCAGTCGATCGCTGATCGTATCGCCGGCTTCGTTGGTGACCCGGTGGTCATCGGTACGTCCAAGGAAGTTTCCGAACACGGTAATCGCCGGGTTGAAGGCGCTCGCCCGCTGCATCGGTGTCGTCGAAGCCGGCGGCGGCGGTAACAGCGCCGGCTCTTCTTCAACGACCGGTTCACGTTCGCGCGGCTCACGCGCCGACTCGTCCTAGCGCTTGCGGAGTTCTTTGATCTGCTTGCGAAGCCCTTCCATCTCGCGTTGATGCCGTTGCTCCATCTTGTTCATCCTTTGCTCGATCGCATGGACCGCCTGCTCGACCGCGCCGCCGTTCCCAGCGGCGGCCGCGCCTAGTGGCGTGGCCGCCACCCCGAGAACCACGAGTGGTAGGAAAAACCGTTTCGCTGATTTCATAACAAACCTCGTTTACCTGTGGATCGCCGCGCCTTCCGGAACGATCGCGATCGCATCAAAAGCCACGGCGGCAGCAGACCGCCGGTTCTTGGTGTTCTGGGACTCGCGCCTCGGGTCCGTACTCGCCCGACACGCCGGCAGTTCAGATCAACTCAGACGTACAGAGGTGGGGCTCGCGCCGATCGACGCTGCAAGATGGCCGACCCCGCCACCCGATCGGCTACCGAGACAACAACGACATACCGGGCTGTGAGTCCCGCGCAGACGTGCTGCGGAATGAGCGCCGGAGAACCCAGCGCGTGACAGAGGCGGCACCGACTCGCGTCGGAATGCAACGGGGAATGCCGGTGCGACGGATCGTGACAATCGGTCGCACACAACGAGGCCGTGCTCGCGTCGCTACGACCCACGTGGCTATCGACATCGAGAAGCGCCCCCAGATGGGCGCTGCGATGCCACGCGGACATCACCCCCAACTGCGACAAGCAGAAGGCGACAACAAGTCCTCTTCGCACGAACAACTTCATTTCGGTCGCCACCGTCGCTTCAGGGCTCCCCGAGAGCCTCGAGAAAACGGTTCATATCGGCATCGGATCCCACGCTGACTCTGACACCACCGCGCAGTCCGGGCTCGTCGAACCAACGAACCAAGATGCGCTGGTCGCGTAGTATAACATAAACGGCACGACCACCAAGATCGCCACAGTCCAACCAGAAAAAATTGGCGGCGCTGTCGCGCACGGTCCACCCGCGCTCGCGCAGCACACCGGTCACTCGTTCGCGCGTGGCAACCACGCGCTCGACGTTCGCGCGCATCCAGTCCAGGTCCTCGAGTGCCGCGACACCGGCGGCGCTCGACAACCGTGATACATTGTAGGAGTCCTTTACTTTGATCAGTTCACGAACCACCGGTGACGACGCAAAGACCAGTCCTACCCTCGCACCAGCGAGCGAAAACGACTTCGACAAGCTCCGCACCACCACCACGTTCGAGTACTCGTCGAGAATCCCCAAGGCCGATCTTCCGGCGAAGTCGCCGTAAGCCTCGTCGACGACAACCATCCCCGACGAGGCCTCGGCCACCCGACGAATCGCTTCGACGGCGACCGGCTCTCCATACGGAGAGCCCGGCGTGCAGATGAGCTTGATCGGAGCCTTCGATTCGACCAGAGCGTCGGCCACTCGACCGCCCCCGGGATCAGCGATCTCCGTACAGCGTCCGCCCACGATCTCCACCAAAGTGCGGTACACGAAGTAGGTCGGCACGCTGAAGGCGACCTCGCCCCCCTGCCCCACGCAAGCTCGCAAGCAGATGGCGAGAAGATCGTCGGAACCGTTTCCCACCAGGACCTGTTCGGCTCGGGTACCGTAGACCTCGGCGGCTTTGTCGCGCAGCTCATCGGCGCACGGCGACGGGTACAAGCGGAGGTCCTCCCCGGCGGCCCGCGTCACCGCTCGAACTACCCTGGGCGAGGGGGGATACGGGTTCTCGTTGGTGTTGAGCTTGATGAACCGCCCGCCGCGCGGTTGTTCCCCGGGGACGTACCCACGCATGCGCGCGACGGATTCTCGAACGGGCGGCTTATGCATACGACCGGTGACCGAACTGTCTTCAGCGGGTAAAGCGCCGCAACTCGACCGTCGGACCGCGCCGCAGTCCCGGTCCACCACCGTCGTCATGGTCACCGTCGTCTCTGTGCGCGCCGGGACGCTCGGGGGGGCGATGAACCTTCTTACCGACCGATGAGACCTTGTCTTCGATGGTCTTGCGCAAAGAGTCGTCCTCGGGAAGATTCTCGAGGGCTTTGGTGTAGTACGTGAAAGCCTGCGGGGCATTCTGCTCCTGCTCAGACGCAACGGCGAAATAGTAATAGCCTCTCCCTGCGTTCCCGTCCTTTTCGTATGCCCTGCCGAGTTCTCGTTGTACTTCAGGACGATAGCGCGACAATTTTAAGGATGTTCTAAGATGCTCGACGGCCGAACCGTAACGCCCTTGCTGGTATTCGACGGTGCCGAGATCGGCCAGGGCGTCCCAATCCCCTGGAACATCACGCACTCTGCGTTCCAACCGCACCGCAGCTTGCGCGAGTTTGCCGCGACGTGCGTAGGTCCTTCCGAGTTCGCGATCGACGTTACGTCCGTCCTTTTCCGCTTCTTCGAGGTACCGCTCGGCCATGCCGTAATCCTCACCCTGGGCCATCAGAACGCCGATCAGCTCGAGAGCCTCCGGACGGTCGGCCGCCGAAGCCGTATCCAGGCGCCTTTCGTAGTCGGGGACCGCGCCCCACCGCGTCTGTGAGTTAGCGCGCGCAATTGCCTGTACTCGCGCCAATCGCCAACTCATGACCGGCGCAGGGCCCTGCCACTCGAGCTTCTTGAGCGTCGATTCCAGATTGGCCATTCTCTCGCCCGTCAGCGGATGCGACAAGAAATACGGAGGCACGGATGCCGGATCGAGTTTTTGCTCGTTGTAAATGACCCGCAACAGATTGAGCATCGCGTGAGGATTGTATCCGGCCTTTTCGGCGTAGTGGACTCCTAGAAAATCGGCTTCTCGCTCCATGTCGCGCTGGTACTTCAACTTAACGGTCTGCCCCGCGGCAAGAGCCGCTTGGCCCAGGATGGGATTCACCACCGCGGCAAAAAGTCCCAACAGTGAGGCGTAGTTCGCCGCCGCCGATTTCTGCTGCATGCGTATCGCATGGTGGGCGTTGACGTGGGCGATTTCGTGTCCGAGCAAACCGGCCAGTTCGTCCTCACTGCCGATGCGCGCCAACAGCCCGGCGTGCACGAAAATCTTTCCACCAGGAATAGCGAACGCGTTGATAGTATCGTCACGGATCACGTTGAACTCGTACTTGAAAGGTTGCTGGCCCAGAGTGGCGACCAAACGGTTACCGATCTCACGGACAAGAGAGGTAACCTCGAAGTCTTCGAACAGATAGGCCGGATTCGCGCGAACCTTCTTCATGATGTTGTCGCCGATTTTGCGTTCTTCGGCGACCGAGGCTCGTGCCGGAACCGAGGCCGAAAGCAATCCGGCAACCAGAACTAGGAGAGCCGCGTTCCTCGCCCGCGGGGTCACGACAACCCCTCAGCAACCGCACCGGCGAAGTAGGTGATGATGAAGTCGGCTCCCGCCCGCTTGATCGCAGTCAACGATTCGTGAACGACACGATCTTCGTCGAGCCATCCACGCTCGCAAGCAACCTTGATCATCGCGTACTCGACGCTCACCTGGTAGGCCGCCGTCGGGTACCCGAAACGGTCTTTCACGCGCCGCAAGACATCCAGGTACGGAAGCGCCGGCTTCACCATTACGATGTCCGCGCCTTCCTCAATGTCGAGTTTTACTTCGCGCAACGCCTCGTCGCTATTGGCGGGATCCATTTGGTAGGAGGTACGATCGCCGAAGCTCGGCGCCGATTCGGCGGCATCACGGAAGGGGCCGTAAAAACCCGAGCAATATTTGGCGGCGTACGACATGATCGGTAGCGACTCGAATCCGTTTTCATCGAGCCGGCTTCGGATGGCGCCCACACGTCCGTCCATCATATCGGAAGGAGCTACCATGTCCGCACCCGCCTGGGCGTGGGAAAGAGCCTCGCGGGCGAGAAGCTCCAGGGTCTCGTCGTTAGCGACCTCCTCTCCGTGCAAGACCCCGCAATGGCCGTGGTCGGTATATTCGCACAGACAGACATCGGTAATAACGACGAGATCCGGGGCCACCCTCTTCATCGCCGCCACAGCGCGCTGAACGACACCCTCCTCCTGGTAGGCATCGCTCCCGCGCGCATCCTTGCTCTCGGGAACACCGAACAGCAGTACCGACGTCACGCCCGCGTCTCGGGCTCGGCACGCCGCCTCGGCGGCCCGGTCGACCGATTGCTGAAAGACCCCCGGCATCGAGGCAACCTCGTTTTCCACTCCCTCTCCGGGGACGACAAACAGCGGCAGTATCAGATCGGAGGGCGCAAGCCGGGTCTCTCGTACCAACGCACGCAAAGCGGAGGTGCGCCGCATACGGCGCAAACGCTGCTTCGGAAACGACACAACACCCAAAGTTACGGTAGCCGTGCTCGCTTTGCAAAATAGACGACGATCGCGCGCGTCAAGGCGGGGATGGTATATTCGTCGGGCATGATCGCGGCCTGCACACCGTAATGAGCAAGGCTCTCGGCGGTGATCGGCCCGATGACGGCCACCGGGATGCGAGCGAGGAGTTCGCGTCCTCGATCACCGTTTACAGAGACAAAGTTATCAACCGTGCTGGAACTCGTGAACGTCAGCAGGTCCACGGCGTCGTCCGCGAGTGGCTCGGCAAACCTTGGAACGATGCTCCGGTACAAGGACACAACGTCTACGCGCGCCCCGCGAACGCCGAGCTGTTCGGGCAATAGCTCGCGAGCGACTTCGGCCCGTGCCAACAGGATGCGCAGTCCGGCCACCTCGCCCAGACTTTCGAGCAAAGCCTCCGCCCGATACTCGCGGGGTCGGCAATCGACGCGCAGTCCGCGATCCGCAATCGCCGCCTCGGTGGCCGGCCCTATGGCCGCGACGCGCACACCGGCGAGTTCACGGACATCGTGGCCGTAGTTGCGCAGGCCGGCGAAGAACCGCTCGACGCCGTTCACACTCGTCAGCACAAGCCAGTCGTAGTCGGCCAGACGCCCCAGCGCAGCCCCGATCGGTGCCGAGTCGGAAGGCGGAGCTATCTCGACCGTCGGGTAGGCAACGACGTCGGCGCCCAACTCGGCAAGACGCTCGGCAAACTTCTTCGCTTGCCGCCGCGGCCGCGTCACGACGATACGGCGGCCGAACAAAGACAAGGACTCATACCAAGCGATCGAGTCGGCCAACCCTGCGACCCGCCCGACGACGAGAACCCCCGGCGGCCTCAGCTCAGCTTGCGCACAGGCTTCGGCAAGTCGCGACAGCGGAGCACGCACGGTACGCTGACGCGGAGTGGTTCCCCATTGAATCGCCGCCGCCGGGGTCGCCGGCGCCAGACCGCCCGCCATCAGCCGTTCCGCAACTTCGCCTACCTTGAGCATCGCCATCAAGACAACGATCGTTTCCGCTCCCTTGGCCAAAGACTTCCAGTCGTACTCGAAATCCTTGCGAGCCTCCCCGGGTCTTCCCGTAACGATGGCAACGCTCGACGCCATCTCCCGATGGGTGAGCGGGATACCGGCATAGGCAGGAACCGCCGTCACCGAGCTGACGCCGGGTACGATCTCGAAGTCGATTCCCGCCGCGCGACAGGCTTGTGCTTCCTCCCCCCCGCGACCGAACAGAAACGGATCGCCGCCCTTCAGGCGTACCACCGAGAGGCCCGCGCGGGCATGCTCGATCATGAGCCTTTCGATTTCGGTTTGTGGTACCGTCACGCGCCCATGACGCTTGCCTACGAGGGATTTTTCCGAGGTTTCGGGAACGAGATCGAGTAACCGCAGATCGACCAACTCATCGTAAAGAACCACGTCGGCGCGCATCAATCGATCGGCCCCCTTACGGGTCAATAGCCCCGGATCCCCAGGCCCGGCCCCGACCAACGATACTCGACCTCTGCCGGCGTCCTCACTCATTGCTCGTTTCCTTGCGTGGCTCCTTCTCGTTCAGCGGGCTCATCCCGTTGACATCACGCCGTCGTTCGAGGCCGACCCCACCGGCACTCCCGACTTGCGACTCAGCGACTCGCGACGACGGCCGTTCACGATGGTAGCTCACGCAAAATCGCTTCGGCCCCGTTGCCGATCATGCGGCGTCCGACGGCTTCTCCGAAAACCCGCGCCGACGCCCCATCACGAACTGCCCGACTGTCGCCGTCACGGACAACCCGAGAGCCGTCGGGAGAGCAAACCACGGCATGAAGAGTCATCTTCCCTCCCACACTCACTGCGTTCGCGCCTAACGGGAGATAACAGCTGCCTCCCATGACGGACGCCAGAGCCCGTTCCGCCTCCACGTCGCAGCGACTCCGCGGACAGTCGATGGCACGCAGGCAGTCGAGAACGGCCTCGTCGTCGGCCCGTGAGGTTATCGCCAGCGCCCCCTGCCCGGGCGCCGGCACCATGACGGCGACATCCACGGCCACCGCCGTCGCCGGAGCCGCATCCAGACCGAGCCTCGCCAGCCCGGCCGCCGCCAAGAACGTAGCATCGATCTCGCCGCTCTCGACCCGCCGGAGCCGTGTCTGCACGTTGCCGCGAAGAAGCACGGTGTCGACGTCGGGCCTCGCCACCGCGAGCTGAGCTGATCTCCGCAAACTGCTGGTACCCAACCGCGTCCCCTCGGGCATATCGGCCAACTGCCAGCCGGCCATCGAAATCAACACGTCGTGGGCCTCCGCACGGCGCGGCACGGCGGCGATCACAATCCCGTCGGGCAACTCGGTGGGCACATCCTTCAGCGAATGCACGGCACAGTCGACGCGCCCGTCGGCAAGAGCCTCGTCGAGCTCCTTGACGAACAGGCCTTTGCCGCCCGCGTCTCTCAGGGCACGGTCGACGACACGATCACCCGTAGTTTGCTGGGCGACGATCTCGACCGCATCGCAGGAGCGGGTGTCGATCAAAAGTGCAGAAACGAGCCTGGCCTGTGCAAGCGCGAGCGGGCTGCGCCGTGTTCCGAGCCGCAGCTTCATTCTTCGTCACCGAGACCGAACAGTTCATGCAGGGCTCCGAGGAGGCCCCGCTCGTGAGACCGGTGCTTAGGATTCTTGAGCGCTGCCGTCGGCTGGTGCAGGAGCTTGTTCACGATTGCTTTCGTCATCTTCTCGACGTGCTCTCGGTCCTCGTCACTCACGGTCTGGAGTTTCGGCAACGTGCGACGCACTTCTTCGACACGAATAGTTTCCGCGTATTCGCGCAGTCGGTTCAACGTAGGTACCACTTCAAGTTTCTCGAGCCACTGCCAAAACCGATCCACTTCATCCTCGACAATGGCCTCAGCCCGCACCGCCTCCCGCTTTCGCTCCTCACGGTTCTCGTCAGCTACCGCCGAGAGATCGTCGATATTGTAGAGGTAGACATCCTGGAAGCGGTTGATGCCCTCGTCGAAATTGCGAGGCACCGCCAAGTCGATGAAAAACATCGGACGGCGCTGACGCTCACGCATCGCCTCGGCAATTTTCGCCGCGTCGAAAATGCGACCGCCCCCGGACGCCCCGACCACGAGGTCGACGAGCGGCAAGTAGCCGGCCACCCTCTCGATTGGCACAGGTGTGCCTCCGAATTCACGGGCGGATTCTACGGCTCGATCAAAAGTTCGATTGGCGACCATGATCCGAGTCGCCCCGGCTGCGGCAAGATGGCGCGCTGTGAGTTCTCCCATCTCGCCGACCCCGAGCAGAAGCACGATGCGCCCGTCGAGCGATTCGAAGATCCGTTCGGCCAAGTCAGTGGCGATCGACGCAATCGAAACTGCCTTCGAAGCGACCGCAGTCTCGCTGCGCACGCGCTTGGCTACAGAGAAGCTCTTGTGAAAGACGCGGTGGAGGATCGGACCGCAGACCTTCGCGTCGGCTGCGACCGCGAATTGTTCCTTGAGCTGCCCGAGGATCTGCGGCTCGCCGACGACCATCGAATCAAGGCTGGCGGCTACGCGAAACACGTGTCGCACCGCTTCGCGGCCTTCCATCTCAAACAAGTAGTCCTCGTGTTCGGCGACGTCGAGGCCGCTGGGCCGGAACAACTCCGATCGAAGATCTTCCGGCACCCGCCCCGACTCGCTGCAACACGTGACCAATTCCACCCGATTGCAGGTCGACAGCACCACAGCCTCGTCGACTCCGTCGACCTCGAGGATGCGGTGTCCGACCTCCGGCAGCTGACCGTTGAGCGGGGCCAGGCTCTCACGCAGGGCCACGGGAGCCGACTGGTGGTTTACTCCGATGACCAGAAGCCGCTGCACGACGGAAGTCGGACCCGGCTCTCAGGAGCCGAAGCCCCCTCCGTGACGCCCAGGCAACGGCAGGAGGTTGACCGACAGATACGAAACCACCAAAACTCCGAAGCCCACGATTGTCAGAGTGGCGGCCAACCGACCACGCAAGCCGCGGGTCAGACGGAATTGCAAGAGGCCTGCGTACAAGAGCCACGTGATAAGCGACAAAAGCTCGCGCGGCTCCCAGGACCAGAAGCTCCCCCAGGTGCTCATCGCGAAAATCCCGCCGGTAATGATGCCCAAGGTGAGCAAGGGGAACCCCCAAGCCAGACACCGGTAGTTGAGCCGATCAACTGCTCCAGCGACGGCAATCGAAGAACGATGTGGCCGCTCTTGCGCGATTTCAGCAAGCTTTCCTGAACCAGGTAGATGACGCTCACGGCGAAGGCCAAGCCGAAAACGGCGTTGCCGAGAAACGCGAAGGTCACGTGGACCGGCAGCCACGGATTGCGTAAAAGCAACGGCACCGTCTCGACATCGCTGTACAGGAACACCGAAGCCAGCGTCATGGCGAATACCAGCGGGCTGATAACGGCGCCGACAACCCCGATGCGGCTACGGCTCTGCAGGATCAAGAAGCTTCCGGCCGTCAACCAGCCGAAAAACGACAGCCCCTCTCCGAAGTCCGTGGCCGGCACCGTACCGATAGCCAGCGTCCGCCATAACACCGCAACGGTTTGCAGACTGAACCCCAACGCCAGCAGCAACGAGGCAACCCGGGGCGACACCGACTTGGGCCTGAGAGTGTTGACGAAAAAGAATACCGAGGCCAGCAGATAAATCGCCGACGCGAGTTTGAGTGTGACCAATTCCACGAGATCAGCCTAGCCGGATAGCAAGCCTAGCTATGTAGCACGATGAGCCTTCCGAGGACATAGCCGCCCCATAACCGTCCCGGCCGACCCGGTGGTCAGTTCGGGATTCGCAGGCGCCGGCCGTAACGAAGGTGGCGAGGATCGCGAATTCCGTTGGTGCTCTTGAGCCTGTGTACGGACGTGCGATAGAGCTGTGCGATCCCGGAGAGGGTCTGCCCTTTTTGCACGCGATGGATACGGAATGGCTTCGTCGACGTGGCCTTGACCGGCGGTACCCGGCGGGGAAACGGGACTTTGATTACCTGCCCGGACCGCAACCGGCGTGGATCCGAGATGTGATTGTACGTCTTGAGCGAACGTACCGAGGTACGGTACATCTGCGCGATTTGCGAAAGAGTCTGCCCCCGCGCCACTCGATGGGTGGCATGATAGGGAACCTGCGCCGTCCGCAAAGCACTGCTCGGTAAGCTTGCGTAAGCAGCCGTGAACTTCTTTTTCGCCGCCGCTGGTACGGTGAGTTCGTAGGAACGCGGGACCCACAGTTTTCCTCGTACAACGTCGGGAAGAAGAGCCGGGTTCCAACGTGCGAGTTCGGTCGTCGACATGCCGGCACAAGAGGCCAGCCGCGACATCGACACGAAATGGTCGAGGGTGACCTGCTCGCGAAAGTCTGGCGATCCGTCCAGACCGGGGCACACCTTGCCGGCATTGGCGACGACGTCGGCCGCCGCCAACAATTCCGCATAAAAGTTCGCGGAGGCGAACCCGAAGCTGCGGCTCTTGTATTGCTTTTGGATGATCGAGAAGTCGGTCGTTCCTACGACGCGAACCGCACGCTCCATCCCAGCCTCACCATGGTTGTACGCGGTAATGGCTAACGGCCAGGTGCCCAGAAGCTCGTAATTCTGTCGCAAGTAGCGCGCCGCGGCTTCCGTTGCCCGCAACGGGTCGCGGCGTTCATCGACCGCATAGTCGATGCGCAGGAAGCGACGCCCGGTCGTTCGCGTGAACTGCCACATGCCGACCGCGCCCGCGTACGACATCGCGTCGCTTCGATACGACGATTCCACCAAAGGAAGAGCGGCCACTTCCTCGGGTACACCGTGGCGCCAAAGAATTTCGCGCATCGCGGGTAGATAGGGCCACGCCCTCTGCATAGCCGCGCAGAACTGATGGCCGAGTCCGCGTTGCGGCCGCACCCGGCCGACGAGTTCCGCTGCACCAGCGACGGAACCGAATTTCTTGCTGATCAGCGCCGCCAGGCGTCTTTCTTCGTCGGTTTTGCGACTTCCGGCCGCGATCCTCTCGAGGACAGCATCAATCCGATGGGTTTCGGCACGCATACGAGTCCTGAGCGCTCGTTGGATCCGGTAGGAGCTTCGGCCGCTGTCGACAATATCGCCAAGATCGGCAATCGAGTACACTAGGTCCAGATACTTGCGATCGTGAAAGACCGCTTGCCGACTCGTGTAGTGAACAAAGATTTTTTTCCAAAAAGCAACGTTGGGCGCGAGATCCGTGTAACGAACCAAATGCGGTGTGGCGTCGGCTCGTGCATACGAGGTGGCCGCGAAGGCTACGAAGAACAGGACAAAAGCTGACGAATAGAGCCGGTTGTGCAAGATCGGAACCCTCGGTGGAAACAAGATACAGGATGTATCGTAGCAAACAGCTTATCAGCTTTCTATGCCCTGCGTTGATTCTTATGGGTTGCAACGCCGCAATGCATGGCAGAACGCAGGAATTCACCATTGCGCTTGAAGCGATGCCCGCGCAGCTGGACCCACGTTTCGCCACCGATGCCAATTCCTCGCGGGTCGACAGCCTGGTTTTCGCCTCGTTGGTCACCGTAGGTGACGACGGGGGGTACCGACCGTACCTCGCACAC
>Ga0114931_10009098_pt1 | contig 11936 bp, 14 predicted proteins | sample 2SBtaG_FD_89579 | JGI IMG/M metagenome (GOLD analysis project Ga0114931, IMG submission 89579) | Deep subsurface microbial communities from Kolumbo volcano to uncover new lineages of life (NeLLi) - 2SBTROV14_V59a metaG | ecosystem: Environmental > Aquatic > Marine > Volcanic | place: Kolumbo...
GCTTAAAACCTAAATCGTTGACCGTAGGCGATTTTAACCGCGACGGTTGGCCCGACGTGGCCGTGGCTAATTGGATTCAAAATTCGATCACGTTGTTCAACAACACCGGCCAGGGTCAGCTCGCTCAAGCAGGTACGTTACGCGCTTTGGCGGGACCGTTTTCGCTCGTCAACGGTGACCTGGACGGCGACGGCACGTTGGACCTGGTCGTGGCTAACTTAGAAGGCCAAGCCGTTGCCGTCTACTTGGGAGAGGGCAACGGCCATTTCGATACCCCGTTCAACTTGTCTGTGCCCGAGCGACCGCTGGGGCTGGCGCTCGCCGATCTCGACGGCGACGGCGACCTGGACATCGCCGTCACCAGCTTGGGCAACGATTCCCTAACGGTGTTGTACAACGACCTCGACCCGTAAAGCCCGTGTTTTGTCATCGCTTAGCACATGCTAAGGGCTATTTAGTGAGCTTTGCCGTGGTCGTCCTTGCCAGAATGCCAAACGCCTCGTTCAAGGTCGGGTGGGGATGGATACTCGTGGCCAGCGACTCCAACGTTGTCCCCGTGCGCACGGCCAGGGCGGCTTCGCCGAGCAGGTCACCGGCGCCTTCGCTCAATAGGTGGATGCCCACCACTTGTCGGGTGTCCGTTCTATAGACGATTTTTAGGTACCCTTGAGAGAGACCATCGATCTGGGCACGGGCGTCAACGGCGTAGTCGTAGTTGGCCACGGCCACGGGATAGCCTGCTTCTTTGGCCTGCGCCTCGGTCAACCCCGCCATGCCCAGTTCTGGGGTGCTGAAGATGACGTCGGTGTTGAGTTCTGGGGTGGGAAACTGCGCCCGTTTGCCCAACAAATGTTGGGCCACGGCCAACGATTGAGCCACGGCCCAATGGGCAAACATCAGTTGACCGGCCACATCGCCCGTGGCATAGATGTGGGGTTCTGTGGTCTGCAAATGGGCGTTGACCTTAATGCCGTGACGGTCGTGGACGACCGCTGTGTTTTCTAGCCCCAGCCCCTCGCTGTTGGGGTGCCTGCCCGTAACCGTCAGGACGAACTCCGCACAAAGCGTTTTTGCGTTGCCCAGGGCATCGGTATAATTCACCAAGAGCCCGTCGGTGGCCTGACGGATGGCGACAACGCGGGCGTTGAGTTCCAGTTTGATGCCGTCCGCCTCGAGCTGTTTCTGGAGCCGAAGCGCCAAGGCTTCGTCCACGGGCAGCAGGATGCGGGGAGCCATTTCTAGCATCGAGACGTCGGTGCCAAACGTATGGAAAATTTGTGCCATCTCGACACCGATAGGGCCGGCGCCGATCACGGCCAAGCTGCGGGGACGGTGGTCTAGTTGCAACATGCCCTTGCTCGTGATCACGCCGGGCAGATCGATACCGGTAATGGGGGGGAGGTTGGGCGCAGACCCCGTTGCCAAAATCGCGGTCTTAAAGCGTACGTCAAAGGCGGTGCCTTCCGGCGGCTGGACCCACGCGCTGTGCGCGTCTAGCAAGCGGGCGTGGGTCTGCGGCAGCGCTTCGAGGGTGGGAAACTTCTGGGTCTGATGAAAGGCGCCCTGCGCGCGTTTTTGCAGGATGTCGTGTTTGCGTTTTAAGAGCGTGGCCCAATCCAGTTCGATTGCCCCTGCGGGCACGCCCAGGCCAAAGTCTTTGGCCTGGTGCAACTGGCGCAGGCGGCGGGCCGACTCCCACAGAATTTTTGAAGGAATACAGCCTTCAAACAGGCACGTGCCGCCGAGGCCCGGACTTTTTTCAACCAAAAGTACGCGCTGGCCAGCAGCCGCCAGCGCCAAGGCCGCCGGGGTCCCGCCGGGACCGCCACCCACAACCAACACATCTACGTCACGTTGTCGTTTAGACATGGTTTTCTCTCCATATAAATTCGGTGAAAATAGGGTTTTTTAACAAGTCGCTTTCTCGTTTTAGGCGATCGGTGATCTTGTTCTGCGTGGCTACGCGATAAAAGCTGATCCCGCTTCCCAGAGCAATTTCAACGCGATCAACACCAGAATGACGACGTAGCTCTGTTTGACCCACTTGGGTTTGGCTTTGTCTGCCATGAAGCGCGCGCCACTGAGCGCGCCAACCAAAATAGCGACCACCGCGATCAACGTAATCGTCAGCGGGAAGTGGCCCTGAGCCACGTGGCCGGCGAAGCCCGAAAACGAAGAAAATGCCGCCACCAGTGAGGTGGTCGCCGCCGCTTGTTTGGTGGGGTAACCCATCCACATCAACAGCGGGGCCACGATAAAGCCACCCCCGATGCCCAGCATCCCGGCGATGAAACCGATGCCCACCCCCAAAACGCTGCTGACCAACACCCGACGCCCCAGCGGCATCAACGACTCAGGTTCTTGGCGACGAGAGGTCCAGGCCATGCGCAAGGCGGCCAGCAACACGGCCAGCGCGAAAAAAATGAGCAGCATGTCCTTGGGCACGTAGGGCTCGCTCAGCGCCCCCACAGGAGCGCCCAACGTGGCAGCCAGGCCCATCGGCCAGGCCCCTTTCCAGTCTACCAGGCGTTTGCGGCTGTAGGCGATCAAGGCCAGAAGCGTGGTCAGGCCGTTGAGCAGCAGGCCCAACGGAATGGCCTCAGTTTTGAGGTCAAAGCCTATCCAGTGAAACAGGGGCACGTACACCATCCCGCCGCCCATGCCCAGCATCGCAAACAAGAACGAGGCGAGCAGGACAACGCCCCCAGCGATCAGGTACGTCATCGTCATCTCCTTTTATGAGGAAGGCAGGGGGGGACGAGCCCTAACTGACTTCATCCCCCCCCGTTGATGGTGAGAGGGTATCAGAGTGAATCCACGAACGCGGGATCGCTGACCGCTTTGCCCTGGGCGCAGGGGATACAGACATGTTTGCCGTCTTTGATGCGTCCGTACCCTTCGACCACCATTTCTCCGCAAGACTCACACACAAATGATGAAAAACTGTGGGGGGGGTCCTGGTAGGCGTAGTCAACAACCTTGCCGACTTTGAGCAGCTGATCGTCGCTAGAATCCATCACCCGGGCGATCAGCGGGTCTGCGACTTCAGCGGGAACCTGGGAAGCGGGGATGCCTTGCGAGCGGTATTGGGTGATAAAATCGGACTGTTTACTGGCTTCCATCGCCTCGGCTTTGGGGCTCACTCGCACGGCGCGTTGGGTCTTTTTGTCGATCAGGGTCAGCCCCCACTTGCCCAGCTGCAGCTTGCGGATCGTGCCCTTGCCAAACGTACACCCCGTAATGGCTTGCACGCCGTCGGCAAAACAGGTGGCGCAGTGGTCGTCGCCCAACTCCACCAGCGCCAGCAGTTGGCCGTCCTTGGCCCGTTCTACCCCCAGCGCGTTCATCGCAGCCGCGCCCGCCCGCAACCCCATCGGCATCGCCGGACAACGGTGGCCGTGCAGGGCCAGTCCTCGTTCGAAGTAGTCTTTGGCTTTGATCATGGTGTAACTCCTTATAAAATTGGGTTTCATCGTCTAACATTCGCACAGCTTCAGCGCCAAGCGGTTGTGGCCACGCTCACGTTGATGACGCAGGAAACATCGATTTGAACTCATAAACTCGCTACGCGTTAGGCTCCTTTTTTGGCTTCAAGTTTGGCCAACGCTTGACGCATGTCTTCGGTGACGATGGAGGAGACCGCCTGGAGTATTTCCAGCACGTGCTCGTCCCTGATGCAATAGACCACCTTGGTTCCCTGCTTACAGTTTGAGAGGATGCCAGCGCGTTTTAAGGTGTTGAGGTGCCTGGACACGGTCGAGCCGTCCAAAGTGAGGAGGGGCTCCAGGTCACAGTTGCAGCGCGGGCCTTCGGCAAGGGCATTCAGCAGGAACAAACGCACCGGGTGGGCCAGCGCCTGCAGAAAGCTTGCCTCGCGTTCGTATTCTTCCGGTAAGGGGGTTTTTCTTTTCATGCTATTTTGCGCCTCCTTGCATCGACGCAAGGATACGCTTCACCCAATCAGACGTGTATGATCGAGCGCATGAAAATATATGATCCGGATCATACGTCAAGTTTTTTCGGCGTACGTTGAACGTGACGACGGGGGCGCTTTGAGGGCGCCCTACTTTTCAATCAGGCGTCACGATCGTGGGCACGACGATGGCGTCGGGCGAGGGGGGCGTTTTCGACAGGGCGTCGCCGAAGTGACGTTCCAAAAATCCCATTAGGCCATAGACTTTGTGACGTGTTTGGGGAACGTCCGTGGCCACGATGTCGAGCAAGCAGTCGATCACGCGCGCTTGCTCGTCGGCATCGACTTGGGGGTGTTTTTGTTGGAACGCTTTGAGGCTGTTGAGGGCGTGTTGTCCCAAGGGGCCACCGCTTAGCTCGACCACCTGGATGGGACTCAGTTGGCGGCGCAAAAACTTGAGCCCTTCGAGCAAGTCGCCGTCTTGGGTGCTGGGGTTTTCGTCCAGAAAGTAGTAGAGGTCGCAGGTCAAGGCCAGCAGCAAATCCAACGCCTCGGGCCGGTTGTGCCTGATGAGCGGGACGATTTTTTCTAGCCACGTTTCGTAAAACGCCGCGGCCTCGCGTTCGCGCTCGTAGCGTTGGTGACGCTTGAGGTAGGTGCACGTTGCGGGACAACGGATTTCGTCCAGGCGGTGTTGCCCACACGTCTGGGCGTCAATCCACCCTGCGAGTGCAGGGCACTTCCGTAGGCCTTTGCCTCGTTCTGCATGAACGTTGAGGGCCATCGCTAGAAGTACCCAAACTCCATCCGGGCTTCCTCGCTCATCTGTTCTGGGGTCCAGGGGGGATCCCACACCCACTCCAACTCCACTTGCAACCCATCGCCGAACTTCATCTTCAACGCCTGTTCCACCTCGCGGTGGATGACGTCGTAGAGCGGGCAACCGGCCGAGGTCAAGGTCATCTCGAGGTAAACTTTGTCCTCGTTGGGGATGTCGACGTCGTAGAGCAGCCCCAAGTCGACGACGTTGATGCCGATCTCGGGGTCGTACACGTTTTCGCGGATCGTTTCTCGTACGGATTCTGTGGTGAGGGACATGGTGTTCTCCTTGTGTTAAATCATGTCGACGATTTGGGCTGCAATGTGTTTGAAGGTCAGGCTGGCAGGGTGTTGTGGCTGTGAGCTGACCAGGGGCTGACCCGCGTCCCCGCTGCGGCACAGTTCGGGGACGAGCGGCAACTGGCCCAGCAGCGGGATGCCGTGCTGCTCGCTGCCTTTCTGGCCACCTCCGTGGCCGAAAATCTCCGTTTGGGAGCCACAGCCAGGACAGACAAAGTAGGCCATATTTTCGACGATCCCCCAGACGGGGACCTCGAGCTTTTTGAACGTGTTGATTCCGCGGTGCACGTCGTCGAGGGCCACGTCTTGTGGCGTTGTGACCGCGATGGCCCCGTCCAGACGCACGTCTTGGGCTAACCCCAATTGTACGTCCCCCGTGCCGGGTGGTAAATCTAGAATCAAAAAGTCGAGCGCCCCCCAGCGCGTGCCCTCGAGCAACTCGTTGATCCCCTTGGTGAGCATGGGGCCCCGCCAGATGAGGGGTTCGTTGGCGTTGACCATGTACCCCACGGACATCGTTTTGACCCCGTGTCGTTCGAGCGGCAGGATCGTTTTTTTGTCCATCTGGGGCCGCTCCGTGATCCCCATCACTTTGGGGATGCTTGGCCCGTGCATGTCGGCGTCGAACAGCCCCACGCGCTCCCCCAAAACGGTCAAGGCCACGGCCAAGTTGGCGCTGACCGTGCTCTTGCCCACGCCGCCTTTCCCGCTGAACACGGCCACGACACAACCCACCTGGGGCAGGCGCAACGTGCGGGGTGCTGTTTTTGGGGGGGGAGTGTTTTTCGGTTTGGGGCCAGCGACGAACTTCACCTCGACCGCTCCCACGCCGGGCAAACGTTCGAGCGCTGCGGACACCCACGCCTTGAGTTCGGATTTTGAGGCGTAGGCCGGGATGTTAAAGTCTAACAACAGTGAGACCCGGCCCCCGTTAACGCTCACGTCCTGCACGACGCCCAAGGCCACGACCGATTTGTTGACCCTAGGCACGATCACGCCCTCGAGCGCCTGGGTGACGTGCTCGCTGGACAGGACGGTCACAACAACACTTCTTTTGCGAGCACGTCGGCCAGGCTGAGCTCGGCCAGGCTGGCCTCGAAGCGCTCGTTGATGATCCCCCACACGTCCGTCGTGGTGCAACCGTGGGCGATCTTGCACTTGAGCGCGGGGTCCAAGCACACCACGAGGGCGATGGGGCCTTCGAGCGCGTGAACGACATCCCTGAGCGAGATGTGGGAGGCGGGCTTGGACAGGCGGTACCCACCGCTGCGGCCGTGTGTGGCTTCTACCAACCCCGCTTGGCGCAATTCCTGCATGATCTTTTCTAAAAAAGAGTCAGGGATGCCGTGTTGTAGGGCGATGTTGGCGATGGGAACGGCTTCCTCAGGGTGCAGTGCCAACTCGCTGATGGCGCGCAACCCGTAGTCTGTCTTCCTCGTCACTTGCATAAGCACCCCTAAATTCAGACCGAGTCAATCGGCTATTTAAGGATAAAAAAAACACCCCTCCATGTCAATTCCAACGTCGTTGGGCGTGGACGATGTTGTTTGCGCCAACGCTTCACCCTGCCTACAATTTTAACCCTGGAGCGGTCGAGCGTTGGAGGGATGGCTGAGCGGACGAAAGCGACGGTCTTGAAAACCGTTGTAGTGCAAGCTACCGAGGGTTCGAATCCCTCTCCCTCCGCCAGCGGGGGTGTGTTGGGCTCACAACGCAGAGGGAACGGGTCGTCCCTCTAAGCGTATCAACAGTGTGTATGACCAATACCTTAGGAGGTACGTATGTCAAAAAAAACGATGGCCGTCGTTGCTGGTACGGGACTTGGACTGGTCGCGTTCGCGGCCCTATTTTTTGTGTTGCGCCCGACGTCTCTGGCTCAGAACGAGCCGTTGTTCCCCAAGCGCACGTTGAGCGTGTCGGCCCAAGGCAGTGTGAGCGCCGTGCCTGACGTGTTGCAAGCGCGACTTGCTGTGGAGACAAACGGCGCCACTTTGGACGATGCTTTGAGCGAAAACAACACCCGCATGGCCGGCGTTTTGGCCCAACTCAAGGCCATGGGGGTCGCGGATGAAGATGTGCAAACAACAGAGTTTTTCATCAACGAGGTCAGGGACCGCGACGGCAACTTCACGGGCTTTCGCGTGTCCAACGGTCTGCTGCTTACCGCGCGCAGCTTGGACCAAGCCGGCGCCTTGCTGGACCAAGCGTTACAGGCGGGGGCCAATCGAGTATCCCAGGTCCAATTGAGCGTCTCGGACACGTCAGGCCTGCTGAGCCAGGCCAGGGCGTTGGCCGTCAAAAACGCCAGAGCTCAAGCGCAAGAGTTGGCCGACGCCGCGGGCATGTTTCTGGGCAACCCGCTCACGATTTCGGCCTCGGGCGCGGCGCAACCCGTCGCCTTCGCGCGGGCTGCGGCCTTGGAGTCCGTCAGCGGCGCCGTACCCTTGGCGGCGGGTTCTCAGCGCGTCAGCGTGACGGTCAACATCACGTTTGAGTTGTTCTAGGGGACGGGCGGCCGCTCACAGGGGAGCGTGCGTGGGAAACCTGTACGTGGGGTTGTTGCACTACCCCGTGAAAAATGCCCGCCAAGAGGTCGTGGCCAGCGCTTTGACCGGGCTCGACCTGCACGACATCGCGCGCAGCGCAAAAACGTTTGGGGTCGAGCGTTACTTTTTGGTGACCCCCTTGGCCTCTCAGCGGCGGATTGCCAAAAAGATGGTGGCCTACTGGTCGGCGCCCGACGCCCGGCCCGCTAACCGCGCTGAAGCCTTGAAAAACGCGTGTGTGGTTGCTACTCTAGGGGACAGTTTTGCGGAGATAGCATCTTGCGAAACGGAAAGACCCTTGTTGGTCGCCACCTCGGCCCAGCAGTCGTCCGTGGCTCAGATTGGCTACGAAAAACTGCGCTGTGATCTAGAGTCTTCCGCCCGTCCTGTTTACCTGTTGTTTGGAACGGGCTGGGGGCTTGCCAATGAGCTGTTGCCCAAGCTCGATTATGGGTTACCTCCCATCGAGGGGCCGGGGGCGTTTAACCACCTTTCCGTTCGTGCAGCCGCAGCGATCATCTTGGATCGATTGCGGGGACAAAGGGAGAAAACAACATGTCAGACCATTTGATCAGAACGGTCGAACAAGACTTTATGCAAAAGGCGTTGCCCGAGTTTCGTCCTGGGGACACCCTGCGCGTCCACGAGCGCATTCTCGAGGGCGGCAAAGAGGGCCGGGAGCGCGTCCAGGTGTTTGAGGGCGTGGTACTCAAAAAGAGCGGCGGTGGTTCAAACGCCATGTTCACGGTGAGAAAGCTCTCCTCGGGGATCGGCGTAGAAAAGGTGTTTCCGTTGCACTCGCCCAAAATAGCGCAGGTCGAAGTGCGCGCGCGTGGGCGCAGGATTCGGCGTGCTAGGCCGAACTATTTGAGGCAGGGTTGATGGAGGAGCGGTTTTCAGAACAGCCTGAAGACGAGCAACAAAGTCCGCAAAAGTTGTCACCGGAGACCGAAGCCGTTAACGCCGCTTCCCCGACGGGCGCACGCTCCGAGGACGAGAGGGTGGTTGAAGGACCGCTCGGTGGGACGGAGGACGGAGACGGTGTGCCTGCTGCTGCGCCTGCTGATGGGGGGGGCGTCTACCCCCAACCCGGGTTAGAGTTTGGTTCCGAAGCTGCCCCCGTAGGTCCCAAGCCCCTCTTGTCGCGTTCGCTCAACCGCCTAGGCATCCCTACGGGACGTTTTATGGACGGGTTGCTCGATTGGATCCAGGTGTTGGCCGTTGCCGCTTTTCTGGCTTGGTTGACGATGAGCTACGTGGTCGTGCGCATGCGCGTGCCCACGGGTTCGATGGAACCCACGATCCACGCTGGTTCGAGCTTCTTTGTGGACAAGCTGTCGTTCGATTTTCGACAACCTATACCGGGGGATATCATCGTGTTCTGGCACAACGAGAACAGCGAAAAGCGCGTTCGCTACGTCAAGCGCATGATTGCAACCGCAGGTCAAACCGTTCAAATCAAAGACTGTGTCAAGTACCCTCCAGCGGAGTGTGGTATCTACATCAACGGCAAAAAACAACGCGACAAAGCCTTCGATCGACCCTACTACAGCGGTGGGAAGATGGGCGAACAGGTGTGGACCGTGCCCGAAGGCCACTACTTCGCCCTCGGCGACAACTCGCGTAACAGCCTGGACGGTCGTTTCTGGGGCTTTGTGGACGCCAAGGATTTCATCGGGGAACCGTTCCTGCGCGTGTGGCCTCTGAACCAGTTCGGGTTTATGAACCGTTACTTGGGGTCAGCCCCGTAACATAGCACGAATAACCGCTGGCGTAGTTTTTGTGAGCGCTAGGTGTCCATGTGTTTCCAGAGGTACCACGTGGCCAGGGTGCGGTGGGGTTTCCACTTGTTTCCGTGGCGGTGCATCGTGCGTTCTGCAGGCAGTTGTCGATAACCGTACACGCGTTGGATCGCCTTTTGAATCCCCAAGTCGGCCACAGGAAACACGTCCAGGCGTCCCAGGGTGAAGATGAGAAACATCTCGGCCGTCCAACGGCCGATGCCGCGCACTTGAATTAAACGCTGGATAACGCCTTCGTCGTTTTGTTGACCCAGAGCAGCAAAGTTTAACTGACCCTCGCGCGCCTTGTGGGCCAAATCCCTCAAAGCCAGCACCTTGTTGCCCGAGATGCCCACGCCACGCAACCCCCCGTCGTCCGTAGCTAACAACGCTTCAGGGTTGGGGAACGCTCCCCGATAAAGCGCTTGAAAGCGGGCGGTGATCGTGGCGGCCGCCTTGCCGCTGAGTTGCTGGTGCAGAATGGACTGGCACAGCGAGGCGAAAGGGTCGCTGGCGTCGGGGACCAACGTACACGCCCCGTGCTGCTCGATCAACGCCCCCAGCGTTGGGTCGGTCTGTTTGAGTTGTCGCAGTTCCCGTTCGTAACGCATAAAAAAAGTGGGGGCGAACGCCGCGTTCGCCCCCTGTCATGGCCAGGTCAAATCCAAATAAGGGATCGGAAACCGCTTAGAACGTCTTGGCCTTCTCGACCGCTTCCTCGATCCCGCCGATCATGTAAAACGCCTGTTCGGGCAGGTCATCGTGCCGCCCTTCGACCATCTGAGCGAAACTTTCTACCGTTTCCTCCAGGGTCACGTAGCGGCCTTTGAGGCCGGTGAAGCGTTCGGCCACGAAGTTAGGCTGGCTCAGGAACATCTCGATCCTGCGCGCGCGGGCCACGGTCTTTTTGTCGTCCTCGCTGAGTTCGTCGATGCCCATGATGGCGATGATGTCTTGCAAGTCCTTGTAGCGCTGCACGATGCGCTTGACTTCCTGGGCCACCTCGTAGTGCCGCTGCGAGATGAGCGTGGGGTCGAGCATCGTGGATTTGGAGGCTAGCGGATCGACCGCGGGGTAAATGCCCTTGGCCGCCAACGCGCGGTCGAGCTCGATCGTGGCGTCGAGGTGGGCAAACGTGGTGTGCGGCGCGGGGTCGGTGAAGTCATCCGCGGGCACGTAGACCGCTTGTACGCTCGTGATCGAGCCGTCCTTGGTCGAGGTGATGCGCTCTTGCAAGTCGGCCATCTCCCCGGCCAACGTGGGCTGGTAACCCACCTCAGAGGGCATGCGCCCGAGCAACGCCGAGACCTCAGAACCGGCCTGGGCGAAGCGGAAGATGTTGTCGATGAACAGCAACATGTCCTTGTGCTCTTCGTCGCGGAAGTACTCGGCCATCGTGACGCCCGTTAGGGCCACGCGCAGGCGCGCGCCGGGCGGTTCGTTCATCTGGCCGTAGACGAGCACCGTGCTGGGTAGCACCCCGGCTTCACGCATTTCAAGGTAGAGGTCGTTGCCCTCACGGGTGCGTTCGCCCACGCCCGCAAACACCGAATAGCCCTCGTGTTCGTAGGCCACGTTGCGGATCATTTCCATGATGAGCACGGTCTTGCCCACGCCCGCGCCCCCGAAGAAGGCTACCTTACCTCCCTTGCGAAACGGGGCCAGCAGGTCGATTACTTTGATGCCCGTCTCGAATACCTCGTCCTGGGTGGACTGGTCGACGAGCGTGGGCGCGCTGCGGTGGATGGGGTAGTGCGTCTTGGCCTTGACCTCGCCAAGGCCGTCGATGGGCTTGCCCAACAGGTTGAAGATCCGTCCCAGGGTGCTCGTTCCCACGGGCACGGTGATGGGCGCGCCCGTGTTGACCACGTCGAGTCCACGGCTCAGGCCGTCTGTGGAATCCAACGCGATCGTGCGCACGACGTCGTCGCTGAGGTGCAGCGCCGTTTCGAGCACGAGCACGCCGTCCTTGCCGCGGTCGATCGTGCAGGCGTCGTTGATGCGGGGCATCTGCCCGCTGCTGAAGCGCACGTCCACGACGGGGCCCTTGACCTCGATCACCCGGCCGATGTTTTCAACCGCTTTTTTCGCTGCCTTCTTGCTCTTCGTTTTCGGTTTCGCTTTGGTGGCCACGTTTGAATCTCCTTTCACGTTGACGTATAAGTCACCCTTTTTGCTAAATTCTACGCCGTTTTAAGCGCCTCGGCCCCGCCCATGATGTCGAGCAGTTGCTTCGTAATTTCTTGTTGTCTGGCCTTGTTGAACTCCAAGGTCAAGTCGTCGATCAGTTCGTCGGCGTTGTCCGTGGCGTTCTTCATCGATTGCCGCCGGATGGCGTGTTCGCTCGTCTTGCTCTCGAGCAACATGCGGTAGATCTGAGACCTGACGTACTGCGGGATGACCGCCTCGAAGATGTGGGCCTGCGAGGGCTCGTAAACGTACTCCAACGCCCCTGAACCTGAATCCGTCTCCCCAAACGTTTTGGGGGGGGCCAGGGGCAGCAAGCGCTCTACGGCCACTTCCTGGCGGAAGTCGTTGAGGTAGCGCATGTAGACCACGTCGAGCGGCAACCGGTCC
>Ga0114931_10009099_pt1 | contig 11935 bp, 9 predicted proteins | sample 2SBtaG_FD_89579 | JGI IMG/M metagenome (GOLD analysis project Ga0114931, IMG submission 89579) | Deep subsurface microbial communities from Kolumbo volcano to uncover new lineages of life (NeLLi) - 2SBTROV14_V59a metaG | ecosystem: Environmental > Aquatic > Marine > Volcanic | place: Kolumbo...
CTCTCCACCACCAAGGGCGCGAGCCTGGAGCGGACCGGCTTTGCGCCTGGCGACGGCTGGGAGACCGCGCAAACGCCCTGGCCCGGTTCAGCCGGGGACTTCGGCAGCCCCGGCCAGTCCTACGTCGAGCCGCCGCCCACAGCTACGCCGACGCCGGGTTCCACGGCCACGCTTGTTCCATTGCCGACTGCTACGCCAGCCACGCCAGAGCCGACCGGCGCGCCCACGGTTCCGCCCATCGACGGCCCGCCTCCCCCGGTCTTCATCAGCGAATTTCTGGCCAACCCGGACGCGGTCAACGACAGCGAGGGCGAATGGATCGAACTCTACAACGGCGATAGCGCGGCCGTGAACCTGCGCGGCTGGCGTATCGCCGATCTGGGCAGCGACGGCCACACCATCGCCGATGATCTGGTCATCGAACCGGGTGGCTACGCGGTCATTGGTCGCAATGGGGATCGCTTGCTCAATGGCGGTGTGGACGTGGCCTATGTCTACAGTTCGTTCAGCCTGGCCAACGGCGACGATGAAATTCTGCTGCTCGCGCCCGGCGATGTCGAAGTGGACCGGGTAGTCTGGGGTGACGGCGGCCTGTCCACAACCAAAGGCGCGAGCCTGGAGCGGACCGGCTTTGCGCCTGGCGATGGCTGGGTGACCGCGCAGACGCCCTGGCCCGGTTCGGCTGGCGACCTGGGCAGCCCTGGCCAGGCCTATACCAGCCTTGGCACGCCCGTCCCCACGCCGTCCGTCTCCCCTACGCCGGGTGCATCGCCGACTATCGCTCCGTCACCCACGCTGCCGCCATTTGGTGACGTTTGGTCGCCCGCCACAGCATCAGGATATCTCCGCATCGACGAGGTCGCCTTCAAGTCAGCGGACCGGGAGTTCATCGTCCTGCGCAATGTCAGCGACAAGCCTCTCAGCCTGGACGGCTGGCGGGTGGGCGATGCTGAGCGGCCGGGTGATGGCGAGGGTATGTACGCCTTGCCCGGCGACGCCATCCTGGCATCCGGCGCACGTTTCGTCATCGCCCGCAACGGCGCGGCTTTCCGGTCTGCGTTCGGTCGCGCCGCCGACGCCCAATTCGAGGAGAGTGACGACCCCGCGCTAGTGCTGGAACGCCTGCCCGGCCTGGCTTCCGGCAAGTGGGCGCTCAATGACGGTGGTGACGAAGTGGCGCTACTCAACCCAGCGGGCGAACTGGCCGACAGGGTCACGTACGGCAATGGCGACTACGCAGCCCTGGATCTCGCCGGTCCCCTGCACCCGCCGGCCGGTTTCAGCCTCCAGGATACGCCTGTCCAGATGAATGTGATGGCGGAGGAGGATCAACGTCAGCGTTGGCTTTTTGCGCCGCCGGATCCGTTCGCCTCTGTGGCGTTGCCTGCGCCCCTGGCCCACGATAATCCGGCGCTGGATGATGGCATGGTCGCGGTCTGGGGCAGCCTGGGCGCGCGTAGCAACTTCAGCGATGGCTTCACTGCACCGCCCGCGTACTTGGCCGCGGCCGCGGCCGCGGAGAGTATCGATTTTTTGGCGCTGGCCGATGACGGTCACGTGACGGCTGCGCCTGCCGGCCCGCCATTGACGCTGCCGGCCTGGCGCTGGCAAGGGAGTGATGACGAGCAGGCCATCGTCTACGCGCCGCGGACGACCCCGGCGGCCAATGCCGTTCAACTTCAGGCGTGGCTGGAGGAAACGTCGGCCTACGCCCAGTGGCTGACTGAACCCGCGCCGGATAGCTGGCCCGTGGTCACCATGCCTGGCGACGACGTGTACGCGCCCGGCGGACTCCAGCCGCTGATCGACGCCTGGGCCGGCCGCGACTATCCGCTCCTGCCAGCGGGTAACGCCAACCCCAGCCTTCCCGGTCGGCTGACGCTGCACCCCCGGTACGCCGGCCTGGCCGTGCAGAGCCGCGATGCGTTCGGTCTGGCCACGGCCCTGATCGAGCGCCGGGGCTGGCTGACCAACCGGCCCGGTCTTTGGCTCACCCTGCGCGCGGAGATGGACGACGGTCTCACCCGCTGGATGGGAAGCGCGATCCCGTCTGCCAACGAGATCACGCTGGACATTCGCTATGGCGACCCGGGCGGCGAGGTGGCGGGGTTGGCTCTCTGGCAAAACGATCAGCCGATCCAACAGTTGGACGTCCCGCCGGCCGATGGACATTGGCGGGTGCGTACGCCGGCTATCCCCGGCGTACGCCTCTTCGTGGTCGCCACCCAGACCGATGGCGACTTCGCCGTGACCGCGCCGCTCTTTGTACAGGCGGGCGCGACGGCTCAGGTGCGCCTGAGCGAGGTCATGCCCGCGCCCCAGCGGGATTACAACGGCGATGGCGTCGTGGACAATGACGACGAATACATCGAACTGGAAAACCTGGACGCAGGACCAGTCTCCCTGGCCGGCTGGCAGTTGAGCGACAAACTGGGCGATGAGACGCCCGGCCGCCGTTACACCTTTGGCGGCGGCGCTTTCATCGGCGGCGGCCAAAAGCTGGTCATCTGGCGCAGCGAGAGCCGCCTGAACATGAACAACCAGGATGATTACGTGCGCCTGCTCGATCCAGAAGGCCGGGAGGTGGACGCGGTCGGGTGGACCGTCGCGCCTGGCGGATCCATCGGCCGCGATGAGGAGAACGGCGATTGGCGGCATGACACGGTCCCGACGCCCGGGGAGGTCAATCTAGGCATGCATGGCACGGGCAAACATCCGGTCGAGACCATCGATCCGGGAGAAGGGCAGGCCAGCGGTTCACCTGGCTCCTTGGCCCTGGCCAAGCGCCAGGGGTTGGAGCGCTGGGTGGAGTTTCGGGGCGTGGTCACCGCGCCGCCGGGCCTGTTCAACGCCAGCATGTACGTGGCCGATCCGGCCGAGAATGGCGTCACCAGTGGGTTGGGCGTTCGGGTCTATCTGCGTCGCGGGCAGTTACCGGCCCTGGAGGAGGGAGACTGGGTGCTGGTGCAGGGCGTGACCAAGTCATTTCGGGGCGAGATGGAGATCCGACTGGACGATCCATCCCAGGTGTGGCGCATCGAGGGCGGCGATCCCCTGGCCCCCCTGCCTGTCACCATCGCCCAGATCGGCGAAAGCCTGGAAGGGCGGCTGGTCACCTTTTCCGGCGTGGTCAGCGGCTGGCAAGGGGATAGCCTCTACCTTGCGGATCCGGATCAGCCTGACGTGGACCCTGTGCGCGTCACCGTGCGGAGCAGCCTGGGGTGGAGACGTCCTTATGTGGAGAAGGGCGAGCGCTTCATCGTAACTGGCGTGGTGGGGCAATTCGCCAAAGAAAAGCCGTGGAATGGCGGCTATCGGGTGCTGGTGAGGTATGAGGCGGATTTGACGAAAATTGAAAACTGATGGGAGAATTTTTTGCGTAACTTCTTTTCTGACAGGACGTCATCAAAAGTGGCAACCGTTAACTCTTACACTCTTGACTCCTTGTTACTGACATTCATCGCCGGTTCGGAGCATCGAGTGACCAGTCCTGAAAGAGGGCCACTCATGGATGATGGCAACAGCAGCTTTTCGGGTTTTTTCTACTTTGTACTCATCGTAGCCATCCTGGCGGCCATTGGATTTTTTCTCCTGGCCGCCGCTGCCGCAGGCAGCGGGCTGTGAGGAGATGAGGGGGTGAGGGGATGACAAGGTGACAAGATGACAAGATGACGCATAGTCACCCTGTCACCCCCTCACCTCCTCATCCTCATAGATGCGCCAGCCCAATTCCTCCGGGCTTGCGGCGATTGCGTCCAGTTTCAGTTTCACATAGCGCCCGGTCGCGGTGACGGCCACTGAACCATCGGGCAGGTAGAGCTCGCCAGCGCCTTCGAACAGCCGGCGGGTGTCCCGGGTGACGCGCCCGCGCGCGATCAGTTCGACGCCCAGGGGGACGGGCTGGCGAAAACGCACCGCGAGATCGGCGGTGACGCCCCACTCGGTATCCGCATAGCGATCGGCGTCCTCTTCCTCGGCATTCTCCGCTGCACCCGCCTCGCTGTGATCCCCGGCGCGCTCGTTAGTATGATCATGGGCGTGAGCATGGGCGTGATCATGTTGAGCCGCCGCGTTGATGGCCCGCCCCATGACTTCGTCCAGGATGCCGCTGGCCACACCGCCGTGCATGCGCCCCGGATAGCCCTGATGGACCGGCTGCCCGGTGAAGCGGGCCAGCACTTCCGGTTCGCCCTGTTCGTTGACCGTATTGTAAAAGCGCACATGCACCCCGGCGACGTTCTCCACGCCGCAGATGAAACAACAGGCGCTATTAGGTTGTTTTTTCATTGTTTATCGTCATCTCAAAGTATCTGCTCAATAACCTGGGGAGAGTCCATCGCATTGACCGGACGTCCTGGGGTGAATCGAATTATTTTTGGTCAATGCGACGCACTCATCCCGAAATATTGATGTGATATATCTCAAATTCTTAACTTCAGCGTCAATCCGTTGCCTACAACGCCTCGATCTTGCCGCTCAGCAGTGAAACCAGGAAGGTCTTCTGTTCAGCGGCGTCGAAGAGGATGGAGACGGTTGCGTCCCCCTCGCTGCCGTTTACGTCGGTGACCACGCCATCGCCGAAGCGGCTATGTCGCACCCGCAGACCGGGGGTAAACTTCACGGGAGGCGCGCCTGGTCTGTCTGTTTGCTCGCGTCGGTCGGGAACCGCTGCGGGCGAGGCCATGAGACCGCTTTCCCGATCGCGCCAGCTTTCGGCCAGATTGGCCATCATTTGCTCGGGGCGTTTTCGGACCAACGCACGCAACTCCGAAGTTCGCTCCCGGGCGTCGGCCAGGGCCGGCATCCAGGCCCGTTTTTCCTGATCCGGGCGGTCGCCGGTGGCCAACATGCGACTGGCGCGCGCCAGCACCCGCAACAGCCCATCCAACTGCTCGACTGGCTCCTGGTTAGGGTCGATCAACGCCAACTGCACGCCGTTGATCCGACATAGCTCGGATCGGGTCTGATCCCGTTGCTGGGTTTCCATCGCCTCCCAATCACTCTGGCGACGCTGGCCTTTTGCGCTCAGGCCCACGAAGCGGATGGCCACGCCTACGTCCGGGTAGTAGCGATCCAATTTCAGGCGGCGGCGGGTGGCCGGGTTGATCAGCCACGGGGGGCTGACGTTGTCCTGTCCTGGGGTATCATCGAAAATCCTGGCTAGAATCTCTCGCCAGGCGTTCATGGCAAAGTAAGCGCTCATGGGATTTGTCGTCCTCTATTGCGTTGTGCGTTATATTCGCCGCTATCCTAGCACATCCGTTCCGGTTTCGCAATCCCGTTGGCTTTTTGACGCGAAGGCGCGAAGACGCAAAGAAACGCAAAGGGGTTTTGTTTTTCTCTGCGCTCCTCTGCACCATAGCGCCTTCGCGTCAAAGCATTACTCTGCGTCAAATAAGGGCCTGTGCTATAATCGCGAGTCATGACCGTGCAACAGGAGCCTGCGCCCCTCGAATCCACCACAACCGACGAAGATCAAGCCGGAAGGCGTCCCATCACCCTGGACAGCCGGGGCGTCGCCCACGCGGCCATGATCGTCATGTTCTTCTTTGTGCTCAGCCGCGTCACCGGCTTGGCCCGGGAGATCGTCATCGGCGCGCAGTTTGGCACCAGCGCCCAGTTGGACGCCTATCTGGCCGCCTTTCGCATCCCGGATATCCTCTTCCAACTGGTGGCCGGCGGTGCGTTGGGCAGTGCGTTCATCCCCACCTTCGCCGCTTACTTGGTCAACAAGAGCCACCGAGATGCATGGCTACTCTTCAGCCGGGTGCTGAATCTGGTCACCCTGATATTGGTTGTGGCCGCGGGACTGGCCGCGATCTTCGCCGAGCCATTGGTGGCCCGGGTCATCGCTCCCGGTTTTCCCCCTGCACAGCAGGCGTTGACCGCGAGCCTCATGCGCTGGATGCTCCTCAGCACGATCATTTTTGGCGCCAGCGGGTTGGTCATGGGCGCGCTCAACGCGCTGCAGCACTTTCTGCTGCCCGCGGCCGCGCCCGTGCTCTACAATCTCGCCATCATTGCCGGCGCGTGGTTCCTGGCCCCGCGCATGGGCGTCTACGGCCTGGTGGTGGGCGTCGTCGTCGGTGCGCTGGCCCATCTGCTGGTCCAGGCGCCCGGTCTCTGGCGCTATGGCGGTCGCTATATCCCCAGCATCTCCATCCGCGACACCGGGGTGCGCGAGGTGGGACGGCTCATGGCCCCCCGGGTGTTGGGCCTCTTTTTCGTGCAGATGCAGTTTTTGGTCAACACGATCCTGGCCAGCAACCTAGCGCCGGGCAGCCTGAGCGCACTCAACTACGCCTGGCTGTTGATGCTGCTGCCCCAGGGGATCTTCGCCCAGGCCCTGGCTACGGCAACGTTCCCCACCTTCGCGGCCCAGTATGCAGGCGGTCGCCATGAGGAGATGCAGCGCGCCTTTGGCCGCACCCTGCGCACCGTCTTCTTCCTCACCATTCCCGCGGCAGTGGGGCTGTACGTGTTGCGCACGCCGATGATTCAGGTGCTGTTGGAGCGGGGGAATTTCACCTCCGAGAGCACGGCCATGGTGGCTTTCGCGCTCCAGTTCTACGCCATCGGCCTAGTGGCCCATTCCGGACTGGAGATTACCGTGCGCGCCTTCTACGCGCTCCACGATACCATGACGCCGGTGCTGATCGGCATTGGGGCCATGATCCTCAACATTCTGTTCAGCCTCTGGTGGGTCCGCTATCTAGGCTTTGGCGGCCTGGCGTTGGCCAACAGTGTGGCCACCACATTAGAGATGGTGCTCTTGCTGGCGCTGTTACGCAGGCGGATGGGGGGCATCGAGGGCCGCCGTCTGACGCGGGCGGTGTTGAGCAGTAGTGTGGCCGCCGTGGGTATGGGCATTGCCGTGACCGTCTGGCTGCGCTGGCTGCCGGCGCATCTTCCCTCTGACGCCTGGGGCGTTTGGGTGGCGGCTATCGGCGGCGCGATCATCGCTGCGGGCGTCTACGGGGCCATCAGTCTCCTCTTCAGAAGCGATGAGCTGCACGGGGCGCTGGCCCTTGTGACCCGCCGCCGCTGACGTCACCTTGTACAGCGACATTCTTCCTTCGTCATGGTTCACCCCATGGTTTACAAATCCATACGGCCGTAGGTGCGGTTTGGAACCGCACGGTCTGGCTATACCGCACGGTCCTGCATATCGAAGATCGTGCGTGTCTGCTCAATAAAGCGGGGAAGTCTATTGCACTGACCGGGCGTATCGGGGGAATTCGGCCTGTATTGGGTCAGTGCGACGCACCCCGTCCCGAAATATTGAGGTGATACGATCGTGCGGCTACAAGCCACACCTACTTGTCCGGCAATTGCATCTGACGTAGTTCACTCATTGGGGAGAGATCGGGTTCGTTTCTAATAGAAGACTAACCAAACGCTTATCTGATTCCGGCACAAAATGTGGTATGCTATCTGCAATCGGACCCGATCCGATTTTGGCGCGTTCTCGATGGGCGCGCATGTCGACGGAGGAGTGGTTACATGTTCTATTTCAATCCAGTTTATTTTCTTTTCGCCTTGCCGCCCTTGATCCTTGGCATGTGGGCCCAGGCCAAGGTGAAATCGGCCTTCAAAAAATATTCGAAAGTGCGGACGGCCTCAGGCGTAACTGGCGCACAGGCTGCGCGGCGCATTCTGGACGCCAACGGGCTCCAATATGTGGCCGTGGAGCGCGTCAATGGTTTCCTGTCAGATCACTACGATCCGCGCAGCAAGACCCTGCGACTCAGCCCGCAGGTCTACCAAGGGGCGAGCCTGGCCTCGGTGGGGGTGGCGGCCCATGAGTCTGGCCACGCTCTCCAGGATCAGACCCACTATAGCATGTTGCGGCTGCGCTCGGCTATGGTGCCCACGGTCCAGTTTGGCAGTTGGCTGGGGCCGATTATTTTCTTCATCGGCCTTTTCATGGCGTCGGCGTTTGGCGAGACCCTGGCCTGGGCCGGTTTGGCTATCTTCGGGCTGACCGCGCTGTTCACCATTGTCACGCTGCCGGTGGAATTCGACGCCAGCAAGCGGGCTAAGCAGTTACTTGTTTCCCAGGGCATCCTGGCCCCGTCGGAGATGGAAGGCGTCAACAGGGTGCTGGACGCGGCCGCGTGGACCTATGTGGCCGCCGCGCTGCAAGCCATCGCCACTATGCTCTATTACGCCTATCTGTTACTTGGGCGTCGGCGTTAAGGGAGGGGACTATACGCATGAATTCATCTCGTTTCACATACTATAGCGGCTCATCGTCCGGCGGTGGCTGGTGGCTACTGATGGCGCCGGGGATCCTGCTCATCCTGTTCGGTCTGTCGATCTTGATTTGGCCCCAACTGCTGGCATATCTGGTGGCCAGTGCACTGCTCTTCGCCGGCGTCTCGTTGACCCTGTGGGCCTGGCGGGTTCGCCGCCTTGGAAAGCAGATGAAATCCCGGCATGACCCGACCATCTACTACGAAGATTTTTAGATGGCGGCTCTCGACCCACCAAAACCACTGTTCTCAATCTGACTTCAGTGTGAACAGCGGCCTAAACGTGATCTTGACCTCCACCAACGCGGCGCGCCACCGATTGACGCGCCGCGTTGGCTATGTTATCATCTCTCTTGCGCATGTTCTATCACCATTCAAGCGGCGCACTGAGCCTGCTGACGATTATGCCAACCATCAAGCGTTACCCAAACCGTAAACTCTACGACACCGAAGCCAAGCGCTACGTCACCCTGGAGGACATCACCGCCATGATTCGGGATGGGCGGGACGTCCAGGTGATCGATTACGAGTCGGGTGACGATTTGACGACCCTCACCCTGACCCAGATCATCCTCGAACAGGAGAAGAAGAGCGACGATGGCTTTCTGCCCCGCTCGTTGCTGACCAGTCTCATCCGCACCGGAGGCGACACCCTGGAACATGTGTTGCGGTCCATGCCCAGCGGGCTGCTCCTGCCCGGCGCCGGCGCACTGTTGGGACTGGATGAAGAAGGGGATGAAAGCGGCGAGCGCGGAAGTGAAGACGCTGCATCCGGGGCGGATGAGACTGCGCCCTCAGGGGAGGCTGCACTCGAGGGAGAGGCGTCGGCTAAAGAGAAAACGTCGGGTGGCGACAAACTGGTCGATGTATTGCACCTGCTCAAAATGCCATCGCAACAGGATCTGCAGGACCTGCGCGTTCAGTTGGCTGTCTTGAATCAGCGCCTGGATGAGCTGCTGGCCAGTAAAGGTGATGAAACGCCTGATTCGACCTCGGCTGACGATGAAGCGTCCTCAGCATAGCCCGTCTATATTCTTATGATCCAAGCAACTGCGCCCCACTCTCCCAATTATTCCCCCATCGAGCGGCAACCGCGCAGTAAGACCGCCCTGGTTCTGGCCGGCGGCGGGATCGCCGGCGTTGTGTACGAGATTGGCGCGCTGCGGGCCATCGATGATCTGCTGGTGGATTACACGGTCAGCGATTTTGATATCTATGTGGGGACCAGCGCCGGCTCCCTGGTCAGCGCCTTCATCGCCAACGGATTTTCTCCCACCGAAATCATGCAGGTGATGGATGCCCGCCATCCTGAAATCAGCGGTATTCAGGTGGATGACATCTTTCACACCAATCTGTCGGGTCTCGTCCAGCGGCTGAGCAAATTTCCGCGCACACTGTATCATATTCTCCTCCATAGCGTCACCCATCCCACCAGTCTGGCTATCTCTGATATTTTATGGGAACTGAGCCAGGTGTTGCCGGCCGGCATCTATGACGGGCGGGCGCTGGAACGCTATCTGCGCAATATCCTCACCAGCCCGGGAAACACGAATCGTTTCGACCGACTTAGCAAAGAGCTTTACATCGTCGCCACTGCACTGGAAACGGGGGAGCGGACAGTCTTTGGCTTGGGAGGAAAGAGCATTGTCCCTATCAGTCAGGCTGTGGCCGCCAGCAGCGCAGTGCCGATCCTCTATCGTCCGGTCAGGATTTTTGATCGCGATTATCTGGATGGCGGGCTGCACGGATCGGCCAGCGTGGATTTGGCCATCGAAGCCGGCGCCAAATTGGTGGTGTGCATCAATCCCCTGGTCCCCTTGAATACATCCACGTTTGACAACCCACATCTGATCAGAGATGCCGGCATTCAAGGGGTTCTCAATCAGACGGTGCGCACCATGGCCTACGCCGGCATCCGCTACCACATCAAGAATTTACAGATGAAATACCCGGACGTGGATATCATCCTAATCCAGCCGAGTTGGGACGATGTACGTATGTTTTCCGTGGGTCCCATGCACTATCGAAGTCGCCTGGAGGTGGCTGAACACGGCTTCGAGACCGTGACCGTCGGCGTTTTGGAAAATTATAAGTACTTCCATAATGTGCTGCTGCGTCATAACATCAAGTTGACCAAGGAGTTGGCCAGTGTGGAATTGGAAGAGATGCACAGCAGCGGTATGGACCCGATCGTCATGCAGCAGATCATCGAGCGAGACAAAGACGAGGCTTCACTCTCCACATCGCTTCTTGAGCTGGAGGCCGGGCTGCGACGGTTGCAGGACTCCGTCGGCAATGCATAGGCGTTGTTAGCACCGTGTTCGATCTGCTTCAATTCTTGCTGTCAATCCTGCTGATCGCCTTGGGGGCGCTCGTCTCCGGATCGGACCTATCTCCTCTGTCATCTCCTTTAATCTCTGATGATTCTCCCCAACTGGGCATCTATCTTGGCGTCGTCGCCGACGTGCAGAATCCGCCATCTATAGGAGCGCTGGCGGTTCCGCGCAAGTATACGCCAAGCCCTTTGTCCACGCCAACACCTTACACCCTGCGCTGGCGAATGGGCGTGGGCGCGCCCCAGATCAGCCTTCTCGCCTATGATTGGCCCGACGCACGCCCCGGCTGGGTCCACAACTGGACCTTTGGCGTGATCGGCGCGGAGGGCATCCCCACACACATCGAGGATGTCCGCCTTGACCTGACGGGCGCGGAGACCGGGTTGGGTATGGAGTACGCGCCCATGTTGCGCACGCCGGGCGGCCGCCTCTACTTTACGGCCGACATGATCGGCCAGGTCGCGCGCGCCTATCCCGGCCACGCCTGGCTGGTTGGCAACGAGCCGGACGTCCTGGCCCAGGATTGGTCCACGCCCGCCGAGTATGCGCGCGCCTTTCATTTTGCCTACCAGACCATCAAGGAGGCCGACCCCAGGGCGACCGTGATCGCGGGCAACCTGAGCCAGATCACGCCTCTGCGTCTGGCCTATCTCGACGCTTTCTGGGATGCGTATCAGGCGGAATATGGGGAGGCGCCCTCGGTGGACGTCTGGGGCATGCACGCCTTTATCCTGCGCGAGGAGGCGGGGAACTGGGGCGTGGGCCTACCGCCCGGCCTACCCGTGGACGCACCTGATGGCCGCCTGTGGGAGGTGGAAGATCACGACGATTTAGATCTGGTGGAGCAGCAGGTGCGGGACATGCGCCGGTGGATGGCGGATCACGACCAGGGGGACAAGCCTCTCTGGGTCACGGAATATGGGATTTTGATGCCGGCGGAACTGGATTTCCCGCCCGCCCGGGTGGAGCGCTTCATGCTCGGCAGCTTCGATCTTCTCGACTCGTTGCGGGACCCGGCGTTGGGCCTGGCTGCGGACGACGACCGCCTGGTCCAGCGTTGGCTTTGGTTTAGCGCCCACTCCGTGGATTACCCGGCAGGCAACCTTTTCGACGCCGACGGCCGGCCGACTGGGCTGATGGACGCCATGGCCGGCTATTTGCAGGGACATGACAAGATGACAAGGTGAGGGGGCCAAGATGAGGGGGTGACGTCTCCCCCCCAAGATTGGGGGCCGGGGGGCCAAGATGACCTTGTCACCCCCTCACTTGTCACACCTTGGCATCAATACGCTCCCTGGCCGCGCAGCACCGCGGGGATCGAGCGTAGGAGGATGCTGAAGTCCA
>Ga0114931_10009100_pt1 | contig 11935 bp, 9 predicted proteins | sample 2SBtaG_FD_89579 | JGI IMG/M metagenome (GOLD analysis project Ga0114931, IMG submission 89579) | Deep subsurface microbial communities from Kolumbo volcano to uncover new lineages of life (NeLLi) - 2SBTROV14_V59a metaG | ecosystem: Environmental > Aquatic > Marine > Volcanic | place: Kolumbo...
AAAATTGCGCCCTCTGGTTATCTTTCCAAAGTCCAGAAAATAAGGATCATGTACAAACCAATAATTGTAGCTGTTTTTCCTTTGTTTTTGTTTTCCTCTTTTATCGGTGGCAAACCCAAAGCCAATGCTGCCGCTTCGGTGGAGTTGCATCTTCGGGCGATGTTTGGCGACAAGCCACTCGTCATGTTCCAAACCTACGATTATGGAAGAGGGCAACGCATTTTTTTTGATGTTTTTGATTTCTATTTGTCTGATGTAACCTTGCTGAGTGAGGAATCTGGAAAAGAAGTCAAGGTTATGGAATTGCACCTGATTGATTTTTCTAATATTGCCGATAGCAGTTCTGCCAAAAAAGGCATTACGCTCCGGTTGGACAATGTGCCGCCTGGAAATTATACAGCCCTTCAAATTGGAATCGGAGTTCCAGTCGGCTTGAATAAGCCCGGGGATTACCCCAATTCGCATCCTCTCGGAGGAACCGGGGGCGAAATGCATTATTGGGATGCTTGGAAGAGTTATGTCTTTTCTAGAATTCAGGGGAAAGCAGATGTTGACAGAAATGGTGTTTTAAGCGATTTGGCAGATAAATCTTTGGTGTATCACCTCGGCGGGAATCCCCTGTACCGGAAGATCGTCCTTCCGCTGAGACTCCATTTGAAGAAAAACAAAACCGGGAAAATCCAACTTGATGTGGATTTAAAACAACTTTTTGTCCGTGGAGGTGGAATGCTAGACCTAGCCGAATTCCCCATGACTCATTCACAATCCAATCAGGTGCCACCTATTGCGGAGGATATGGTCAACAAATGGGAAAAGGCTTTTCAGTTAGAGTAGTGAGGGTGGATGGAATCTCTTTTCAACCCCCTCTAAATTGAAAGTGTCATGCAATCGTTTTTCAGTTTTATTTTTTTAATTTTTCTGCTTGTTCCTTCCTGCGATAAGAAACACAAGTTCGATTTACCCAATCCGGCGCATTCTGGCGACGATTTGACTTCGATTCCACACAACCCCCATCCTTACGATTTAAAAAAGCCGGAGTTTTTCCCGACGATGCCTATCCCCGCCGATAATCCAATGACCGTGGAAGGAGTGAAGTTGGGGCGATACCTTTTTTACGACCCCATCCTTTCTTCTGACAGCACCCAATCTTGTTCGAGTTGCCACATTCAAAAATTTGGGTTTTCGGATGGGAAAGCACTCAGCACGGGAGTTGCCGGAAAACAGGGTCGAAGAAGCGCAATGGCCTTGGTCAATGTCGGTTATTTGAGTAATGGGTTGTTCTGGGATGGACGAGTTTCGACTTTGGAAGAACAGCTGTTGCAGCCCGTCGCTGACCCCTTGGAAATGAACGAAAACTGGGACCATGTGGAGGAAAAATTGAGACGACATGCGGTCTATCCCCGAATGTTTCGGGAAGCCTTTCCCATTGAAAATACTCAAGAAATCACTCGGAAATTAGTTGCCAAAGTGATTGCCCAATTTGAACGAACCCTCGTCAGCGCGAATTCGAGATACGACAAAGCCGTCAGTTCAAACAGTAATGGTTTTAAATTGAGGAAGCAGGAATTGGATGGCTATTTTTTGTTCTTCCTCGATATTGCAACCAACCATCCGGGCTGTCATCATTGCCACAATTCAAGGACATTTGGCATGGATGAATATTTTAATAATGGTTTGGAAGCAGTCCAAACCCTGAACGATTTTCCTGACAAGGGGCGAGGGGCAGTTACAGGATATATCAGAGATAACGGGAAATTCAGGGCGCCAACTCTGCGAAATATTTCATTGACCGCGCCCTATATGCACGATGGAAGATTCAAAACTCTGGATGAAGTGTTAGACCATTACATTTCCGGTGGTCATTATGCCCAAAACCGCGATGCGAACGTTTCCGGTTTCAAGATGACTGCACAGGAAAGAGAATCATTGATTGCCTTTCTCACCGCACTGACGGATACCTCTTTTGTCAATAATCCCGCCTTCCGTTCTCCATTTGTAAAGCAATAAAAAGAATGTCTTTTTATGTTTTTTAGAATAATGTCTCGATGACAATCCAAAAATCGGCATGATGGAGTGGTTTTTTATTAAAAAAACAGATGAAATTTTTTTAGAAAAATTAAAAGCCATTCACAATGATGAAGTTAAGAGAAAGTAAATTGGAAAAATTTTCTGTTTTTCAGTAAGTAATGCTTTATGTTTTTATTAATTATAAATAAATAAATATTACAATGTATTTTTTTTGTCTTTGCTTAAAAAAACTAATTTTTAGATTATTGTAGCATGAAATGAATTACACAGGCCGGTTGAAGAATTGGCTTTCAAAGAATTTGGATATGTTCATGGGATTATAATTTATCAATAGTAAGGTGTCCCGGTTTATCGGGACTCTTACTATTCATCTTTTGCGTTTTGATGGAGGTTAATTTGACTGAGTGGAAAGCAAAAAGGTTATTTGACCGAGAGTATTATTGCTAATTGCTAATTAGCAATTCAGGTATGTATATGTTCATGGGATTATAATTTGTTAATAGTAGGTCGTGTCACAGCTTTTGTGATGCGGCTTGCTATTTTTTTTTGAAACAGATTTTTGCATCTTTTCAATCCTACCACGCCACCAACTCCACAATTTCCAACCCAAACCCAATCATTCCCACTCTGCGTTTTGGATTATTTGAAATCAGCCGGATTTTTGCGATGTCAAGGTCCCGGATGATTTGCGCGCCGGTTCCATAATCGCGTTGGTCCATTTCAGCAGGGCGGTCTTTGGCGGTAGGTTCTTTACCTTCCAATTGGGTCTTCCAGGTTTTTAATTGGGATAAAACGGAGTCACCTTTCTCTTTATGCCGCATGAAGACCAAAGCCCCTTTGCCTTCATTGGCAATCATTTCGAGGAATTTTTCATTCTTAGGTCTGTATTTTTCAAACAAAGTACCCAGCAAATTCCTGCCCTCCGAATTGGGAAACACCCGCACCAGGACCGGTTCGTGGGGCAGCCAGGAACCCTTTTTTATCGCGAGGTGGGTGTCGCCGGTAGTAAGTTGGGTGTAGGCTATCAATTCAAAATCTCCAAATTTCGTCTTTACAGGTAGGGTGATTTCGCGTTTTATCAGGCGTTCGGTTCTCATGCGGTAGGCGACGAGGTCTTTGATGGTGATAATCTTCAAATCGTGTTGCTTGGCGATTTTGAATAATTGGGGTAGGCGCGCCATGGTGCCGTCCTGATTGAGGATTTCGACAAGAACCCCTGCGGGGGCGAAGCCTGCCAATTTGGCCAAATCAATAGCCGCTTCGGTATGTCCCGTGCGTCGCAGCACCCCTCCCGTTTTTGCCCTTAGCGGGAAAATATGGCCGGGTTTGGCAAAATCCGAAGCCTTGGCGTTGGGGTTCACCAATGCCCGGATGCAGGTCGCCCGGTCGTAGGCAGAAATGCCGGTCGTACAGCCGTTTCCTATTAGGTCAATGGACACGGTGAAAGCCGTTTCATGCAGGGCGGTATTATCGGACACCATTAAGCCAAGCCCCAATTCGTCGGCTCTTTTTTCTTCGAGAGGGGCGCAAATCAAGCCCCGTCCGTGCATCGCCATAAAGTTGATTATCTCCGGCGTGACTTGTGTTGCTGCGCAGATAAAGTCGCCTTCATTTTCGCGATCTTCGTCATCTACTACGATAATGATTTTGCCCGCTTTTATGTCGGCGATGGCTTCTTCGATGGTGTTCAGTTGAATTCCGTTTTCCATGGTGGTGGTATTTGCAAGGGAGGAAAAGTTTGAAATTTTGGTCATTTTTATTCATTTAAAAATTGAAGAAGTGGCACTGTCAATGTCCGAGAAGTTATCTGATTCTTTCCAGGAAAATTGCAAAGTTACAATTCGCGAGTTATCAATTGGTTCAACTGCTTTCCGAAAATTTCCCAGCTATAATTTTCCCGGACGAAAGCTAAACCGTTTTGCCGAATTTTGGTTCTCAAATCCTTCGATTGTTTCAAAAGAACCATTTTTTTTGCAAATTCTTCCGCTGATTCTGCTATTAAAATGGACTCCTCCGGCACCGCCTGAATGGCGTTATTGACCTGTTGCGTCGTCAGGCAGGGAATGCCCATCGCCATGGCTTCGAGGATTTTATTTTGCAGCCCACTGCCCAAAAAGAGGGGCGCGACAAAAATATCTGCCGAAGCATAAGCCGTCCTAATATCTTCCACCCAACCTGAAACCTGAACGCTTCGACTAGCCAATCGCTTAATCTCCAAAGCAGGTCTTGCCCCGGCAATCAATACCTTCAATTCCGGGCATTTTCGCAAAGCCAAAGGAAGCGCCTTTTTTACGAGGAACTTCACTGCTTCCACATTGGGGCGATAGCCCATGTTGCCGACGAAGACCAAATCGTATTTCTTTTCAGCGGTTTCTATTAGATGGAAAAAATTCAAATCTACCCCATTGGGAATTACTTCGATTTGGTCGCTTCCGCGAAAATTAAACTGTGCCTTGTCTTGCTCAGAAATAATGCTGTGCCTGTCAAAATCATCAAAGACAGCCTTTTCGAAGTCGGTAATTTTTTGCGCTTCTTTTTCCAGCAGTTTATTCAACGGAAAGGTGGCGTGCTTCGCCCACCGCCTGGCAATCACCGAGAAGGCATCCATGTAGTCGAGGGTCTTTGGATAATCCAAATCCCGCACATATTGGGCCGTTCGGATGAGTTGGCAATAGAGGTGGTCCGGCTTTTCCTTGTCGATGATTTTTTCAATTTTTTTTTTCAATTTGGCATCAAAAAAATAGCCCACTTGCATGGGCATGGGCTTGGTGAAAGTTTTCAAAATGTTTTTAAAGATGAGCCACTTGCTGCGGTGAAGAATGTAAATTTTTGAACAATATTGCTCTACTACTTCAAAATCTTCCCGCTTGACGGCTTCCTCCGTCAAGGCGCAGAGTACTAAGTCGTTGTAGCGGGAAAGCTCCCGGATTTGGCGAAAAATTCGCAGCTTGTCCCCCTTCTCCAGGGGGTGGGGAAATCTCGAAGTGAGGATAAATAATTTCAAGATCTAAGCTTTGTGTTACCGATTAGCTTATTGTATTTTTCAACCAATTCCCGTCCAATTTTTCGCGTGTCAAAATGGTCTTGAATAAATTGGCGGGCATGGCAGCCAATTTGCTCCAATTGGGTCTTATTTTCAAAACAATAGGCAAGATTTTGAACGAAAGCCTCGGCTGTGTCGGCGACCAGAATTTGTTCCCCATGCGTCGCATTAATGCCTTCCATCCCAAGCGAAGTCGTCAACACCACACTGCCCAAAGCCATTCCTTCGAGGATTTTCACCCGGATGCCGCTGCCCGAAAACAGGGGGACGATTAGCAGCGGATGCGCATTGATAAATTCTACCGCGCTTTCGACCTCGCCGTGAAAATAAACATTTTCGCTGGCTTTATTTTTTAACCAATCCGGTGTGCCTCTTCCGGCAATATGAAAGCTCAGTTGAGGATGTCTGCGTTGCACTTCCGGCCACACTTTTTCTAAAAACCATTGCACCCCTTCCTGATTGGGCATCCAATCGAGCGAACCGATGAAGGCGAGAGAAAGGGGTTTGGAAAAACGCCTCCAATCGGGCTGATAGGCTTCGGCAGCTATTCCAACGGGGGTGACGGTGGCCGCTTTCCGGTAGCCCAAGTTCTTAAAAATTTCCAAATCGCGCTCCGTGATGGCCACCAAAATGTCGTAGTCCTTGAGCCGCTCAATTTCATGTTTTTTCAATTTCCGGGACAAATATTGGAGATAGCGTTTTTTTAAAAAAAATGTTGAATTTAGGGCGAAGCGTTCCCAAATTTCGTGCTCCACATTGTGCGCCCGCATCGCGACAAGGGCATCCGAATACTCGCGAATTATAGGAACATGGGAGGCTAAATAAACTGACTCCAATTGAATCACATCAAAGGGGGTCTCCTTTAACAATCTCTTCAATTCCAGCCCGAAAGCAACCGAATTAAAGCGCGATAAAATATACGATTCGGTTGAAAAAAGATTGAAAAAAGCGCCCCGCAGGCTAATGCGGTTATCAATATCCACGGTGTGGACGGCTTGGTAGTGGTTGTAATTTTCGGGCAAGTTGGCAGGGTCAAAATAGTGTTTGCTGGTATTCATGGAGAGAAGCGTCACTTCGCAACCGGCTTCCTTTAGGGCGCGGCTGAGGCAGGTCACAGCAATAGAGTAACCATCATTCAGGGGGAAGGGAAATTGCTTGCAAAGTTGAAGTATTTTCATCCAAACGGTTCAAAGATAGATTTTAGATTTTTAGATAAAAGACAAAAGATTTTGTCTCACACTCTTTTGGTTTAATGTTAGATTTTAACACTGTTTTTTCGCAACCAATCAACAAATCAACGAATTAACTCCTCCTCCTCTCCCGACCAAGGTGGCGATACGATGCACAAAAATTGCAATTCGACCTTTCCCAGGTTTTCGATTTGCTGAATGGAATCGGCGGGAACGAAGATGGTGTCGTCTTTTGAAACTTCCTTTTGAACACCGTTGACGTGGATTCGGCCCTTCCCCTGAAGAATATAATAAACTTCGTGGCTTTGGCTCAATTTATGGGGCAGCGAGGATTTTCCGGCATCCAATTTTGCGAAGGCGAGGCTGTAAGGAAGGGAGAGTTTATCATTTTTGGGGTGGAGGATTTCCCGAAGCCTGGTATCGTCGCCTGCTACGAATGGACGGAGGTTGGAAAGTGTTTTTAAAACCATCGTATAAAGCTTGAATGATTACCTGTTTTTATTACTTCCTTCTCCCATGAACCCATTGAAGCATAGAATTGTGTGACAAATTCTTGAAATCATAAAGGTCTCAGGTGACATCTTCGAGGAACGAGAAGGTGTTATCTGAGACCATTCGGGAGATAACACCTTTATCGTTCCTCAAAGGTGTTATCTGAGACCATTCGGGAGATAACACCTTTCTCGTTCCTCAAAGATGTTATCTGAGACCATTCGGGAGATAACACCTTTCTCGTTCCTCAAAGATGTCACCTCGTTCCCTCTCATTATAGCATTACAGCATTATCACATTCACCCCTTCTGCTGCCCATTGGATTTCATTTTCAACTCGAATTTTCCCTGCCCGAAATCAAATTTCAACTGATTGCGAAACTCCAGCCAGTTTATGATTTCCTCGCCGAGGAAGGCCTGCCGCCAGGTATTTTTCAGCGATTCGTCGAAGTAATCTTTGTCTGCTTTCAATTTTTTCAAGATGTTGCGGGGCAACACAAGGTCTGCCGAAACGCCCTGTTCGAGGCATTTGTACCGAACCATCAGGTACAGCATTTCAATCATCAAATCCTGTTTTGGATGGTCGCTATTGTCCTTTGGAATGAGGGTGAGGAGTTCCATTTCTTCCAGGGAAGGGGGCTGTTCGAATAACCCGATGAAGATGTCTCCGTAGCGGTTTACCATTTTTTCGGGCAGTCGGCGGTTGTGTTGGAGGGCATCTTTGCCGGAAGAGACGCAGCGGATAATCGGGCTGATGTATTTGCCCGGCAAAACCATTTCTTTGGAGTAATTTTTTCTCCGGGCCTCATCCGTTCGCCAGGCAAAAAGCCGGATGAGGAATACCTGTTCGCGGGGCGTTAAACTTTTGATGAGGTTGCTTCCGAGGGCTTCTTTGTAAGGGTCTTTTTCGTAGTAGGAGGGCTTTTCCAGTTCCCGGAATTCTTCTTTAGCCCAGGCGTAGCGTTTTGATGCCGCCAGTTGTTCGTCGAGGGAACGCCAAAGGTCTTGCAAATACATCACATCCTGCAACGCGTAGCTCAATTGCTTTTTTCGAAAGGGGCGTTGTTCCCAATTTGCCACCGTGTAGCCTTTTGCCAACCGAATATCCAATTCGCTTTCGACCAGTTTCCGAAAGGAAACGGGGTACTTGTAGCCCAAAAACCCGGCGGCGATTTGGAGGTCAAAAACATTTTTTGGAACTAATCCGAAAAGGGTATTCAGGAGGCGGTAGTCATTGTCGCCGGCATGGGTTATTTTGATGATTTTTTCATCTGACAACATTTCGAGGAAGGGCTGTAAGTCCTTGATTTTTAAGGTGTCGAGGAGGTAAAAGCCATTTTCGGTGGCGACCTGAATCAAACACAGCAAGGTCACAAAACGACGCTCGCCGATGAACTCTGAATCGAAGGCAAGCCACTCGACTTCTTTGTTTTCGCGGGCGAATTCCTCCAGTCCTGTGGCGTCTTCGATTAGTGAAAAATTAAGCGTTTCTACTGGCATTTACGTTGGGAATTGAAAAACTAATTATAAAAGTCTTTAATCTGAAGTCTTATGTCTAAAGTCTGAATTAAATACTTTCGACAATTTTATAGAACCGTCTTTACAAGTTCAAATTCAAGAACAAGGTCAAGTACAAATCTGCACTTGACCTTGTTCTTGAATTTGAACTTGAAGGAAAGTTGTCATGCAAATGATGTCCGAAAAATCATTTTATTTAAAATTGCTGCTTTCGACGGAAAAACTATCTTCGAGTAACAGCGGGCGAAGGTAGGGACTGCAAAAATAGAATAAAAACAAAATTGAAAAAATATCTAAAATGTTGCGGGTAGTCAATTAACATTCCCACCCTAAAACCGTTTCCATTGATATTCGGAAATATCAAATTCAAACTTAAAAAAATGAAAGCCAAAAAAGTTGCCAAGCGCTTGTTTATCACCCTGTTTATTCTTTTGACACTTCTGATTGGCGCGCTCATCGCCATTCCGTATTTTTTTGAAGACGAGGTTGCGGCTACGGTCAAAGAAGCAGTCAACAACAATCTGAATGCGAAGTTTGACTTCGAAGACCTGAATCTTTCGCTGCTGCGAAATTTTCCCAATTTGAGTTTAGACCTCGAAAAATATTCGGTGGAAGGCATCGGTGATTTTGAGGGGGTGCCTTTGATAAAGGGCGACGCTCTTCGGTTTGTGGTTGACATCCTATCCGTCGTCAAAGGCGATGGTCCGGTTGAAATCAAAGCCATTCGATTGGACAAGCCGGTTCTGAATGTGTTGGTTTTGCGGGACGGAAAAGCCAATTACGACATCGCCAAAGAAAGCGATGAACCCCAAGCGGGAGAAGAACCGGCCGCCATGCAAATCAAACTACAACAATACAGCATCAAGGACGGGAAGTTGGTGTATGAAGACCGCCTGTCCGATGTATCTGTAGAAGCTAACAAGCTGAACCACAGTGGTTCCGGCGATTTCACGCTCGATGTTTACGACCTGCAAACGAAAACCACAATCGGTGAATTAACCTCCATTTCTGGGGGGGTGGCTTATTTGAAAAAGGCAAAGGTAGAACTCCTCGCCGGAATAAATGTAGATCTTCCAAAGATGAAATTTAGCCTTCGGGAAAACGACCTCCGCATCAATGATTTACAACTCAAAGCGGATGGTTTCGTCGCCCTTCCCAATGAGAACGATGTGGAGATGGACTTGAAATTCAGCGCTCCGAAAAACGACTTCAAAAACCTTCTTTCCCTCGTGCCGAACGCCTACATTGAGGGCTACAAAGATGTCAAAGCGAGTGGCAAATTCAAATTGGATGGTTTTGTGAAGGGTGTTTACAGCAGCGCTTCGCCAGAACGCTACCCTGCCTTTAAAATAAACCTCGATGTGGAAAATGGCAAGGTGAAATATCCCGACTTGCCACTCGGAATTTCCGGCATCGCTTCCAAAATGACCCTCAACAGTCCTTCGAGCAATTTGGGCAAAATGAAGGTGGACATTTCTACTTTCAAACTAAAAATCGGCAGCAATCCTGTGGCGGGCTATTTCAAAATAAAAACCCCCATTTCCGACCCCGACATCGATACCAAAATTGAGGGAAAACTCAATTTGGAAGAACTCTCCAAAGCATTCCCGATGGAAGGCGTCGAATCGCTTTCTGGTCTGATAACCGCCAACATCGTTGCGAAAGTAAAACAATCGGTTTTGGACAAAGGCGACTACGAAAAAGCGAACATGAGTGGCAATCTCCGCCTGAAAAACATGAATTACACGACGGCAGACATGCCTCCTGTTAAAATCAAAAATCTGCAATTGGACTTCAGTCCGCGCCAAGTGAAAGTGAGCGATTTCGATGCCCGTTTGGGCAAAAGCGATTTGAATGCCAAGGGTACTATTGACAACATCCTCGCCTGGTTTTCACCGAAAAAAACGATGCGGGGAAACTTTACTCTTCGCTCCCATTATTTCAATGCCGATGAGTGGATGCCGGAGGAGGAAAGTAGCCCGGTTGCCGCCGGAAGTCCTTCCGAAGAAGCCGACGTTTTTGACCGTTTCGACTTTTCATTTGACGCGAAAGTCAATAAAATAGATTACGATGTTTATGAAATTAAAAAGGCAGGTGCAAAGGGAGATTTTACTCCGAATAAATTGACAATCAATCAACTAAATGCCCAAATTGGCAAAAGCGACTTTGAAACATCGGGTTATCTGACCAATGTTTTCAACTACCTTTTCAAAAATGAAACTTTGGGAGGGAGGCTGACTCTGAAGTCGAAAATGCTCGATTTGAACGAATTTATGGTGGAGGAAGATGCGGCAACGGCTGCGGCCAATGCGGAAGATTTGGAGCCGATTCTCGTGCCGGAAAAGGTCCGACTGCAAATGAAGGCTGAGATGGATAAAGTGCGCTACGCCAATATCGAACTCGAAGATGTGAAAGGGGACTTATTGGTGGAAAAGGAGGCGGTTCAAATTCAAAATGTGAAGGGAAAAACCTTCGGCGGAACGATGACCGTCAACGGAAGCTACAACACCCAAAATCACGACCAACCAAACTTTGATTTGAATTACGACATGGAGCGAATGGATTTTCAAAAAGCCTTCAATGCCGTCAATACCTTCCAACTTCTCGCCCCAATCGGGAAGTTCGTCGAGGGGAAATTCAACTCGCGCCTCAGCATGAACAGCGATTTGAAAAAAGACCTGATGCCGAACCTGAAAACCCTGATTGCAGATGGCTTTCTCCAAACCTTCGACGGGAAAATAAGCGGCTTCCAGCCACTCGATGCCATCGGGAACAAATTGAATGTGGATGCCTTCAAAACCATTTCCATCAAAAACTCCAAAAACTGGTTTGAAGTGAAAAACGGAGCCGTGGAATTGAAACCATTCGATTACACGACCGACAGCATCGCGATGAAAATTAGCGGCATGAACTATTTGGAGGGGGGCATGGATTACAAGATAATCGCCAAGATTCCGAGGTCGAAAATCGGAAAAAATGCGGTGGGTCAGGCAGCCAATACGGGCCTGGATTTTCTGGGAAAAGAAGCCGGCAAGTTGGGGTTGAATGAAGATGCCGGTGAATTTGTGAATGTGCAGATAAACCTGCGGGGAAGCGCCACGCAGCCAAAATTGGGTTTCAAATTATTGGGAACCGACGGCAAGACCTCCCTCGGCAAAGCAGTGACGGGAACCCTCGAAAAAGAGGCGGGACAAGAAGTCAGCAAAGCAAAAAAATCCTTCGGCACCATCCTCAATAATGCCAAAAAAGACCTGTTGACCGGCGGTCAAAAAGGGGAACCCAAAGATTCCATAACCCAAGACACTGTGGCAGCAGCGCGCGAAAAACCCACCAAAAAGCTGGAGAAAGAAGCCGATAAATTGAAAGACGCTTTCAAAAAACTGAATCCCTTCAAAAAGAAAAAGGGTGGGGGATAGGGGGAAAGAAGTTGGTATTTGCAAGCATCGGTTAAAATGCTAAGAATAATCATACTGCATCAGGTTTAGAATTTGACTTTTGATAAATAATCGAAGTTGTCTCAAAAGTCGAGATTTGCCAAATTTTAAAAATTTGGCAAATCTGTTTCTTTCTCAAAATGTGTTGTTTATAAAACAAAATAAATTTAATTTTCTCAAAAAATTGACTTCTGAGACAGCCTCTCAACGACCAAAACTGAGAGACAACAG
>Ga0114931_10009101_pt1 | contig 11934 bp, 7 predicted proteins | sample 2SBtaG_FD_89579 | JGI IMG/M metagenome (GOLD analysis project Ga0114931, IMG submission 89579) | Deep subsurface microbial communities from Kolumbo volcano to uncover new lineages of life (NeLLi) - 2SBTROV14_V59a metaG | ecosystem: Environmental > Aquatic > Marine > Volcanic | place: Kolumbo...
CGTCGGTGCCGGGCTGCGCTACGACACTGCGGTTGGCCCGATCCGCCTGGATGTCGGCGTGCGGCTCAACCGCCTCGACACGTTCCAGCCCGACGGCCGGCGCAACCCCTATCCCGGCGGCCGTATCGCCATCGGCTTCAGCGTGGGAGAGCCGTTCTGATGGCCGCGCGGCGCCGCCGATCGATCGTCGTGCGGCTGCTGCAGCTGCTGGCCGCGTTGCTGCTCCTGGTTGCCGTCGCGGTGGTGGTGCTGTTCTACACCGACTGGGGGCAGGGCAAGCTGCGCGCGATAGTGCGCGACCAGCTGGAGAACGGGCTGGGCACGAAGGTGTCGATCGCCGCCAGCCACATCGGCCTCGGCGGCCACGCGACCGCCCGCGGGGTGACCATCGCCGACCCGGCGGGAGGCGACGGGTTGATCGCTGACGTCGGCGCGCTCGACCTCGACATCGACCTCATCGATCTGATCCGCGGGCGCGTGCAGCTCGAGGAGGTGCGGGTCGACGGCCTGACCCTGAAGCTGGTGATCGGCGACGACGGTGTCCTCAACCTCAGCCGGCTCGGCGGCAAGAGTGACAGCCAGACCCACCTGGCCGTCGATCACCTGGTGGTCGCCGGCGCCGAGATCGACTACGCGGTGCCGGGGCGGCGCTGGCACTTCGAAGACGTGGCGGTCGAGGGCGGCCTGGCCGTCGACGCGTGGGGGCTGGCAGTGCGCGTCGACCAGCTCGACGGGCACTGGCGCGAGGTCGACCGGCAGCTGTCGGTGAGCGGCACCTACGTGCTGTCCGGCGGCCGGTCGATCGTCGTCGGTGCCGACGCGGGGATCGGCGCGTCGTCGATCCACAGCGCGCTGTTGTCGTACGCCGATGGCCGCGGGGCGGGGGCGACGCTGTTCGAGGTTCACGCCGACGATGCCGCCGCGGTGGTCGGTGCCATCGACGTGCCGTCGGAGGCGTGGCGCGATCGGGTCGGGGTGGTTCGCGGCGCGGCGCTGGTCAGCTTCGGCCCCCGCCAGCTGGAGGGCTGGTTGACCGGCGCGGTCGACGGCACGCCGCTTCGCGCCTGGGCCGCGCTGGATCGCGACCGCCGGACCGCGCGGGCATCACTCGCCGTCGACGGCCTCGACCCGCGCCGCGTCGACGCGCGCGCGCCGGCCGGATCGCTGGATGTGACCGCCACCGCCAGCGGCGCTGTCGACCAGCTGTCGGGGACGGTGATCGTCGACGCCAGCGGTCGCGTCGCCGACGTCGACCCTACCAGGCTGCACGCGACTGCGTCGACGGTCGACGGTGGCTATCAGTTCGCCGTCGACGCCGACACGCCGCGCGGTCACGTTGACGGCGATGCACTCGTTCGCCCGACCGACCGGGGCTGGAGCGCGGATCGCTTCGAGCTTCACGGGCGCGTGCCCGAGCGTCTGGCGCTGTCGGCCGAGCGGCTGTCCGGGCGACTCCGCTCCATCGACGTGACCGGTCGCGGTCCGCTGGCCGCGCCGTCGGTCACGGCGACCGCGGTGGTCGACGACCTGCGCTGGCAACAGCTGCGCGTCGCCGGCGTGACCGCCACGGTCTCGACCACGGTACCGACGTCTCGAGACGGCCTGGCCGTCATGGGCGGTCAGTTCACGGCGATTGCCCGCGGGCTGCGCTATGGCGGCAATCGCGCGGCGCAGGTGCGCCTGGGCGGATCGTTCGGGCGCGGCGGGCAGGTCGCCGATGTCGCTGTCGTCCTGCGCGACGCGGCGCCGGTCGAGCGCGGGTCGGTCGATGTGCACGTCGACCGCAGCGGCAGCCGAACACGGATCGCCGCCCGCGACCTCGACGTGCTGGCCTGCGGTACGACCGTACGCGTGCCGCGCACCGTGGCCGTCCTGCGCACCGGCGGTGCGTTCACCATCGAGCGCACCGCGGTGGCGTTGCCGGCGGGCGAGCTGGTCCTCGAAGGCGGCCTGGACGGGTCGCGAGCCCGGGCGGCGACGCAGAGCCTGGCGGTGCGCGCCGACCACATCGACCTGGCGCGGTTGCCGGCCTGCCTCGGCGCCAGCGACCTGGCCGGCGACGCCCGCCTGGACCTGGCGCTCAGCCGCACGCGGGCCGGACTGTCGGTGCGCGGCAGCGTCGGCGGCAATCGGGTCGTCGCCGGCCAGCGTCCGGCGGTCACCGGCGGCGCCAATCTGCAGCTCGATCCCGGCTCCGGCCACGTCAACGGCAGCGCCCAGGTCGACGGCGCGTCGATCTCGTTCACCGCCGATGGCGCCATCCCCCGCGTGCTCACCGACGCCGCGGCGTGGGCGGCGCTGCGGCCCGCCGACCTGCGCGAGGCGTCGGCCGAGGTCCATCACCTGACCGCGGCGGCGGTCTCCGACCTCGGCGGCGTGGCGATGCCGGCCGACCTCGACGGTACCGTCGACGGAACGGTGGCGCTGACCGCCGGCGCGGGCACCCTGGTTGCGCATCTCGACGTCGGCGTGAAACCGGCCGCGGGGGTCCGCGATCTGGCGTCGCAGGTCGACGCCACCTGGTCCGCCAGCGGCCTGGAGGTGACCGCGACGCCGACCCAGGCTGGCGAGCCGATCACCAGCGGCACGGTGCGCCTGGCGGCGCCGCTGGCGCGGGCGCTGCGCGGCGAGGTGTCGCTGACGACCGCTGCGCTCGACGGCAGCCTGTCCATCGACGACTTCGAACTGGCGCGCCTCCGCCGCGCCGGACTGGCGCCACGGCCGGTGGGCGGCACGTTGTCGGCGGCGGTCACGCTGTCGGGCTCGATCGCCGATCCGATCGTTACCGTGAGCGACGGGCACGTCGTCGATCTGCTCCTCGATCGCGTGAGCTTCCGCCGCGTCGACCTCGCGGGGCAGTGGCAGCGCGGGGCGTGGCGGGTCGATCTGGGCGCGTTGCAGAAGAGCGGCGGCGACCTGAGCGTGCAGGGGTCGCAGACCGGGGAGAAGCTGGCGCTCACCGCCCGCGCGCACGCGTTCGATCTATCGGTGCTGCGCGCGTTCGAGGCCGGTGGCACCGGGCCGCTGGCCGAGGCGCAGGGGACCCTCGACGCCGAGATCGACGTCAGCGGCACCGCCGGCGCACCGCGTGCCCGCGGCAGCCTGACGGTGCACGGCGGCCGGGTGCTGCTGCAGGCCGGCACCCGGCGGGTCGACGACATCATGGCCACGGCGACCCTGCGCGACAACGGGGTGACCGAGGTCCACGGTCGCGCCCTGACCGCGGGCGGCAAGGCGACCGTCGATGGCACGCTGATCGCGCCGCTGTTGCGGCCGAAATCGTTCGACGCCACCTTCTCGGTCGACGAGGTCGGCTTCACCGCGGGAACCTCGCGCGGTCGAATCGACACCCGCGGCACGCTGAAGGGGCAAATCATCGGCGGGGAGGTTCGGGTCGCCATGGTCGTCGATGGCGGCAGCGTGCAGCTGCAGAAGACCCGCCGCGGCCTGCAGCCGCTGGAGAACATGCCCGACGTCGTCTACGTCGACGAGCGCGGCAAGAAGAGCGTGACCGAACCGGGGACACCGTGGCCGAGGGTGCGGATCGCGCTGTCGTCGACCCGCGGGGTCGAGCTGAAGACACCCGACGCCGATCTGAAGGTCGACCCGAAGCTCGAGATCGTGTTCGAGAACGCCGCGCTGACGTCGATCACCGGACGGGTGACGATCCTCGGCGGCAGCACGGTGACGGTCTTCGACCGGCCGTACGACGTGGTCGTGGGCGAGATCGAGCTGGATGGCGCCAACTTCGCCAATCCGCGCATCCGCGCCCAGCTCAACCACGACTTCCCGCTGGCCACGGTGGTCGCGCAGGTCGACGGCACGCTGAAGGATCCGCAGATCCAGCTGAGCAGCGACGTCGGCAGCTACGACGACGCGCAGATCCTGGCGATCATGCTGGGCGAGGATCCGACCCGCACCGACCAGGGCGCCGGCTCGGCGGAGACCGGCGCCGCCGTCGCCGGCTACGCCATCGGCAACTTCCTGCGCGAGAAGCTGCCGCTGGGCATCTCGGTCTTCATCCCCCACGCCGACGGCTTCGAGATCGGCCGCTGGATCGCCGAGGGCGTGCTCGCCACCTATCGCTATCGCGCGCCGTCGGCCGTGCACCAGAACGTCAACGAGGCCGGCATCGACTGGTACCTGCGCCACAACCTGATCCTCGAGGGCCGCTACGGCGACGCCACGGTCGGAAACCTCGACCTCCTCTGGGTGCTGCGCTTCTAGCCGCTACAACCAGTGGACGCTGACCGAGCGGATGCGCGGCGGGGTCTCGAGCTTGGAGAACTCGAGGGTCAGGGTGCCGCGCTTGCCGTCCGACTCGAAGTTGTAGCGATAGGTGCGGGCGTGCGGGCGATCGGCCTGCAGGGTCGGCGCGCCCAGGGCGGCTCGAGCCTCGGCCATCGACCTGCCCCACAGGGCGGTCAGGTTGGCGTCGCGGTGGCCGTGGTCGGCCAGGTAGTGGATCGCCTCGTCGCTGCGCACGCTGATGTAGTCGAGCTCGCCGGTCTGCTGGTCCCAGCTGATCTCGAGGTGGTGCTCGTAGCGGTAGCCGTCGCTGCCGGACATCTCGATCGGCTCGCGCTGGCCGAGGGCCGGGCTCCTGGCCGGCATCAGCGCGGCGATCCCGGAGTGGGCCTGTCCCTGGGCGAAGCCGAGGAACTGATGGAAGGCGGCCGGTGCGATGGGGGCGATCCCGGACTCCGCTGACCCCTCGTCAATATTGGCCGTCGCGGCCGGCAGGGCACCCGCTTTCGCGGCGACTCTCTTGTGGATTACCGCCGTGGTCTCCTGTGGCGGCGGTGCCTGCGACACCTCGGCGCCGCCACATGCCGCGCAGAGCGCAACCGTTGCGGCAAGTTGGGCGTGGATGCGCATTCGCTGGGGGGTCCCCTCCGGGGGGCCGAGGATATCAGACCCGCCGACGGTGCTTCGGCATCCAATGCGACGAGCGGTTCCGGGAGCGCCGCGGAAGGGGGCCCGGCAGCTTGACAGGTGTTTGCTTTCCCACGTATTTTCGCGGCCGTTTCCCCACGGGTAAGTTCTCGATGTCACTAGCGTTCTCCGCCGAAGCGAAGCAGAAGCTCGAGGCCCTCTGCACCCGGTACCCGTCCAAGCAACCGGTGGTGATGCCGGCCCTGCACCTGGCCCTGAAGGAGTTCGGGGCCCTGTCGGACGATGTTCTCCGGGTGGTTGCCGAGGAGCTCGACCTGCCGTACGCCCACGTGTACGGCGTCGCCACCTTCTATGTGATGTTCAAGCGGCGGCCCTCGGGGACGAATACCCTGCGGGTCTGCACCAACATCTCGTGCATGCTGCGCGGCGCCTACGACGTCCTCCACGCCTTCGAGCGCAAGCTGGGCGTGCAGCCGGGCGGCTCGACCGAGGATTTCCATCTGGTCGAGGAGGAGTGCATCGCCGCCTGCGCCAACGCCCCGGCGGTGGTCTGCGGCACCCGCTACTTCCTCGACGTCACGCCGGAGCAGGTCGACGAAATCGTCGCCTTCCTGCGCGATGACCCGCATCCCGAGTCGGAGGTGGTCTGATGCCCGCCGAGGTCGGCTTCACGATCCTCACCAACAACTTCGGCGACGAGGACGCCAAGAAGATCGACGTCTACGAGCGCAACGGCGGCTATCAGGCGCTGCGCAAGGCGCTGCGCATGAAGCCCGAGGAGATCGTCGCCGAGGTCAAGGCGTCGAACCTGCGCGGCCGCGGCGGCGCAGGCTTCCCCACCGGCATCAAGTGGGGCTTCCTGCCGGCCGACCGCAAGCGGACCTACCTGGTCGCCAACGCCGACGAGTCCGAGCCGGGCACCTGCAAGGACCGGGAGCTCATCTACTGGGATCCGCACCAGCTCATCGAGGGCTTCATCATCTCGGCCTACGCCGTCCGCGCGGCGGGACACAACTACATCTACATCCGCGGCGAGATGATGCGCGAGTACGCCGTCCTGCAGAAGGCGATCGACGAGGCGTATCAGCGCGGCTACCTGGGCAAGGGCATCCTCGGCAGCGACTTCGCGTGCCACATCACCGTGCACCGCGGCGCCGGCGCCTACATCTGCGGAGAGGAGACCGCGCTGCTCAACTCGCTCGAGGGGCTGCGCGGCCAGCCGCGGCTCAAACCGCCGTTTCCGGCCATCAAGGGCCTTTTTGGCCAGCCGACCATCGTCAACAACGTCGAGTCGCTGTGCAACGTCAAGTACATCGTCGACAAGGGCGGCGAGTGGTTCGCCGACCTCGGCGTGGGTCGCTCGGGCGGCACCCGCATCGTCTGCGTCTCCGGCCACGTGCAGAAGCCGGGCATCTACGAGCTGCCCATGACCATCACCATGCGCCAGCTGATCGACGACGTCTGCGGCGGCGTCTGGCCCGAGGGCGCGGCGGTCAAGGGCGTCATCCCCGGGGGCACGTCGATGCCGCCGCTCAGCGCCGACGAGCTCGACGTCGCGGTGGAGTTCGACGCCCTGGCCACCGACGAGCGGATCAAGCCGGTCGAGTACGGCCCGGGCAAGGTGTTCGACATGGGCGGTGGCCGCCAGCTGCGCACCATGGCCGGCTCCGGCGGCATCGTGGTCATGAACGACCGCACCGACATGGTCGCCGCCTGCTCGCGCATCATGGACTTCTACGCCCACGAGTCGTGCGGTCAGTGCACGCCGTGTCGCGAGGGCACAGGCTGGCTGGCCCAGGTGTGCAAGCGGATCGCCCGCGGCGACGGCAAGCCGGGCGACACCGATCTCCTGGGCAGCATCGCCCACGGCATCGCCGGCAACAGCATCTGTGCCCTGGGCGAGGCGGCGGCCTGGCCGATGATGGGCTTCATCACCAAGTTCCGCGACGACTTCGAGGCCGCCATCGCGGCCGCGCAGAAGCAAGGCGGAGGGCAGGCGGCATGACGCGCAAAACCTTGACGACGCTGGCGGTCACGCTCGGCGTGTTGGTCGCGGTGCTGGCGCTCACCGGCAACCTGGCCCACGCCGCCGAAGCGGCCGCCGCAAAGACCGCCCAGGCCCACCGCAAAGGCTTCGTCCACAGCGGTGCCGCGGCGCCGCTGTTCTGGATGTTCGCCCTGATGGTGGTCGGCGGCTCGATCTTCGTCATCACCCGCAAGAATCTGGTCGCCGCGGTGATGGGCATGGTCGGCACCTTCTTTGCCCTCGCCGCCACCTACGTCATGCTCAGCGCCGAGTTCATCGCCGTCATCCAGGTGTTGGTCTACGCCGGCGCGATCATGGTGCTGTTCGTGTTCGTGATCATGATCCTCAACCGGCCGGAAGCGCACCCGATGGCGCGCCAGGCCAAGACCGGCCAGGTGCTGGCGGTGCTGGCATCGCTCTACCTGTTGTGGCGGGTCGGCTCGGTGCTTTGGGCCGTCACCCCGCCACAAGATGCCGGCAACCCGCCGGCCCAGGTGCGGGTCTCCGCCGGCTACATCGACAAGGATGGTGAGCCGGTCGCGCCCAAGGTCGATGACTTCGGGTCGACGCGGGCGGTCGGCAGCACCCTGTTCGGCGACTACCTGTTCCCGTTCGAGGCGGTGTCGCTGGTCCTGCTCATCGCCGTGGTCGGCGCCATCGCGGTGGCCCGGCCGCACGACCAAAAGCGCGAGAAGGCGCCCGGAGAAGGCCCCGACGGCGAGTCTGTGGAGCCGACGGCATGAACGACATCTGGTCCAACATCGGTTTCGGCCATTTCCTGGTGCTGTCGGCGGTGGTCTTCGCCATCGGCACGGTCGGCGTCGTCCTCCGGCGCAACGCCCTGATGGTGTTGATGGCGATCGAGCTGCAGCTCAACGCCGCCAACATCGCGGTGCTCACCTTTGCCCGCATGCACGGCGGAGCCGCGGGCACCCGGGGGCAGACCCTGGCGTTCATCGTCATCGCCGTGGCCGCCGCCGAGGCGGCCGTCGGCCTGGCCATCGTAGTCGCGGTTTTCCGCCGCCGCGCCCACGCCGATCTCGATCGGCTCACGTCCCTCAAGAACTGAGCCTCGACCATGGGTTCGCAGAGCATCTACTGGATCTGGCTCGCCCCGCTGATCGGCGCGGCGTTCAACCTGCTCGTGGTGCCGATGCTGCGCATCCGCAGCAAGTTCGTCGTCCACACGGTGGCGATCTGCTCGGTTGCGGTCAGCTTCATCGTCGCGCTCGCGTGCATCTTCCCCATCCCCGGGCTGTCGGCCGACCACGCCACGCTGCTGGACGCCTACAACCGCTGGCGCGAGGCCGGGTCGCCCCACGACAGCGCGCCTGCGCTGACCCGGCACCTGTGGGACTGGATCACCATCGGGTCGGCCAACTTCAAGCTCGACTTCCGCCTCGACACCCTGTCGGCGGTGATGGCGCTGGTCGTCACCTTCGTCGGCACGCTGATCCACATCTACTCGACCGGCTACATGGCCGACGACGAGCGCTACGCCACCTACTTCGGCTACCTGAACCTGTTCATGGGCTCGATGCTCATCCTGGTTCTGGGCGACAGCCTGCCGGTGATGTTCATCGGCTGGGAAGGCGTGGGGCTCTGCTCGTATCTCCTCATCGGCTTCTGGTTCCAGAACAACGACTTCGCCACCGCCGGGCGCAAGGCGTTCGTGGTCAACCGCATCGGTGACTTCGCCTTCATCCTCGGCATGTTGCTGTTGTTCTGGGCCCTGACCATGGACGGCGGCTCGACGTCGCTGTCGTGGAAGGAGCTGACCAGCCCGGCGCTGGCCGGGCAGGGCGGCCTGTACACCACGCCGCTCAACGCCCTGCGCCACTCGCACTCGTGGATCGGCGCCGACCACCTGGCCGCGTTCGCCGGCATCCTGTTGTTCATCGGCGCCTGCGGCAAGTCGGCGCAGATTCCGTTGTACGTCTGGCTGCCCGACGCCATGGCCGGCCCCACGCCGGTCTCGGCCCTCATCCACGCCGCCACCATGGTCACCGCCGGCGTGTACATGGTCGCGCGGCTGTCGGCGCTGTACGCCTCGTCGACCACGGCCATGGCGGTGGTCGCCACCATCGGCGCGCTCACTGCCGCGGCCGCGGCGTTCATGGCGTTCGCCCAGACCGATCTCAAGAAGGTCCTGGCCTATTCGACGGTCTCGCAGCTCGGCTTCATGTTCACCGCCGTGGGCGTCGGCGCCTACAGCGCCGGCATCTTCCACCTGATGACCCACGCCTTCTTCAAGGCCGGTCTGTTCCTCGGTGCCGGCTCGGTGATGCACGCGATGAGCGGCTCGGGCGACATCACCAAGATGGGCGGCCTGCGCAAGAAGCTGCCGATCACCCACATCACCTTCCTCATCTACTGTCTGGCAATCTCTGGCTTCCCGCTCTTCTCCGGCTTCTTCTCCAAGGACGAGATCCTGGCCGGCGCGTTCGGGGCCAAGCAGGAGGGCTGGCTGGTCAGCTACGGCGTCATCCTGTGGGCGATCCTGGTGGTCGCCGCGGTCGGCACCGCGTTCTACATGTTCCGCCTCTACTTCCTGGTGTTCGGCGGCGACAAGACCCGCTGCGACGCCGAGACCGAGGCGCACATCCACGAGTCGTCGTCGAGCATGACCGCGCCGCTGGTGGTGCTGGCCATCGGCGCGCTGGGCCTGGGCTTCCTCGGGCTGCCCGAGTTCTCGTTCATGCACGGCTTGATCGAGAAGGTGCCGCAGCTCAGCCGCTGGCTCGAGCCGTCGCTCGTCGGCTTCACCGATCACCACGGTGTCTGGCACGTCGGCTCCGCCACTCGCTACACCGAGCTGTCCGACGGCACCCTGAGCATCCTCTTGGTGGTCGCCATCACCGGGGCGCTGGCCGGCATCGGCATCGCCTGGGGCCTGTATCGCAAGGGCCCGTCGGCCTGGGTAGAGCGGTTCACCGCCGGCGGTCTGGGCCGCAAGCTGTACCTGGCGTCGAAGAACAAGCTGTGGGTCGACGAGTTCTACAACCTGGTCATCATCCGCCCGTTCCGCTGGGTGGCGATGGCGCTGTGGAGCTTCGTCGACAAGTTCGTCATCGACCTGATCTTCGTCAACGGCGCGGCCTTCGTGGTCGACGTCTTCGGCCGGGTCGCCCGCTGGTTCCAGAACGGCCAGGTCGAGCGCTACATCGTCGCCCTGCTGGTCGGCGGCGCGCTGATCTTCTACCTGGCCAGCCGGCCGTCGGCGGAGATGACCATCCACGTGGACAACGCCGACATCGCCCCGTACGTGGACGACATCCTCGGCACCGCCGAGCGGTTCGAGGACGACCAGGACAAGGAGGCGTTGGCTCTGCGGCGGCTCCTCGCGCAGAAGGACCTGCACCCGTACCGCGTCACCCTGCGCGGCAACGCCGGCGAGGGCCCCGGCTCCGAGGGCTCGAAGCTGACCTGGTACCTCAACGGCAAGCCGCTGGATCGACACGAGCCCGAGGTCACCATCGACCTGGGCCAGCCGGGTGAGTACGACCTCGCCCTGGAAGCCAAGGACGGCGTGTTCGGAAAGAGCAAACGGATCAGCCGCAAGCTGGTCATCCCCGATGTCGTCGATCTGGCCTACTCGCTCGAGGCCCGCCAGGCAGAGGAGGCCGCACGATGACCCCCAATCCTGGGCAATACCTGCTGCTCGCGGTTCTGTTCCTGCCCGCGTTCGGCGCCCTGTGGGTGATGCTGACGCCGCGCGAGGAGACCGGGCTCCACCGGGGCTTCGGTCTCGGCTTCTCGCTGATCACCTTCGCCCTGTCGCTGGCGATGCTGGGTCCGTTCGACGGCTCCAAGGGCGGCTTCCAGCTGCTCACCGAGAAGGGCTGGATCGACAGCCTCGGCATTCAATTCAAGATCGGCGTCGACGGCATCTCGCTGTGGCTGGTGATCCTCACCACCTTTCTCACCCCGCTGGTGCTCCTGTCCGCGCAGAAGGCGATCACCAAGAACGTCCGCGAGTTCATCGCCGCGGTGCTGATCCTCGAGACCGGCATGCTCGGCGCCTTCGTCTCGGTCGACCTGTTCCTCTTCTATGTCTTCTGGGAGGTCATGCTCATCCCGATGTATCTGCTCATCGGGGTGTGGGGCGGCCACCGCCGGCTGTACGCGGCCATCAAGTTCGTCATTTACACCATGGTCGGCTCGCTGCTGATGCTGGCGGCGATCTTCTACATCTATGTGAAGAACGGCCAGTACACCGGCAACTGGACCACCGACCTCGAGGTGCTGCAGAAGCTGGTCTTGCCGCACAGCGCGCAGATCTGGTGCTTCGCCGCCTTCGGGCTGGCGTTCGCCATCAAGGTGCCGCTGTTCCCGCTGCATACCTGGCTGCCCGACGCCCACGTCGAGGCGCCGACCGCCGGCTCGGTCATCCTGGCCGGCGTGATGCTGAAGTTCGGCGTCTACGGCTTCATCCGTTTCGCGATCCCGCTGTTCCCGGCCGGTGCCGACTACTGGGCCCCGACCATCGCGGTGTTATCGGTCATCGGCATCATCTACGGCGCCCTGGTCGCCTTCGCCCAGGACGACGTCAAGAAGCTGATCGCCTACTCGTCCGTCTCTCACCTGGGCTTCTGCACGCTGGGTCTGTTCGCCATGACCCTGCAGGGGGTCGAGGGATCGATCTTCGCCATGCTGTCCCACGGCCTGACCACCGGCGGGCTGTTCCTCGCGATCGGCGTCATCTACGAGCGCCGGCACACGCGGCGGCTGTCGGAGTTCGGCGGCTTGCGCGCACAGATGCCGGTGTTCGCGGCGATGTTCCTGCTCTGCCTGCTCGGCTCGATCGGCCTGCCCGGTCTGTCCGGGTTCGTCGGCGAGTTCATGACCATCCTCGGCACTTTCGTCGCCAACGGCCACGCCGTACCGATGCCCAAGCTGATGGCAGCGGGTGCGGCCACCGGGGTCATCCTCGGCGCCATCTACCTCCTGTACATGTTCCAGAAGGTGATGTTCGGGCCGCTCGACAACCCCAAGAACAAGGTCCTGCCCGA
>Ga0114931_10009102_pt1 | contig 11934 bp, 7 predicted proteins | sample 2SBtaG_FD_89579 | JGI IMG/M metagenome (GOLD analysis project Ga0114931, IMG submission 89579) | Deep subsurface microbial communities from Kolumbo volcano to uncover new lineages of life (NeLLi) - 2SBTROV14_V59a metaG | ecosystem: Environmental > Aquatic > Marine > Volcanic | place: Kolumbo...
CTTCGCCGCTACCGGTGAGCAAAACCGGCTCTATTCTCAAGTAAAGCTATCCTTTCCGGGGATGAACCCTAAGGCGGTTTTGGAGTCCGCCGGGACATTGGCGGCACGGGTCAATTACTATTCCGGGCGCAAGGGATCGAAATACAAGACGCCGGTGACCGGATTGCCGACCTACGGAGCGGTATGGTACCGATCTGTTTACCCCGGTGTGGATGTCCGGTTTCACGGCGACCAGAAAGTCCTGGAGTATGACGTCCACATTGCTCCTGGGAGTTCACCCAAGCAGTTTGCCATGCGTTACGATGGCGCCCGCTCCGTTTCGGTGACGGGCGATGGTCAACTGGCGATAGATCTGCCCGGCGGGCGCATTCTGCAGGCAGCGCCCTATGCCTACCAGATCGTCGGCGGTAAACGGATTCGAATTCCCGCCGGCTACCGGCTTGAATCGACGCACGGCAAAAATTCCCCGGTCTACGGTTTCGAGCTGGCGCAGTACGATCATTCTCTTCCGTTGATCATCGATCCGGTCATTATCAACTCGGGGTATCTGGGGGGGAGCGAAGACGATACCGCCAACGACATTGCCACGGACCTGTCCGGTAACGTCTATGTCACGGGGAGCACCTGGTCAACGGATTTCCCCACCCTGGCGGCCTATAAATCGACTGCTCAAACGGAATACCGGGACGTCTTTATCAGCAAATTCTCTCCCTCCGGCGCCTTGGTCTACTCGACCTATTTGGGGGGTGGAAACATGGAGTCGGGGAGTTCGATTGCGGTCGACAGCTCTGGAAATGCCTATGTGACCGGAACGACCCTGTCTCAGGATTTTCCTGTCACGGCTCAAGCATATCAATCGGTGGGCGACGGGGTTTTTCAGGATGCATTTATCGCCAAGATCGACCCTCTGGGAGGACTGCTTTATTCGAGCTATTTGGGCGGTACCCTCGATGAAGAGGGAAATGCCATTGCCGTAGATGAATCCGGCACCAGCACGACCGTTATACTGACCGGTGAAACCTGGTCGCACGATTTCCCGACAGTCAACCCACTCTATACAGTGACCGATACCGGTAACAATCGGGATGCCTTCGTGGCGCGCATGGATCTGGGGCAAAATGGTGCCGCAAGCATGTTATGGTCGACCTACCTAGGCGGAGGCAATCGAGATTCGGGCGCTGGGGTAGGTCTTGATGCCGGTGGCAATGTGTATATCGTCGGTACGACGGAGTCGGCCGACTTTCCTGTCACTGGCAATGGATACCAGGCCCCCTTTGTACTCGGTTTTTCCCGAGTCTTTCTTGCCCGGCTCAGCGCTAACGGCGGCACCCTACAGTATGTTGCGTGTTTGGGTGGAGACGGTGAAGACATCGGTTATGGCATTGCGGTAGATGCGACCGGTAACGCCTATATCACAGGCTCGACGCATTCGAACAACTTTCCGACGGTCAATCCGCGCTATACCGTGCTCGATACCGGTGACAATGTCGACGCGTTCGTCACCCGGGTCGATACCAATTCGGCGGGGCTCGGTAGCATCGTTTATTCGACCTATCTTGGTGGTGGCGGCAATGATGAAGGTAGGGGTATCGCGATCGACGGCTCGGGAAACGCCTTCGTAACCGGTTATACCCGATCCGTGGATTTCCCTGTCGTCGGCACGACAACTGCGCCGATGAATGCATTGCAGGGAGATGAAGACGGTTTCGTCGTCAAGTTGGATGCTACCGGAAGTACCGTTTTCTATTCCATATATTTTGGCGGTACCGACGAAGACTATATCCATTCGATAGCCATATTGAGTTCAGGCGACGTTTTGCTGGCAGGCCAGACGCGGTCTCCTGATTTTCCTCTGCTGAACCCCTATCAGTCGACCCTGCTCAACGGCAGTCGTAGCGCGTTTCTCGTGAGGCTTCAGTGATGTTGCCCGGCGTAAGGTCGAATCCAATATCGCTACCATGCCGTGTGCTGTTGGCCGCCTTCATTTGGGGCCTTGTGCCCGGATCGGCCCATGCGTCGTTCGAGGCGTTGCCTTCTCCTAAGCAGATCAATATGCACTTTGCCCAATTGCCGTTGTCGTTTGTGCGCAACGTCGGGCAAATTGATAAATCCGTTCAGTATTACGAACGAGCGGATTCCCACGCCACTTTTTTTTCGCCCGATGCCGTTCGTTTCCGTTTCAACGGGACGCGACCACGATCAACCGGGGACCTTTTGACGCTGCGATTCCTGGGGCAGGCGCCCGATGGACGCGCCCTGAAGGCGCGTGGCCCTCTCGAGGGGCATGTCAATTACATCATCGGCCGGGATCCCAAGAAGTGGTTTAATCGCATACCGATGTTTAAGGAGGTCGTATACGAGCGAGTCTTTCCCGATACCGACATCCATTTTTACGGGAACCAACGTCAACTCGAATACGATATCGTTCTGAAACCGGGCGCCGATCCGGAAGCGCTTCGATTTGCCTACGAAGGTGCGGAGAATCTGCGTCTGAATGACGGAGGGGATCTGGAAATATTTCTGGGCAACGAAACGATCATTCAACACCGACCGACCATCTTTCAGGAAGTAGCGGGTGTGCGCCATACGGTGAGCGGGTCCTTTGTATTGCTGTCTCAAGATCAAATTTCGTCGAGCCAGGCAACGCATGGCTTCGGCTTTAAACTCGGTCGATACGATCCGAAATATCCGCTTGTTATCGACCCCGTTCTGGTTTATTCGACCTATTTGGGCGGCACCCATCATGACCATGCCCATGGTATCGCGGTGGACGGCTCGGGAAATACCTACATTGCCGGCGAAACGCGTTCGCTGACCTTTCCTATCGTCGCGCCTATCCAGACCGCGATGGCCGGAGACGAAGACGCCTTCGTTACGAAATTGAATGCCGGCGGTACGGCGATTTTGTATTCGACCTATCTGGGCGGCCACAATCACGATGAGGCATATGGAATATCGATAGATGCCTCCGGCAACGCCTATATTTCCGGTAGTACGCGTTCCTCCACCTTTCCTGTTTCCGTTTCCGCCTATCAGTCCACGTTGGCTCGCAACGACGACGCCTTCCTGATCGAACTGGACCCGTCCGGAGCGATGCTGTATTCCACATTCCTCGGTGGACGGCGTGGCGACAGAAGCTTCTCGAATGCCAATGACGGTACTGGCGTTGTATATGTCGGTGGGACCACGAGTTCCAATGATTTCCCAACGCTATCTGCCTACCAATCGGCCCGAGGTGGAGATTCGGATGCGTTCATTGCCAAGATCGATACCACGAAGGTGGGTGCAGCCAGTTTGATCTACTCGACCTATCTCGGCGGGAAAAAGGACGATGAAGGCAATAGCATCGCTGTCAACCCTATGGGTGAGGTCTTTATCGCAGGGAAGACGGAATCCAAATCCAGCGGCGGATCACCATTTCCAATAACGGCAAGCGCGTATCAGTCATCGCTTTCCGGCGAGGAGGATGCCTTTCTTACCCGTTTATCCGCCTCCGGCAACAGTTTGATCTATTCGACCTATCTAGGCGGAAGCAAAGAGGAAGAAGGGTGGGGCGTCGCTTTGAGTGGGACCAGTGTGGCTTTCGTGACCGGAGTCACCGAATCCAAATCGGCCGGATCCGGTACAGCCTTTCCAACGACGGTTGGCGCGTTACAAACGGCGCATATAGGAGAAAAGGACGCCTTTGTGAGCGAAATCGATACCTCGATCGGAGGCGGTTCCGGATTGATTTATTCCACCTACCTGGGAGGAAGCAACAAGGACGTGGGATATGCGATCGCTGTTGATGGGTCGGGGCGGGCGCATATCACCGGCTATAGCAAGGTCACCAACAAAACACCATTTCCGGTCACCCCGGATGCGATTCAGGGGACCTATGCCGGGAACGAGGATGCCTTTTACGTCATTTTGGACCCCACTCAGTTCGGGAGTTTAGGGCTAATATTCTCGACCTACCTCGGTGGAAAGAAATTCGACCAGGGACGGGGCATCGCGCTGGATGGGTCTGGAAATGCGTATATTACGGGAAAGACCCGATCCGAGGGTACACAGTCATTTCCAACGACAGTCGGTAGTTTTCAGTCTTTCAGCGCCGGCAACGAAGACGCCTTCATTGCCAAGATAGGTGTCGCCTCGAATGCCCCTCCGGTTATCGGCGCAGACCCGACTTTGACAGTCTCGGGTGGCGGCACGGTGACCTCTGGCAATGTCCTCGCCAACGATACAGACCCGGAGGGTAATCCTCTGACAATCACCGTATTCGACGCCACATCGGTTAATGGCGGGACGGTTGTTTACAACTATAACGGGACTTTCACATATACAGCCGCTGCGGGTTTTTCCGGTACCGACACCTTTACCTACACCGTCAGCGATGGGGTCGGGGGTACGGTCGTCGTGACTCAAACCGTCACGGTCAACGGCCTACCGGTCATTGGCGTCGATCCGGTCCTGACTGTTTCAGGCGGCGGCACGGTAACCTCCGGTAATGTCCTGGCCAATGACACGGATCCTGAAGGCAATCCGCTGACCGTTTCTGCCTTCGATGCCACGACGGTCAACGGTGGCACGGTAACCTTCAACGCCGGGACGGGTCAGTTCACCTATACGGCCGCCGCAGGATTTTCCGGCACCGATACTTTCACCTATACCGTCAGTGATGGAGCGGGCGGTACGGTTGTCGTGACTCAGAGTGTGACGGTGGCCGGGACCTGTGTCGGTAGTTCAGTCCTTACCTCGACGGGTACGGCGGTAAACGTATCGCCGACTGCCAATATCAATGTCCAGTACGCGACTGTCACAGGCGCGGGTACGACCTGTCTGACTAATCCGGGGCCGGTCGCACCGGCGCCCAACGGCTTTAGATTTGGTACCCAGACGGATATCTTCTCGTTGAGTACGACCGCGACGACGGCCGGTACCACTCAAATTTGTTTTGTCTTCGATCCCACGAATTATCTTCGTATTGCCGGTCTCAAGCTCGTGATCTTTCAGGGCGGCACCTGGGTCAATATCACGTCGAGTTTGAGTACCGTGACGAATACGATCTGTGGATTGACTAGCGGAGCCATCGGAACATATGCCGTGATCGAAGAACTTCCGACGGCGATCTCGCTACGCTCTTTTAATGTCGCGCGCGCGGGGGATGCCGTGGATATCCAGTGGGTGACCACCTCGGAGACCGATAACTGGGGCTTCCGGATATTGCGGGCGCGTACGCCAGAAGGCCCGTTCCAGGTCTTGAATGCCCAACTGATCCCCGCACTCGGCGGCCCCGGACTCGATATGACTTATCACTTCCAGGATTACTCGGCGCCGCAAGGAACGAACTACTATTATAGATTACAGGATGTCGATACACGTGGTCTCGTGAGCGAGCACAGCGTGATCGCGCTGTTGGACGAGACCGCCCGGATCAAGCGCGTGGCCGGCAATTCCGCTCAAGGGCGGGTGCCGACCAATACCACGAGCCATCTCGCGATCGCGCAAGTCGCGCCGTCGCAACCGGTTTCCCTGATTCTGCCCGCGGCCGGATCGCAAGGGTTGACGAAGGCGACGACCGGGTCCAGGCCGGTGACGATCGAACGTATTCAGGCGATGTCTTTGACGGAGCAAAGCCCGGTCCATCGCGAGACTTCGGCATCGGTCATTCCGACCCGGTACCAGACGCTGGACGAGATGATGTTGTCCCATATCGAGGATGGCCCCGGCAGTATGGTCACGGACGTCCCCGGCGATATCGAATCGGCCTTCGATTTCGAGGTCGACATCGCAGATGCCAAGGGAAATCACATCATCGTGAAACGTACCGGCGAGGGAACGCCGATATCCGGGCTTGTGGTCAAACGGGAGCGGAATGGCGCCTACCAACTCGATTGGCAAGCGAGCGATCGCCAGATCCAGGGGTTCGCAATCTATCGTAGATCCGGAGAAAGGCCCGGCTTGACGGCGTCCGCATTTGAAAAGATCGTCAGCTTCGTTCCCAATTATGGGCAGGGAGACGATCAAAGTTATCACTACACCTTCACCGATCATCCCCTGGATGGCAAGGTTATCTATGATTACGAGGTGCGGGTGCTTGAATGGGGTGTCGCCTCGCGTGGCGATGCCGAACGCCTATCCAGACTCGCGGTCAACCGCTAAATACATCCCGGAAACGCCGCCAATCAGACTTGATGCCTCCCCGCACCCCCGCATCACACAGGGGTGGTCAACAATGATATGCTCACAGCTCCCATTCAACTGTTAGGAGCCATGGGCCACCATGATCATCGGCGTACCCAAAGAGATAAAACCTCAGGAATACCGCGTTGGACTGACACCGACCAATGTCACGGAACTGGTGCGTCTCGGTCATGATGTGCGAATCGAACACGATGCCGGTGTGCATGTCGGTTATACGGACACTGACTACCTGAGCGATGGCGCCCGAATTGCGGCCGATCCGGAAGAGGCCTATGCGGCCGATCTCGTGGTCAAGGTCAAGGAGCCGCAAGCGCCCGAAACCCCACTGCTGCGCGACGGACAGATCCTCTTTTCCTATCTCCATCTTGCCCCCGAACCGGCCTTGGCGCAGGGGCTCCTCGATCGCGGGATAGTCGGCATCGCCTATGAGACCGTGGAAGATCACACGGGTCAGCGGCCTTTGTTGATCCCAATGAGCGAATTAGCCGGACGTATTGCTACCCAGGCCGGAGCGACCGCCTTGCAAATGGAACATGGCGGTCGCGGCGTGCTGATGGGCGGCGTGCCCGGCGTATCTCCGGCACGAGTCGTCGTGGTCGGTGGCGGGGTTGTCGGGCTTCAGGCGGCGCGCGTGGCCATGGGCATGGGCGCCGATGTTACGATTCTCGATATAAGCCACGACCGGCTGCGCTACCTCGACGAGCTCTACGGTCCCCGGCTCAAGACCATCTATTCCGGCGCGGGCGCCCTGCGAGACGCCGTCGTATCTGCGGACCTCGTAGTTGCCGCCGCCTTGCGCTCGGGTTATCGAAGCCCCGTTTTGATCGATGCCGACATGGTTCGGGACATGAGGTCCGGTAGCGTCATCGTTGACGTGGCGATCGATCAGGGCGGGTGTGTCGAGACCTCTCGGCCGACGACGCACCATGCGCCGACTTTCATCGAGCATGAGGTCGTGCATTATTGCGTGGCCAATATGCCGAGCGCCTGCGCCAGGACGGCGACGCTTGCCTTAACCAACGCGACGCTTCCCTACGTACGCCTGCTGGCCGAACGAGGTTACCAGCATGCCATGTCGGCGGATTCAGGGTTTGCCGAGGGTCTCAATGTTCATCGTGGGCATTTGACCAATGAGGGGGTCGCGGAATCCATAGGGCAGGGTTGGATTCGCCCTAGCGACGTTCTCTAAGTACGTTACCCATAGACGGGTGGGATGCGAGGCATGAATTTTCGTTTTCGGAATTTTCGTTTTCGGACTGGGGTCCGCTAATCGCATAGGGTATACTCCTGCAACTGTGATCATCTGATCGCTAGAGTTTATGGTGGCCCGCCGCGGTCCCCCCGCATCGATAGGTTGTTAACCCCGTCAGGCCTGGAAGGGAGCAGCGGTAGCAGCCGATTCGGGTGCCGGGGTGTGGCGGCTGCGGGTCGCCTCCCTCTTGGCTGGCCACGCTGTCCGTGGCGACGAGTTGTTTCATGAGCTATCACGTTCTAGCACGAAAATGGCGGCCCAGGGTCTTTGCAGACGTTGCCGGACAAGGGCATGTTTTGCAGGCGCTTGTAAATGCGCTCAATACCCAGAGGCTTCATCACGCCTATCTATTCACCGGCACCCGAGGTGTCGGTAAGACTACGCTTGCCCGCATCTTTGCAAAATCACTGAATTGCGAGCAAGGGATCAGTGCGGAGCCATGCGGTGTGTGTTCCGCCTGTCGGGAAATGGACGAGGGTCGTTTTATCGACTTGATCGAAGTCGATGCGGCCTCCAGGACCAAGGTAGAGGATACCCGGGAGCTGCTCGACAACGTCCAGTATGCGCCGACGCGCGGTCGCTACAAGGTGTACCTGATCGACGAGGTGCACATGCTCTCCAAGAGCAGCTTCAACGCCTTGCTCAAGACCCTGGAAGAGCCCCCGCCCAACATCATGTTCCTGCTTGCGACCACGGACCCGCAGAAGCTCCCGGTCACCGTGTTGTCCAGATGTCTGCAGTTCAACCTACGGCGCCTGCCTGCTGAAATGATCCAGGGCTATCTGCGCCAGATCGTTGGGAAGGAGTCCGTCGAGGCTGATGACGAAAGCCTGCTGGCGATTGCCCGCTCGGCCGACGGCAGTATGCGCGACGCCTTAAGCCTGCTCGATCAGGCCCTGGCCTTCGGGGGCGGCACCCTTTCGGTCGCGAGTGTGCGAAGCATGCTCGGCACGATCGATGACGGCACCATGAGTGCGATTCTTCATGCGTTGGCGGACAACGATGCCCAGGGTCTGCTGGCGGGTGTCGCTGAACTGGCCGAACGCAAGGATTCCTTTTCCGGCGACTTTGCCCGGCTTCTCGATGACCTGTTGGCCTTGTTGCACCGTATCGCCCTGGCTCAGGTCGTGCCGGAAAGCAATGATGCCTCGGAAGATCAGCATGGGCTGATTCGGGATATAGCCGGGCGCATGTCTCAGGAGGACGTCCAGCTTTTCTACCAGATCGGGCTTATCGGACGCCGTGATCTTTCGTTGTCGCCCGATCCGCGCATGGGGGTTGAAATGGCCTTGCTGCGCATGCTCGCTTTCCGGCCGGTGGATGGTGGGCCACGGCGACCCGCGCCGATGCGCGGCAAAAAGGAAACACCGCCGCCCGTTCGCCCGGCGACTCGACCGGCTGCCCTGCCGGCGGAAGAACAGATATCCGTCGCATCCAGCACACGAGAGGATCGGGCCGCTTATAACGCGCCTGAACCGACGGCGCCTGCCGATGTCGAACAGTCGCCTGCGCCGGTTTCAGAGGATGATGGTTGGGCAGCGATCATCGCCGGGCTTGGGCTTACCGGCCTGAGTCAGATGGTCGCCAGCCATTGCGTACTGGAGTCGAGAAACGATAAAGAGATCGTGCTGTGCCTGGATAACGCGCATGCCCACTTGCTCAACCCATCCCTGCAGCAGCGGCTTGAAGAGCGCATGCAGACCTATTTCGGTGCGCCGTTGAAGCTTGTCATACATAGCGGCGTCACAAAGGCAGAGACGCCGGCGTCCCGGCAGAAACGCAAGACGGACGAGCGCATGCGCCAGGCCGAGGCGTCGATCATGGGCGACCAGGGTATTCGAAGTCTCCAGGAGACCTTCAATGCACAGGTCGTCAATGATTCGATCCAGCCGTTGGACGGTTCATGAAGCCCATATAGGGCGGTATTAAGCGTTCGAGATCGAAGAGGATAAGAGGATTCCAGAAGGCCCCCGTTCAAGTCGATGACGGCTGGCCGTAACATCAATCCAATAGATAGAGAGGAAAACCTAGATGAAGGGTGGACTAGGCAATATCATGAAGCAGGCGCAAAAGATGCAGGCCGAGATGGAAAAGGCTCAGGCTGAACTGGCTGAAATGGAGGTGACGGGACAATCAGGCGGTGGCCTCGTCAGCGTGGTCATGACCGGTCGTCACGAGTTGCGTAGAGTGTCGATCGACGACAGCCTGTTGTCGGACGACAAGGACATGCTGGAAGACCTCGTTACCGCCGCAGTCAACGATGCCGTGCACCGCGTGGATGCCCAGACCAAGGAAAGGATGGCCAGTATGACCAACGGCCTGCCCCTGCCTCCGGGCATGAAACTACCGTTCTGAAGCAAAGAAGATGTCGGGCGGTTCTCTGATCGAACAGCTTGTACTGGCGCTGCGCTGCCTGCCCGGCGTCGGCCCTAAGTCGGCCCAGCGTATGGCCTATCACCTGCTTGAGCGGGATCGCGATGGAGCCCGGCGCCTTGCCCGGCAACTTCAAGCGGCCGCTGATCAGGTTGGACATTGCGCGCATTGCCGGACACTGACGGAAATGGAAGTCTGCCGTTATTGTAGTGACACTTCTCGTGACGAAAGCCTGCTTTGTGTTGTTGAAACACCTACCGACGTCCAGGCGATCGAGCAATCCACGAGTTATCGGGGGCGCTATTTCGTACTTATGGGACACCTGTCTCCACTGGATGGAATAGGGCCGGAGGACATCGGTCTCGATCTGCTGGCCGAACGTATCGGCGGCGGTTTGATTCAGGAGGTCATCCTGGCGACGAATCCGACCGTGGAAGGGGAGGCGACGGCACACTTCGTCGCGGATCTGGCGCGGCGCTCCGGTGTCAAGGCCAGCCGGATAGCCTATGGCGTCCCATTTGGGGGCGAACTCGAGTACGTCAATTCGGGAACGATCTCACACGCCATCAGTGGACGCAGGGAGTTCAATATATAGTGCTCGCTGAAATACCGGGCACGGTCCTCTTCGCCACCGCAACGTATCTGGTCATGGTCGCGGCCTTTTATCTACGCAAGGCGCGCAAACTGCACATGGCCGTTATGGCAACCATTATCGTGATCGATTTCGGCTTTCCGGTCTACCTTGTTCTGACTCATGACTGGTGGAAACGTCTGATCATCGACGGCGAGATCCTGTCCTTCATGCTGTGGATGCACCTGATCCTGGTGCTGACGCTGTATATGTTCTACGGACTTCAGATCTCAGCGGCGCGCCAAATGCTTCGAGGTGAAAAAAAAGGCCGGGCGGACCATCGTCGCCAAGCCTTGGGAGTTTTGATCGTCCGGGCACTGGTCATCATCACCGGCGCCCTGTTCGCGAAGTAGTATTAACCCGGCACCAATGTACATTGGTGCCGGGTTAATAAGTGTTTTAGCCGGCCTTCTGTTTCGGGATGGAAAAGACCTTGCACCCCTCGTCGGCGGGATATTCATCGTTCATAGCATTGGCCAGCATGGTCATCATGGTGGTCAACACAGTCTCGGTGATCAGATCGGCATGGACGTGATAGTAGTGCAACAGGCACGGAACCTGCTCATGAAGTCCGTGACGTTGGCGGTGGTTTAAATCGGTCCAGGCCAGAATGGGCAAGTCATACAAGGTCCGGTCAACGCAAACCCAGGATCGCGAGTCGATGATCAGGTCCATACCCCTAAGCCCCGGCAAAGGGAGCCGAATCGGTCCACCAAGTCTCAACAAGCCCAGTCTGACTTGGTTGTAGCGCTGACCTTCAATGAAGGTCGATTCGGTACGCAGCTTTGGGACGTCGTCAATATGGGTTTTCATTAAGGGGTTCCTAATATGATCCGTGGTTTCTTGCCTGCTGAATACTTAGCGGCAACTTCGGACGCTTCTGAATCGCGATCGAAGAAAAAAATTCGAATACTTCGGGTTCCGTGATCCAAGCCTGATTTGCCGCCTTATGGCACGGTAAAATAGCGCGCCTGGCGCGTTTTAGGATCAGGAGGCGTGCTTTGCGGGGGAGCGATAAACGGTGACGAATGCACCGGAATAATGGCGGAGATTGTTCCGGTTATTTCTCCAGATACTCCAGCAACTCGTTGCCTATAATGTCTTTTTTCCAACCATTCAAGACGTCCAGGTCGCGTTCCCCCAGGATCAGCCGGGACACTTCCTTTCGCGATGCGAGTACGCTGGCATCGATTTCCTTTTCTTTGGCTACGCTTTCGACGATTGCGAGCAATGACTCCAGGCGGGCCTCATCCTTACCGTCGAGTTTCGGCCCCCTTCGAGGGGGCGGCATCGGGGGCGATGACTGAAGCGCCAGGGCGGACCGGATCAGCGAAAGGAATAGCTCGCCGTAGCGGTCCAACGTCTTGGAGTTGAGGCCGCGGGTTCCCTGTAGGGCATCGATATCGGAGGGCGTATGCGTGGCCATATCGACGAGCACTTCGTCGCGAAGTATCCAATTACGTGGGATGTCCCGTTTTTGGGCGACGGTCTC
>Ga0114931_10009103_pt1 | contig 11934 bp, 10 predicted proteins | sample 2SBtaG_FD_89579 | JGI IMG/M metagenome (GOLD analysis project Ga0114931, IMG submission 89579) | Deep subsurface microbial communities from Kolumbo volcano to uncover new lineages of life (NeLLi) - 2SBTROV14_V59a metaG | ecosystem: Environmental > Aquatic > Marine > Volcanic | place: Kolumbo...
CGGCGGGCTCGGAGTCGGCGCCCCGCGTCGTGGTCGACGGCGCGGGTCGGCGGCCTCGGAGTCGGCCTCGGGCTAGGGCGCCGGCGGCGCAGGTCGGCGGGCTCGGAGTCGGCGCCGGGCGTGGGCGTCGGCGGCGCGGGTCGGGTTCGTCGGCGGCGCCGCTGCTAAACAATGGCGCATTGGAAATGCGTCATCGTGGAAAAACGACAATGGTAGAGAAAACAAACGCACACGCATGGAAAGGAGCCGAATTTCGTTCGCCCTCACCCATGACGGGCGGCGAAATTTGGCTCCCGATCCAGGCGTTCGTGTCTACACGCCGCAGGCCTGAAGCTGGTTGACGTCTGCGGCGCCGGTCAGGCACTGCAGCACCTGCGGCGTCCACTTCTTCTCCTGGCACTCCTGGACGATCTGCTGGATGAGCAGCGGGCCGTTGTTCTGAAGCTGTTCCTGGGTGGCCTTGACCGCGTCCGGGCCGGCGGCCTGGGCCTGGGCCAGGGCCGCCTTGGAGATGATGTCGAGGGCGTGTGTGGCCACCGAGTTGCAGGTCGGTCCGCTCGCCGGCGCGGCCGGCATCTGGCCGGCGGTGTTGCCGCCGGGCAGGGGCTTGGGTGCCATCGGGTTGTCGCCGGCCGGGCTGGCGTTGGTGTTGCCGCCGGGCAGGGGCTTGGGTGCCATCGGGTTGTCGCCGGTGTTGCTGGCCGTGGTCGGCGGGTTGGGCGTCGGCGCGGCCGGCGTGTTGGTCGGGGTCGCCACCGGCTGGGCGTCGTTGATGATGTAGGGCCCCAGCAGGCGCTCCCACGCGTGCGAGATCTTCTTGAACTCGTCGGGGCAGCGGACCGCGCGGGCCTTGGGCAGGTAGCCGTTCTTGATCATCGGCGAGTATTTCTCGGGGTTGGAGCCGAAGATCAGGCAGGCGATGTTGTAGAAGCGCTGGCCTTCCAGGGAGTGCTCGTCCCAGAACGGCATCGACACGCCGGCCTTCTTGTTGGCCTCGGCCTGCAGGGCGAACCAGCGGGCGCCGGCCATGGCCGCGGCCACGCCCTGGTCGCCGCCCTCCATCAGCACCAGGGTCGCCATCTGGTCGACCGAGTCTTCCTCGCGTCCGGTGGCGGGCAGGTCGAGCTGGTGGATCAGCCCGTGGCCGAGCTCGTGGAAGAACGCGAAGAAGGTGGCGCCGAGGATCGCGTTGCCCAGCTCGTCGTTGTCCTTGGACACCGGCTGGAACATCTGCGTGAAGTAGTCCATGAGCTCGTAGCACATGATGATGCGGCTGTTGTTGGGGTCGTAGAAGGCGTTGACCGTGCCGCACTCGACCATCTGGATGTCGACGATGCGCGGCATCTTGAGGGTGCCGTTGAGCATCTTGGCGACGTTCTCGAACACCTGCTCCTGCATGAAGGCGGTGCGGAAGCGCTCGTACTTCTTGGTCGGGGCGTAGGCGACGCGGAAGCCGGTCGGCTTCTCCGACGAGAAGCCCTGCAGCGGGGCCGAGATGCCGGCGGTCGAGATCTTCGACGGGTCGACCTTGCCGGTCAGGCCGCTGACCTGGGGCGCGCCCTTGGCCAGCGCCTTCCAGTCGGTGCCACCGTTGCTGGTGACCACCGCTTCCTGGCCGTCGGTGGAGATGGCGCCTTTGGGCGCGGTGGTCAGCCCTGCCATGGTGCCGATCGCACCCTGGCCGCCGCTCTTGCCGCACGCTCCCATCGCCAGAGCCGCCAGCGCGGCCACGCAAACCTTCGTCATGTCGGATCCCCCGGAGAACGCGGCCCACCCCGCGTGCGCCCGAGAATAGCAAACTTCAGTAGGAGTCGTAGGGGAACTTCGACGCCGCGCCCAGGTCCAGCCGCTCGAGGCGCGTCGCCATCGACGCGGCGGTGGCGACGATCACCGACACGGTCGCCTGCGGACGGAAGTGCAGGCGGATCGCCTGGTTGACCCGGTCGAGACTCAGCCCGGCGACGTTGGTGCGCAGGCGCTCGTGGTAGTCGGCGGGCAGGCCGTAGCCGAGGTTGCGCACCGCCAGCCGCATGCGCTGGGCCGGCGTCGCCGACAGGAACGGCATGCTTCCCATCATGTGGCTGCGGGCGAACGCCAGCTCGTCGGCGGTGACGCCGCCCTCGCACAGCTGTTCGAACAGCGCCAGCGTCAGCGCGGCGGCGTCGGGAGTCACCGCGGCCGCCGGGGCCAGCGCGATGCGCAGCCAGCTGGCGCCGCGGCTGCGGCCCAGCGAGCAGCCGGCGCCGTACGACCAGCCGCGCTTGGCCCGGATCTCCTGCATCAGCCGCGCGCTGAAGGTGCCGCCGAAGATCGTCTCGGCACAGCTGAGCGCGGCGAAGTCGGGGTGGGCGTAGGCCGGCGCCGGGTGGCCGATCCGGATCTGCGATTGCACCCGCTCGGGCTTGTCGATCAGACACAGCCGGCGGGCGGTCGCCGGTGCGACATCGGGCAGCGCCGGCAGAGCGGGGGCGGGAGCCTCCGGTAGCCCGGCGACCAGGCGCTCGGCCAGCGACTCGGCGGCGGCGGCGTCGACGGCGCCGGCCAGGCCGATGATCAGGTTGCCCGGCACCAGCGCCGCGGCGTGGGCGCGCCGCACTTCGGCCAGGTCGATCCGCTCGAGTGACGCCCCGGTGCCGATGGAGGTGCGCGCGTACGGGTGGCCGGGCGCCACCTCGCGGACGAAGAAGCGGTCGGCGATCGAACTGTCGTCGTCGCGCAGCTCGTCGAGCAGGGCGCCGGTCTCGCGCAGCAGCTTCTCGTGCTCCGGCTCGTCCATGCGCGGGCTGGCCATGACGTCGGCCATCAGCGCCACCAGGGCATCGGCGTTGCGCGCCAGGCACAGCCCCGACACGGTGATGGCGTCGCGGGTGGTGTCGACGTGCAGCGATGCGCCCAGCCCGTCGACGGCGTCGTCGAGGGCCGCACGATCGAGGTCGCCGGCGCCGCGGCGCGACAGCAGCGCGGCGTGGCGCATCAACCCCTCGTGGCCGGCGGGGTCGGCGGCGCTGCCACCCAGCGCGGCGACGCGAATCCACACCAGCGGTACGTCGTGACCCGGCTCGACCACCAGGCGTGCGCCGCGCGGCCCGTCGCTCATGCCTCCTCCCGCGGCCGGGCGATCGCCACTGTGCGCCGCTCGGGTGACAGGTAGGTCGCAGCGGCTCGGGTGACGTCGTCGGCGGTGACCGACTCCAGCCGCTCGGCAGTGGCCAGGAGTGCGCGGAAGTCGCCCAGCGCGGTCTGGTAGTGACCCAGCGCCTCGGCCTTGCCCTCGAGCGACACCAGCGCCGACCAGAAGTCGGTCTCGACGCAGCTCTTGGCCTTGGCCAGCTCGGCCGGCGGCGGCGGCTCGGCGGACAGGCGCGCGACCTCCCGGTCGATCACCGCCAGCGCCTCCTCGGCGGGGACGTCGCGCATCATGCTCAGCGATAGCTCGTACAGCCCCGGCTCGGCGGTGGGCATGACGCTGCCGTCGATCGAGCTGGCCAGCTCGCGGTCGACCACCAGCTGCCGGTACAGCCGCGACGACGGCCCGCCGTTGAGCAGCGTCGACACCAGCTCGAGCACCGCCCAGTCGGCGTGCCCCTGCGCCGGCGTCTTGTAGCCGATCAGCGCGCGGTCGGCGGGCACCGGCCGCTGCACCTCGACCCGGCGCTCGCCGGTCTGCACCGGCTCGGGCGCCAGCTCGGACGGCGGCAGCTCCGACGGCGGCAGCTGGCCGTAGTGGCGGGTGAGCATGGCCAGGGTGTCGTCCGGATCGACATCGCCGACGATCACCACCGTGGCGTTGTTGGGCGCGTAGTAGGTGCGGTAGAAGCGCTCGACCTCGTCCTTGGCAGCGCCGCGGATGTCGTCCATCCAGCCGATGGTCGGCCAGTGGTACGGGTGGTGCTCGAACGCGGTGGCCAGGAGCTTCTCGGCCAGCAGGCCGTCGACGTCGTCGTCGACCCGCTCCATCCTCTCGGCGGCCACCACCTCGCGCTCGGAAGAGAGGGCGTCGTCGTCGAGCACCAGCTGGTGCATCCGGTCCGACTCGATCCGCGCGACCAGCTCCAGCTCGGCGGCGGGCACGCTGGTGGTGTAGTAGGTCCAGTCGAGCCAGGTCGCGGCGTTGGTCTCGCCGCCGACCCGTTCGATCAATCGGTCCAGCTCGCCCGGCGGCAACGTGCGGGTGCGGCCGAACATCAGGTGCTCGAACAGGTGGGCCATACCGGTGGCGCCGGGATGCTCGTGCCGCGAGCCGACGCCGAACCAGGTCTGGTAGACGGCGATCGGCGCGCTGGCGTCGCGCAAGAGGAGCAGGCGCAGGCCGTTGTCCGCGCGGAAGCGCTGGATCATCGGCCCGCCCGGGATCAGCGATTGTTCGACCTCGAGGGTCCAGGTCATCGCCACACTGTACATCCGACCGCGGCCAGCGCAGCCAGCGACGCGTCGGGATCGAACGCCTCGCTCGGCGCCAGCACGCCGACCGGGCGGCCGGGCTGTCCGCGGCGCGCGCACAGCTCGGTCGCGGCGCCGGCGACGATGGCCGCGGTGGTGGCGTAGACGTCCCGCCCGGTCACGGCCACGCGGGCGTCCTCGAAGCTGCGGCGCGCCTGGGCGGCGACGGCGAAGCGGGCGCGGGCGCGGGCGGCGGCATCGGGCTGGCGGCCGCCGACGGCGCGGGCGCGGGCCGCGCTGAGCAGCGGCGTGCGTGCGAGCAGAGGCAGGGCGGCACCCATCCATCCGGGCAGGCGGCCCAGCGGTGAGCCCTCGAAGGCGATGAAGGTCTGTACTCGGTGCGCGTCGATGTGCCGCGGCACCGTGATCACCTCGCCCGACGGAAAGCTGACCGCGCGCCGCTCGCCGCTGCCGGGAAAGGCGAAGGTCCGCCGCTCGGCTGTCGGCGGCGCCTACTGCCAGCGGTCTCGATCCCACACCAGCCCGCCGGCTGCCAGGCTCTCGACCGCCGACGCGCGGGTGCCGGCGGTGGCGTTGAAGCGATCGAGCCAGTAGGCGACCAGCACTTCGTCGATGGCGCCCGGGCCGAGGGCGGTCGCGGCCAGCGCCGCCGCCCAGTCGCCCAGCGCGATCTCGAAGGCGCAACCGGACACGGCGCAGACGCCGCCGTGGCGCGCCGCCGACTCGTAGCGCTGGTACATGTCGCGCATGAACACCTGCTCGCCGGTGGTGTCCAGGTAGTCGGCGCCAGCGTAGATGGCGGCGGCCAGCACCGGCTCGCCCATCAGCGAGAACGGTCCGGCACACGCGATCACCAGGTCGACGCCGCGCACCGCCGCGGCCATCGCCGCGCGGTCGTGCACCGGCGCGGGCCTGATGTCGACGCCACCCAGCTCGGCGGCGCGCCGTGCCAGCCGGCCGCGATCGCGGCCCGACGCGATCACCTCGAGGCCGCGGTCGAGGAGCGCCCGCGCGATGAGCCCGCCGGTGGTGCCGGTGGCGCCGTAGACCAGAACCTGCGCCATCAGAGGAAGTCCCAGCGGGCCGAGACCATGAACGCGTGTTGCAGGCGCAGATAGCTGCCGGCAGCCGTCGGCCGTGCGCGCCCCTCGCGTACCGCCTGGCACTGTTCGAGGTCGTAGCCGGAGTCGACGCAGGCGATCCGGTCGCGCGGGTCGAAGGCGCTGTTGGTCACGTCTACGGTGGGGAACCAGGTGAAGGAGTAGCCGATGCCCAGCACCAGCGGCGCCGCCACCCGCCACTCGAGGCCGCCGGACAGGCCGACGTCGTTGCCGGCGATCGCCATCGGCTGCTCGCCGCGGTCGGTCACCGCGCCGCGCTCGAGGAACAGCCGCGCGCCCAGGCGAACCCGCGCCGCCGGCGAGCGCTCGACTCCGGCCTCCAGGCGCAGCACGGTGCGGAAGCCGCGGTAGAGCGGGTACTGCTCGGGGATGTCGTGACCGACCAGCTCGGAGCCGAACATGCGCAGGTCGAGGTTGTCGTGGGTAAAAAAGGTCTGCATGCGCAGGCCGGTGACCAGCTCCCACTGCCGGTGGCCGGGCAGGCGCATGCGCGCGGCCAGGTGGAAGGTCTCGGGCAGGTTGTAGCCGACCTCCGCCTGGCCGTGACGGATCAGCCCACCCTCGAGCGGCGAGGTCTCGACCCGCACCGTGCCGTCGAGCCGGCGGCTGGACCCGAACAGGCCGACCGATCCCTGGTAGCTGAGCGCGACCACCCAGTCGTCGTTGGGTTGCCAGACGATGCCGGCGTCGAGCGACAGATTCTCCGACGAGAACAGCGCGCCCCAGAAGCCCAGGCGCCACGGGCGCAGGCTGCCGCCGCTGGAGACGTCGACCCGGTAGCGCTGGGCCGCGGCCTCGTTCTCCACGCCGCACGGCACGCCGCCGCAGTCGGCCTCGATGCCCGCGGTGCCGGCTTCGAGCGCGGTGTCGCGGGCGAACTCCAGCCGCAGCGTGTGCATGTTGCCCAGGCCGACCCCGAGACCGAACCAGAACTTGTTCCAGTGGAAGGCGACCGACAGGGCCAGCACCGTCCACTGGTAGTGGAAGCCGCCGAGGGTGTGGTAGCGCAGCGCCTCCTGGTCGGTAATGAAGCGCTCGGCCTGGGGCAAAAAGCTGGCCAGGCCCAGGGCGGCGTTGTTGCTCTTCCACCACGCGGCGAGGAAGCCGCCGGGGGTGGCGGTCAGCGACCGGACCTTGGCGCCGGGGGTGAGCGCGCCGGTGTCGAGATCGATCTGCGACCGGTCGATGAGGTCGTGATCCAGGCGGGTGGTGGCGCCGACGAACAGGTGCCAGCCGGCGCCGGCCAGGCCCAGCGCCGCCGGGTTCAGCCACACCGAGGTGGCGTGCGGAAGTGTGGGGCCGGCGAAGACGCCGCGGGTCAGCGCCGGATCCTCGAGGGGCGAGGCCTCGGCGGCGCCGCCGAGCAGCGTGGCGAGGGTGAGCGCGACGAGGCCCAGCCGGAGAGAGGCCGCCATGAGCAGCTGACAGTAGCAAATCGCGCGGCGCGGAGAAGGCGACGCAGCGTGCCTCGTTGCCCGGGTGTGGTTTGACTCACGGTCGCCGCGCTCGTATAGTGCCGAGGCTCGTTTTCGCTGTCAGGAGGGAGACTTGCGCGTCGCGCACCCGGGTTCGAGCACCAACCCCCAGCCCCCCCGTTTCCGCCTCGGGCGGTTCGTTTTGATCGCAGTCGCAGTCGCGCTTGCGCCGCTGGCGGGGTGCGACAAGGCCAGCCACGAGCATATCGACAAGTGGCTGGAGACGCAGAAGGGGCCGGGCAAGCTGGCCGACGCTCTGCACAACGGCGATCTGTCACCCGATCTACGCGGGCACGCCGCGGTCAACCTGATCCGGCTGCGCAAGGCCGAGGGGGTCTACGACGCCCTCGACAAGATGTCGGACAAGACCCGCCAGGCGGTGGTGGCCAAGATGGTCCCGCGCCTGTGGCAGCTGGCGCGGGTCTAGGGCCGCATGGCGGTCCCGTCGCCGGTGCAGATGGAGGCCAAGGACGGGCTGTTCTACCTGCGCGAGCGGGCCGACGAGGTCTCCAAGCTGCAGATCGACGCCCACCTGGTCGACTGGCTGACCGGCGGCTACTACAAGGGTAGGGCCGAGACCGGCACGGTCACCGGCGCGATGATCATCCGCGCCGCCGCCGCCGACACCGCCGATCTGAAGCCGGCCGCCGACCCGGTGAAGGTGGCCGACAAGATGATCGCCGCGCTCAACGCGGTCGTCGCGGCGCCGCCGGACAAATCGGGACAGCCGCTGGTGATCAGCGACGAGATCGTCTACGGCGTCGCCCTCACCGGTCGCCCCGAGGCAGTGGGCAAGCTGCTCGAGATGGCCGACTCCAAGGCGCTCAACGAGAAGCACCCCAAGCTCGAGCGACAGATCATGGTCATGCTCGAGCGGGCCTACACCGACTCCGAGGACGTGGCCAAGGCGAATCCGCGGGGGCTGGCGGCGCACATGGACGTGCTGGGGCCGATGGCTTCGGACGAGCGGCGCAGCCTGGAGATCCAGAGCATCGCCCTCAACCTGGTCAAGGCCGCCGGCATGCCCACCTGTCTCAACCCGCTGGTCGCCATGATTTCGGCGCCGCACTCCAACATCCGATTCCGCTGGGCCGCCGCTCAGCGCGCGCTGGATTGTGGTCAGGTGGCCGCCATCGTGCCGGTGGCCGAGGCCCTCCCCGCGGGCGGCGACTACCGCAAGCTCGACATCGACGATTCGCTGATCTCGCGGATGAAGGCCATGAGGCCCAAGGCTGACGTGGTGGCCAAGGCCCGAACCCTGCTGGGCTCCGACAAGTGGGTCCCCAGGGCGGTCGGGATCGAGCTCCTGGGTGCGCTGGCCCTGGCCAGCTCGGCCGAGGAGGACACCGCCCGGCTGCGCAAGCTGGCGGGCGACAAGACGACCTTGCGCGGCTGGTGGGGCGACCAGGAGGACGTCCCCAAGTCCAAGCGGAAGAAGGACCCCACCCTCGGGGCCCTCGCTTCCGAGGTCGCTAAGGGGCTCGAAGAACTAGCCAAGAGGAGCCCGAAGTAGGGATAATGTTTCCAGCGCCGGCCGGGTGGGCTGGAGGAGCGCTTTCCGCGATGGATCAGAGTAAGAAGACGATGCGCCATTTCTACTGCCGCGACGTCCTGTGGGAGACGTTCGAGCAGATGGCGAACGACTTCGACTGCTCCATCGATTACCTGATCAACGAGGCGATGCGGTACTACGCCCGGTCGAAGAACTACCAGTCGGCCGCCTCCCCACAGAGCGCCAGTGCCAACGCCTCGGCCGGGTACGGTGCGTCGATGTCCGCCGGCGGGGCGCCGCCGCCGCTGGCGCCCCCCGCGCAGGCCCGCCGCTCCGCTCCACCGCCGCCGCCCATGGGCGGCCCGGCCATGCCCCAACCGGTACACGCCCGCCGCCCGCCGGCACCGGCCTCGCGTCCGCCCTCGGCAGCGGCCGCCTATCGCGAGCCGATGGCGTCCACGCCGACGCTGTACCTCATCTACAACGGCCAGCGGTACTCGATCAGCAAGGACCAGTTCATCATCGGTCGCGGCTCCAAGACCAGCGACCTGGCGATCAAGGACGGCAACATCTCGCGCAAGCACGCCGCCGTCATTCGCCGCAACGGCACCTACTACATCAAGGACCTCGGGTCGACCAACGGTATCGACTACAAAGGGATGCGCATCGACAACAAGCGCATCGACGAGGGCGACGTCTTCCATCTCTGCGACTACGAGCTGCGGTTCACCTACCGCGGCGACTAGCGGCCAGTGGCCAGCCACGACTTGCGCCAGCGGGTGGAGGCCCTCCGCCGGCCGCTGATCGCCGCGTCCGACGGCGACTTCGCCGGCGCCGGCGACGATCCGCGGCTGGGCGCGGCGCTGAGGGCGGCCTGCGACCGGGTTCTGGCGAAGCTGGGCAAGGAAGAGTCGGCGGCGCTGACCCGCTGGCGCCGGGAGCTGGACGCCTTCGAGCGCCTCGAGCCGGATCTGCAGGCGGTGAGCATCGCCCGCGGGCTGCGGCTGTGCCACGAGGTGGCCGGACCCCCGGCGCCGGTGCGGCCGGCGCGCGCGGCAACGGACGATCCGCTGGCCGCGGCGACCTCGTCGCTGCCCGGCATCGGCCCGGCGCTGGCCGAGCGGCTGGGGGAGCGCGGCATCGACTGCGTCGAGGACCTGGTCTGGCTGGTGCCGCGACGTTACGACGACGTGCGCGTGGTGGCGCCGCTGGGGCGGGCGCTGGCCGGGGCGACCGCCGGCGAGCGGGTGACCTGCGCTGGGGTGGTCGCCAGCGCCCGCTTCGTCCGCCGCGGGCGGGTTCGCTGGGTCGATCTGCGCCTGGAAGACGCCGACGCGCCGGAAGCCAGGCTGGCGGTGCGCTTCTTCAACGCCCACCCGAGCATGCAGTCGCGCTACCCCGCCGGCAGTCGGGTGGCGCTGTCCGGGCGCCTCGAAGACCGGGGCAGTGGAGCCGAGATGGCCAACCCCGACGTCCTCGAGGTGACCACGCCCGACGGCGTGAGCCGCGGCGCCGGCGCGCAGATCATCCCCCGCTATGCCGACGTGCCCGGGGTGCCGGCGGGGACCCTGCGCAAGGCGTGTGCGGCGGCGGTCGAGCGGGCGGCGGCGATCGTGCCCGATCCGGTGCCGCCGGCGGTGGCGGCGCGGATGGAGCTGCCGCCGCTGGCCGAGGCGGTGCGGGCGCTCCACGCGCCGCCCGACGCGACCACGGTGGAGGAGGTCGAGGAGCTCAATCGCGGCCGGTCGACCTGGCACCGCCGGCTGGCGTTCGCCGAGCTGTTCGTGCTGGGCGCCCACGTCGCCCGGCGGCGGCGCGAGCGCCGGGCCGACCGCGCCGAGCCGTGCCCGGCGGCGGACGCGGCGCGGCAGGCGCTGGCCGACGTGGTGCCGTTCGCGCTGACCGGCGCCCAGGATCGGGCGGTCGCCGCGGTCGCCGCCGACCTGGCGCGCGACGTGCCGATGAACCGCCTGTTGCAGGGGGATGTCGGCTCGGGCAAGACCGTGGTCGCGCTGGCGGCCGCTCTGCAGGTGGCGCGCTCCGGACGGCAGGCGGCAATCATGGCGCCGACCGAGATCCTGGCAGCGCAGCATTTCGCCAACCTGTCGGCGTGGGCGGCGGAGGCGGGGGTGGCCAGCGCGCTGCTGACCGCGTCGACGCCGCGCGGCGCCCGCGAGAGCACCCGCGCCCGGTTGGCCGCCGGCGAGCTGCCGCTGGTGGTCGGCACTCACGCGCTGCTGGCGCAGGGGGTGCTGTTCGGCCGGCTGGGCCTGGCGGTGATCGACGAGCAACACCGCTTCGGCGTCGCCCAGCGCTTTCGCCTGCGCGACAAGGGCGACGGCTTCGCGCCGCACCTCCTGGTGATGACGGCGACACCGATCCCGCGCACGCTGGCGCTGACCGCCTACGGCGACCTCGACGTCAGCGTCATCGATGAGCTGCCGCCGGGGCGTACGCCGCCGACGACCACCGTGATCCGCGGGGCCCGCGGCCGCGACAAGGTCTACACGCGGGTGCGCGCGCGACTGGCCGAGGGGGCGCGACTGTTCGTCGTCTGCCCGCTGGTCGCGCCGGGCGAGGAGGACGACGTCCGCAGCGACTGGGCCGACGCCACCAGCGTGGCCGCCGCGCTGGGCCAGCACCTGGCGCCGGCGAAGGTTGGCCTGGTCCATGGTCGCCTGCCGTCGGCCGAACGCGACGCGGTGATGAACGCCTTCCGCGACGGCGAGCTGCAGGTGCTGGTGGCGACCACCGTCATCGAGGTCGGCGTCGACGTCCCCGAAGCGACGCTGATGATCGTCGAGGACGCCGACAAGTTCGGCCTGGCCCAGCTGCACCAGCTGCGCGGCCGCGTCGGCCGCGGCGGCGGCGAGTCCCACTGCGTGCTGCTGACCCGCGGCCGCCCCACCGCCGACGGCGAGCGCCGCCTGGCGGTGATGGCCAAGACCAGCGACGGCTTCCGCATCGCCGAGGAGGACCTGGCGATCCGCGGCCCTGGTGAGCTGCTCGGCGTGCGCCAGGCTGGCCTGCCGCGCCTCCGCTTCGGCGACCTGGCCGCCCACGCCGAGCTGTTGGTTCGCGCTCGCGAGGCCGCCGATGCCGTGCTCGACGCCGACCCGGAGCTGGCGCGTCCCGAGCACGCCAATCTCCGCCGCGCCCTCGACCGCGCCGCCGAAGCCCAGGTCTACGGCGCCGACGCCGGCTAGGCGACCCACGTCGCGTCCTTCGACTCCGCGCGCTTCGCGGGCACCGCTCAGGACGGTCGGTTTGCAGGTAAGCGTTCGCCCTGAGCCAGCGTCCTTCGACTCCGCGCGCTTCGCGGGCACCGCTCAGGACGGTCGGTTTGCAGGTAAGCGTTCGCCCTGAGCCAGCGTCCTTCGACTCTGCGCGCTTCGCGCGCACCGCTCAGGACGGTCGGTTTGCAGGTAAGCGTTCGCCCTGAGCC
>Ga0114931_10009104_pt1 | contig 11934 bp, 12 predicted proteins | sample 2SBtaG_FD_89579 | JGI IMG/M metagenome (GOLD analysis project Ga0114931, IMG submission 89579) | Deep subsurface microbial communities from Kolumbo volcano to uncover new lineages of life (NeLLi) - 2SBTROV14_V59a metaG | ecosystem: Environmental > Aquatic > Marine > Volcanic | place: Kolumbo...
GACGTATTGGTAGCGAGCGCACGAATGAGCTTGATGCGGACCGTCACGAGTGATAGAATGAACACCCGTTGTGTCGCGCCCGCATCGGCGATCATTCCGGCGGGTGCCGATTCAGAGGGAAGTGCTGAGGGATCGAGCGATTTCGGGTATTGGTTTGCCCCGAATCGAACGCCCGCCCGGATGCACCTTGAGGGAGAAGATGAAATGAGCGTAACCCGTCGCCTGCCGCTGTTCGCTGGATTCGCAGTTTCGCTACTGGCCGCGTCGCCGGTGCTGGCAGACTTTGACGCACCGGTCAGTGTCTGGGATTCCTCAGTCCTGTTTTCGACCGGCCCCACCGTGGTACCGATCGGAGGCAGCGGTCAAATCAACGGCGGATTCGTGGTCGACAATTCCTCGCCGGACGTTCAGGTCGGCCTGAGAGCGTCGCGGCGATTCATCGGACCCATTTCCGCACCGGGGGGCGACTATGTGTTCGAGGCCGGCGAATCCGACCCCGGACTGGCGGTATGGAACTTCGATTGGCATCTCGATTTCGGGCATTCCATCGCCGGGACCGGCAATCGCATGGGAGACTTCATCGTCACGCTCGGCTACGACCTCGACCCGACCGTCGGCGTGTCCAGCGGCAACACGCTCGACCTCAATGCGGCGCTCGTGGCCGGCGGTCTTGACCCGGCCGATACGATCCTCTTCCAAAGCTCGCAAAACCTCGGGTTCAACTTCCTCTCCGGCGGCACGTTCGACCCCTTCGCCACCGGCGAGTACGCGTTCTTCGTGTCCGTCGTAGACCCGGCCGACAACTCCGTCGTGTCCCGAGCCGACATGACCGTCACCGTGATTCCGACGCCTGGGGCGGCGTTGCTCGCAGTCGTCGGCTTGATCGCGGTCGGTCGCGCAAAACGATACGTCGCCTGAACTCGCGACGCACGCATAGCATTGAATGACGGCCGGACCCTGCTCCGGCCGCCTTTAATTCCGGCATAGCCGATGCCGTGTGAGGAACGATGCCCGGGGCGAAGCCCGGCCGCGGAATTCTCCATGAAGTCCCGCTAACGTCGCTGCCGAGCGAACATCTATTGCACGTGCATCGCGAATCCACTACTAATGATCTTCCGATGCAGCCCCCCGCGCCACAGACCGTTGACGCCTCGTCCACTGCTGGAACTTACCCGGATGCCGCGCCCAAGAGCGCGTCGCCGCGGCCGGCGAAGTCCGTCGGGTTGCTCACGCGCTGGAAGTTCGGAATCGTCCGCGCGTTCCTTTGGGCGTGGGCCCGCACGTTCAGCCTCAAAGGGCTCTACCTGTTCGGCCGCTTCTTCGGAACGATCGAGTACACCATTAATTTCAATCGCCGCAGGCGCTACCGCCGCGAGTTGGCGCGCGTCTTCCCCGACGGACTGAGCGGAGCTCGGCAGAAAAAAATCATCCTCAACTATTTCCGCCGCACGCGCTGCGACAAACTGCTTTACCTCATCTTCGACCGCCTGCCGCGCGAGAAGATCCTCAGGCGGATCAAGTTCCACGGGCGTCGTCATCTCGACGCGGCTCTGGCGTGTGGCAGCGGCGTTTCGGTTCTATTGAGTCATCACGGATCGCACCACGTCGCGGCCTTGCTGATGGCGCTGTTGGGCTATAAGTGTGCCGGCGTGCGCGACCGCAACGAAGGCGCGCTGCGATTGTTCGTCCAGCAGAAATATGCCGAGACGTTTCCGGAGTTCGCCGATGTGCGCGTCTTGTACGCCGACAGCTTTCCCCGTGAGATTTTCCGCTGTTTTCGCGAGAATCGCGTGGTCGGCAGCGCGCTCGACGTCAACCGCGACCGCGGCGGCAACCTCAAGACGCGTCCGGTGCGAATCTTTGGTGAGTCGCGTGCGTTTCTCAGCGGCCCGCTGCAAATCCCGATCCGCTGCGGGGCGGTCATCGTGCAGGGCTTTGTCGTGTCACGTCCCAATTTCTACTTCCGTCTGATTGTCACGCCCCCGCTGTTCGACCCCGCCGCCGAATCGACCGCGGAGAGCGGCGCCCAGATCGACGAGATCATGCAGAAGTACGCCAACGGCATCGAGGCCCACGTCCGCGAGCACCCCGACCACCTGAGCCGCATCTGATCCGCCGCTCGGCGGGCTGGAATGATTGGCACGCGGGTTGTACAATCCCCGATCAATCTGAAGCGGCTCGGCCAGGCCCGGACCGCACGGCTTGAGGCGTGTCCCCACGGACAAGGCGAAGGACAAGAGTTGAAGTTTGTGTTGATCGACAGAATCACCGAGCTCGAGCCGGGCAAGCGGATCGTGGCGCACAAGGCGCTCTCGCTGGCGGAAGAGTATCTCGCGGATCACTTTCCGACGTTCCCGGTGCTGCCCGGCGTGCTGATGCTCGAGGCGCTGACGCAGGCGTCGGCGTGGCTGGTGCGCGAGGCGCTGGATTTCGCGCCGAGCGTGATTGTGTTGAAGTCGGCCCGCAACGTCACCTACAAGAGCTTTCTGGCGCCAGGCCGGACGCTCGAGGTCGAGTCGGTTTGCAAGCAGTTGGACGCCGAGACGAGCAGCTTCACGGCGCGCGGGTGCGTGGAGCAGCGCGAAATCGTCAAAGCGAGGCTGACGCTGCGTCACCTGACGCTGGCGGATTCGGATCAGGCGTTGGCCGAAAGTGACGGAAGAATTCGATCACACATGCGCATGCTGTTCGACCTCTTGCGAGGCGGGCGCGCGGCGCATGCGGAACTCGGGTGTGCATAGGGATCTCAGTACGAGCGCGGACAAGCGGAGGTAGCGGATACATGGCGGTAATGCCCAAGGAAGAGATATTCAGCAAGGTGCGCGAGACCTTGATCGACGCGCTCAGCGTCGAAGAGAATGAGGTGGTCGAGAGCGCCGTCCTGACGGAGGATCTCGGCGCTGAATCGATCGACTTTCTCGACATCGTTTTTCGGCTCGAGAAGAGTTTCGGGATCAAGATCCCCCAGGAAGAGCTGATGAACCGCGACGTCCTGCAAAACCCGGAGTTCGTAAACGACCGCCGGCTGAACGCGGCCGGTCTCGCGGCGCTCAAAAACAGCATGCCGCACGCCGACCTGACCGAGTTCGAGAAGGATCCCGACATCGACAAAATCGCCGACGTATTCACGGTCGGAACGATCGTGCGTTTCGTCGAAGCCAAACTCAAGGCGGCCTAAGGTACTCGAGCGTGCGCTGGATCTGGTTCGATCGATTCGAAGAGTTTGAGACCGGCAAGCGGGCCGTCGCGGTGAAGAACGTGACGCTTGCCGAGGATCACCTGCACGATCATTTTCCCGACTACCCGGTCATGCCCGCTTCACTGATGATCGAAGGCATGGCCCAGACCGCCGGCATCCTGGTCGGCCAGGCCCGCAACTTCGAGGAAAAAGTCATCCTCGCGAAAGTCAAGCTCGCCGAGTTCGACCGCTTGGTGCGCCCCGGCGACACGCTGCGCTACGTCGCCGAAATCGAGCAGATCAGCGAGTCGGCGGCGACCACGCGCGGCGTCGTCATGCTCGAAGGCGAGCCGATCGGCCGCGTCGATCTCGTCTTCAGCCACATCGATCAGAACATGAGCGGGCTCGAGTTCCCCGAGCACAACTTCGTGTTTACGGATGAGTTCATGCGCCTGTTCGAGAGCTACCGGCACAACTCGCCACAGGGGATCAAGCTGTGAGCGGTCGGCGCGTCGTCATCACGGGGCTCGGGCCGGTCACGCCGCTCGGGAATGGCGTCGCGGACTTCTGGAACGCGCTGCTTGAAGGGCGCTCGGCCGTTCGGCGGATTCAGGCCTTCGATCCGAGTCGCTTCGATTCGCAGATCGGCGGCGAAATCGACGGCGTCAAGATCAAGGATTTCGTGGACAAGAAATACCGCAAGGCCGGCAAGGTCATGGCTCGCGACATCGTGCTCGCCATTGCCGCCGCCTATCACGCCGTCCGCGACGCGGGTCTGGTGACCAAGTGTCTGCTGTTGCGCGGCGAGGCGGATGGCGAGTCCAACGTCGAGAGCACGCGCTTCGGCGCGAACACCGGCGCGGGAACGATCTGCGCTGATCTGACCGAGTTGGCCGAAGCTCTGCACAGCGGCTCCGAAGCGGGTGTGTTTTCGCTCGCCAAGTGGGGCGCTGAGGGCATGAACAACCTCACGCCGCTCTGGCTGCTCAAGTTTCTCCCGAACATGCTCGCCTGTCACGTTACGATCGTCCACGACGCACAGGGTCCGTCGAACACGATCACCTGCGGCGAAGCCAGCAGCCACCTCGCGATCGGAGAGGCGTTTCGCACGATCACGCGCGGCGTCGCCGACGTGTGCATGTGCGGCGGCGCGGAGAGTAAGAACAATCCGATGGCGTTGATCCGGCAGAGCCTGGGCAAGCGGCTGAGCACGTACAACGACGACCCGGCCGGCGCATGTCGCCCGTTCGGATTGAACCGCGACGGGGCGGTGGTTTCCGAGGGCGGCGGGATCGTCATTCTCGAAGAGTTGGAGCACGCGCGAGCCCGCGGGGCGCGCATCTATTGCGAACTGCTCGGGTTCGGCGCGGCGCATGACGCGTACGATCCCTCGCCGCCGGGGCGATCGCATCCGCAGGGTCGCGGCTTGGCGTTGTCGGCCCGCAAGGCGCTGGCCGACGCGGGCGTATCCGCGGACAAGCTTGATCTGATCGGCGCGTTCGGAATCGGGATGCCCGAGCGTGACGGTGCGGAAGCCAGAGCGATCCGCACGATTCTCGGTCCGCGCAAAAGCGAGGTTCCTGTGCTCGCGATCAAAGGCGGCATTGGCAACAACGGCGCGGGCAGCGGCGCGATCGACTTCATCGCGACGATTCTTGCGCTGTACAACGCCACGCTGCCGCCGAACGTGAACGGCGACCCGCACGACGCGGACTGCGGCTTGTGCGCGAACTTCAAACAGCCGATCGACGCGCGGATCGAATACGCACTAAGCCATGCGTACGCGCTCACCGGCGGGCAGAACGCGTCGCTGGTCATCCGAAGTCTAATAGAGTAGCGGCGCGTTTAAGACGGAGAAGATTGTGAACGCGAGACTCCATCCGAGGCCGGCGACTCAGCCGCCTGTTGCGTCGCCGCAGTGCCCATCTGGATCCACGCGATGAGCCGCCGCGTCGTCATCACCGGCATGGGTTGGGTCACGCCGCTGGGCTGCGGCGTGGAGTGCGTCTGGCAGCGCTTGCTGCGCGGCGAGTCGGGCATCGCGCCGACGACGAACTTTGACGCGAGGACGTATCCGACGCAGTTCTCCGCGGAGGTCAAGGACGACGAATTCGACTTTCAAGCGGCACTCGGCGAGCACTACGAGCGGCACAAGACCGCCAGCCGAAACTCGCGCTTCGCGCTCGCCGCCGCCGAGCAAGCTTGGGCCCACGCCGGACTGAACGGAACCGGCGATGTTCATCCGGAGATGGTCGGCGTGTATCTCGGCGGGGGCGAAGCGCCGATCGACTTCGAGCATTTCGCGGCAGCGGCCGTGGCCGGGTGGAACCCCGACGAGCGCAGGCTGGACAGCGTGCGCTGGGCCGAGGCGGCCTACGCCAACCTGACATGCGAGCATGAGATCGAGCAGGATCCGAACTGCGCCGCCGGGCACATCGCCTGCCGCTTCAACGCGCAAGGTCCGAACTTCGATACATTGACCGCGTGCGCCGCAGGCACGCAGGCGCTGGGCGAGGCCTCCGCCCAGATTCGCCGCGGCGACGCCGACATCATGATCTCAGGCGGATGCCACAGCATGATCCACCCGCTCGGCGTGACCGGGTTCAATCGCCTCACCGCGCTCAGCACGCGCAATGACGAATACCAAACCGCCTCGAGGCCGTTCGACCGCACGCGCGACGGATTCGTGCTCGGCGAGGGCGCCGGCATCCTGATCCTCGAGGAATACGAAAACGCGACGCGACGCGGAGCGAAGATCCTCGCCGAAGTCGTCGGCTACGGCTCCACCGCCGACGCGTTCCGCATCACCGACATCCATGAGCACGCCCGCGGGGGTATCGCGGCGATGCGCGCGGCGCTGCACGATGCGGGCATGACCCCGGCCGACATCGACTACATCTCCGCCCATGGCACCGGAACGACCGAAAACGACAAGCTCGAGTCGCTCGCGATTCGCAGCGTGTTCGGCGCTGACGCAAGCCACATGGCCGTGTCGAGCATCAAGAGCATGATGGGCCATCTCGTGGCCGCCGCCGGTGCGGTCGAGTTGATCACGTGCGTGCTCGCGCTGCGCGATCAGGTGCTGCCGCCGACGACCAACTACCAGCACCCTGATCCCAACTGTGATCTCGACTACGTGCCGAACGAGGCTCGCAAGGCCCGTGTGCGTGCCTGCCTGAGCAACAGCTTCGGCTTCGGCGGACAGAACGATACGCTGGTCGTCAAGTCGATCGCCTAGCAACAGCCGCAAGCGTGTGGCACAGTCGCCCTCGGCTGTGTTTCAGCGGCGTCAGGAACGATTCTCCGCACGCATGCTACTTTCGCGGCGGCCTACCAGCCGGCGGATGAGTTCCTGCGCCGCGCCGGGTTCGGGCAATTCGACGCGTCCCAAAGAGACGCCCGGTGTGGCATCACCTGCAACGCTGCGCCAGTTGCATTCCACTTGGGTCTGGCGCACAAGCTCAAGCCTGCTCTGGCGAATGCGCACTTTGTTCCGCCTCTTTGTTCGCCGGCGCCGCAAGCTCGGGCAGCACAACGCTGATCAGCGTCACGCCGGGATTCGGCGCGCTGCTTTGGTCATCACAAATCACTTCGAGCTTGTCGGCACTGATCGCGAACATCGGCAGCGCCGTTTCGCCATATCGGCTCATGAACGCGTCGAAATCAAACTGTTCGGTCAGCGGCGTGGCCTTGACGACTCCGCCGGCGGCGAACAAGGCGCTCAGCGCGGTGAAGTTCAACCCCTCGCGAAACAGCCGCCGACCGCGCAACTGCATCGGCAGCGCGTCCTTCTGCTTGCCGCCGCGCGCCAGCTGGTACACATTCGCGCTGCCGAACTCGTGGATGAAGTGCTGCGCCGCGAGCGCGTTGACTCCGTCGTTGGGTGTCAGCGCGATCAGCCGGCCGATGCCGCCCAGGTCGAGTTCCTCGATCACGTGCTCGTACAGAACATTCCCGTGGTACGTCGGCAGACCATCAAGCCTTGCGGCGGCGGCGTGGTCGCGATTCGAATCCACCACCAGCACGCGAAAACCCTTCTCCTGAATCGTGCCGGCGATCTTCCGAGCCCAGTCGTGTGCGCCCGCGAAGAGAATCCCCTGCGGATTCGGCTCGGCCAGACCCAGCCGACGCGCCAGCGGAACGGCGCTCAGCCCGTAGATCGCCACCGTTGCGATGATGACGGTGAACGTCAGCGGCACGAGCACGCCCGCATCCTCGAAGCCGCCGTGGGCCTGAAGCTTGATCGAGAACACGGACGCGATCGCGGCGGCGACGATGCCGCGCGGCGCGAGCCAGGCGATGAAGAGACGCTCGCGCCAGCTCAGGTTGGTTCCGATGGACGAGACAAGAACGCCGAGCGGCCGCGCGACGAGCAACAGCACAAGCACGAACCCGATGCTCGAAGGACCGATGGCGCGAAACGAGCTGGGGTCGATCCGTGCGGATAGCAGAATGAATAATGTCGCGATCAGCAGCGTGCCGAGGTTTTCCTTGAACTCGACGATGTGCGAAACGTCGACCTGTTTTTGGTTGGCCAGCCAGACGCCCATCAAGGTCACGGCCAGTAGCCCCGACTCTTCCTGAATGTGGTTGGACGCAGCGAAGGTCGCGATCACGAGCATCAGCACGACGCCGGTCTGTAAGAAATCGGGCACCCAGTGGCGGCGCAGCGCCTGCGCTGTCAGCGCCCCGGCGAGCAGTCCCAGACCGCCGCCGGCGACGAGCGTCTTGATGATCGCGATCATCGCGAGCGTGGTCGCGTCGCCCATCTGCCTGACCTGAATCGCTTCGAAAACCAGCAGCGCGAGCAGCGCACCGATCGGATCGATCACGATCCCTTCCCATTTCAGAATCGGACCGACCGGCCCGCGCGGACGGACGTGCCGCAGCAGCGGGCCGATCACCGTCGGCCCGGTGACCACCAGCACCGCGCCGAGCAGAACCGACAGGCGTAAGTCGAGGTCGAGGATCCAGTACGCCGCGCCCGCCGTCAGCGCCCACGTGATGGCCGCGCCGATCGTGACCAGATTGCGGACCATCACGCCCGCTTCGCGCAGCTCCGAGAGCTTCAGGCTCAAGCCGCCTTCGAACAGAATCAGCGCCACCGCGAGTGAGACGAACGGCAGCAACAACCCGTTCAGCAATTCGTTCGGATCGATGAAACGCTGCTCGAGCCCGAGCAACAGCGGCAGCGGCCCGGCGGCGAACCCGAACACAAGCAGCAGCAGGATCGCGGGCATGCGAAGTCGCCACGCGAGCCATTGCGCACCGACGCCGAGCACAATCACGCCGGCCAGGCCGAGCAGCAGATGTTCCGACACGAGCGCACTCCGAACGGGTGATCGATACCGTAGCGGATCGACGCGCCTCGGCAACCGAAACGCCGCCGCATCCATGGTTATCGTGTTCTCCCGCATACAATCCGCACCGGCCTGAATTCGCTTGACAGATCGCGATGCTCGCCGCGCAATACGCTGCGTTCGTGCAATTGCCGGCGTGCGGCCTTAGCCGGGAAGGAGACCGAGTGATCGACGTACCGGATCTGGGTCCGCTCACCGTCAGTGACGAGCGCGACGCGTGGCGATTCACACTCGCCGCTCCCGAGCAAGTGCTGCTCGAGATTCCGACCGGCTATGACGTCACACTTTCCGAAAACCTGCGCGATCTGCTCGCTGCGAAGCAGAAGAAACCGGCCGTATTCGACCTCCAGCAGTTGCCCGCGATCAGCAGCCGCCATCTGGGACTGATGCTCGCGCTGCGCAAGGCGTTGCACGGCTATTGCGAGCCGCTGAAGGTCATCGGGATCAGCGAGACAGTGCGCGGCATCTTCGAGGTAACGCACACCGCGCAGTTTTTTGAGTTGGAGACCTGAGCGGTTCGGGCCGAGCCGCACGGCGAGCTGGATTGACTCGGACAGAACAGGGGTACGGCGATGGCGCGTGTCGCGTTTACGCAGAATCTCCAACGACACGTCGAATGTCCGACCGCCGACGCCGCGGGCGCGACGGTGCGCGAAGTGCTCGACGGCGTGTTCACCAGGAATCCCCGTGCGCGGAGCTACGTGCTCGACGAGCAGGGCGGCGTGCGCAAACACGTCGTGATCTTCATCAATGGCGAACCGATCAAGGATCGCACCGCGTTGACTGACGCTGTCGACCGCGACGCCGACGTATTCGTAATGCAGGCTCTGTCCGGCGGATAGCTGCCGCTGCGATCGGGCGTTTCAGGCTACGCATTAACGATCGTGAGAGGAGTGGATTCCATGTCCAGTCGCATCTTCGTCGCGACGCGCAAGGGCCTCTTCACCGTGCGGCGCTCGAACTCGCACGCGAGCGGATGGGAAGTGGCGCAGGCGGCGTTCGTCGGCGACCCGGTGACGATGTTCATGCGCGACCCGCGCGACGGGCGTCAATACGCCGCCCTGCGGCACGGACACTTCGGCGTCAAGCTGCACGCCTCGAGCGACGACGGGCGGACGTGGAACGAGACTACCACGCCGGTGTATCCGGAGAAGCCCGCCGACGTCGAAGACGTCATCGACCCGATGCGCAACAAGCCGATTCCGTGGACGCTCGACATGATCTGGTCTCTCGCGGCGGCGGGCGCGGATCAGCCCGGCGTGCTCTGGTGCGGGACGCTGCCCGGCGGGTTGTTTCGCTCGGACGATCACGGGAAAAGCTGGTCGCTCAACCGCTTCCTGTGGGAAACACCGGCGAGAAGGAGTTGGTTCGGCGGCGGGTTCGACCTGCCGGGCATTCACTCGATTTGTGTTCACCCGCAAGACTCGAACCGCGTGACGGTCGGCGTTTCGTGCGGCGGGGCGTGGGTGACCGAGAACGGCGGCGAGACATGGGAGAATCGCACGAAGGGCATGTACGCCAACTACATGCCGCCAGAGCAGCGCGAGAACCCGGACATTCAGGATCCGCATCTCGTGGCGCAGTGCCGGTCGAACCCCGACGCGCTGTGGGTGCAGCATCACAACGGCGTGTTCCGCTCGACCGATGCGGGCCGACAATGGCACGACATCCCCAGCGCAGGCCCGTCTACCTTCGGCTTCGCCGTCGCCGTGCATCCGAATGACGGCGACACCGCGTGGCTCGTTCCGGCGCTCAGCGACGAGAAGCGCGTCCCGGTCGACGGCAAGGTCGTCGTCACACGCACCCGCGACGGCGGCAAGACGTTCGACACACTGCGAAGCGGTTTGCCGCAGACCAACGCCTATGACCTCACCTTCCGCCACGCGCTCGACGTCGACGAAACCGGCGACCTGCTCGCGTTCGGCAGCACGACCGGCTCGCTCTGGATCAGCGAAGATCAAGGCGACACGTGGCGGACGGTGACGACGAATCTGCCGCCTGTGTATTGCGTTGATTTTGACAAGAGCGGCGCGTAGCGGTCCGCCGCCGCAGTGTGGCACAGCCGCCCTCGGCTGTGATCCTGTCGGCGATGTGGCACAGCCGCCCCCGGCTGTGTTCCTGTCGGCGATGTGGCACAGCCGCCCTCGGCTGTGTTTTTGGCAGCACCCGGTCCGTGAAGCGGCGTGCATGCAACCGAGCCCGAAGCGCAAGCGAGGGACACTCTCGAATCCGAGCCCGACGCGCAAGCGAGGGATACTCTCGAATCCGAGCCCGACGCGCAAGCGAGGGATACGCGCTCGGGTGCAAGTCCGTCTCGAATCGCCCCGCGAAACCCTCGCTCGCGCTTCGGGCTCGGATTGGTTCGCCGCGGGCCATGCCCACAGCTTCGGGCGGCCGCGCCGGCTCACAGCCGACGCCGACTCAGGCACCGGACCGTATGGCGAAAGGGGTGTACCGTACGTACAATCCCGCCAGTGGGGAGGTTGACCGCGTATTGCGGAGCGATGCGGAAGCGGAATGAACCTCCAATGCGATGGGAGAAACCCACGTGTACATACAACTATTGCTGCCCGTATTGCTTGGCGCGTTGTGTATTCCGGCCGGCGCGCAGGACGCTGAGCAACCGTTCAAGAACCAGACAGGGTGGAAATGGCTGCTCAGCCCCGTGAAGCTTGCCTCGCTGGATACCCCCCGGAAGACGCAAGGCGCCGTGAAGAACGTGGAGTACTCTTTCGATCTCAGCCACGCGGCCGGTCTACGGCTTAAGCTCACTATCCACGACAAATATCAGCGACGGGGGATCGACGTCGAGTATCGGGGAGTCGCGTTCGACGCGGCGGGAACGCGACATGTCATCTCCACAGGCACTTCCTCCGGAAATGCAACGCAGATGACCGCCAATTACTTTCTTCCCACCACGGAGTTGGCGCCGAAGGAGGCGGTTTACGCGGGAATCGAGATCTTGACGCCCGAGGGCCGGAAGGTTCTGGCCCGGGACGCGCAAGAACGTGCCAGGGCCGCAGGTGTTGAGGTTCTACCGTTACCGGAAATTGGGCAGCCGTTCGATTTTCGCCTGACCACAATCGAGGGATCTGTCGTCAGCTCGAGGAAGGTTCGCGGGAAAGTTGTACTCATCGACGGCTGGGCGACGTGGTGCTCTCCGTGCATGGCAAAAATGCCGAAGCTCAGGGCCTTCTACGACAAGCACCATTCCGAGGGGTTTGAGATCGTCGGTGTGAATTTTGACCAGAAGATCGCCAAAACTCGAAAGGCGATCAAGAAGAAAGGCCTTTCCTGGAAACAGGTATACGTGCCGCCTGACGATGCGACCCGCGCGTTGTGGGAAGAGGCCGCGAGCATCAGCACGTTGCCGCGGCTGATTCTGATCGACCGTGC
>Ga0114931_10009105_pt1 | contig 11933 bp, 10 predicted proteins | sample 2SBtaG_FD_89579 | JGI IMG/M metagenome (GOLD analysis project Ga0114931, IMG submission 89579) | Deep subsurface microbial communities from Kolumbo volcano to uncover new lineages of life (NeLLi) - 2SBTROV14_V59a metaG | ecosystem: Environmental > Aquatic > Marine > Volcanic | place: Kolumbo...
CGAAAAGTATAGTAACCATTTAAAACACTAAATCATTTAAGGAGAGTTTTCTTATGGGAAGCCAGTTTTGGAGTGAGTTTTTTAAATCATTTAATCCTGATGCGGAAGGATTTTTTTTCATGTGGTTAATTCTTGTATTTCTGGTGATCGCCATTTCCATTGCGGTTGAGCGTTTCTATTATGTTATGGTTCGCTCGAATGTCAATTCGGACAAATTTATGATGGAAATTCGCAAATATGTGACCAGCGGGAATGTCAAAAGAGCCATTGAGCTATGTGAAGCAGGCAAGCAGAAAGCGCTGCCATATGTGGTTTTGGCCGGGCTTAAAAAAGTTGAAGAAAGCGATAGCCTGGATTTTCGCTCGATTCAAAATGCGGTCGATGAAGGCACTTTAGAAGTGATCCCTAAGTTGCAAAGACGCACTAATTATCTTTCGATGATCGCTAATATTGCAACTTTGACAGGATTGATGGGTACGATCTACGGTCTTATTATCGCATTCGCGTCTGTTGGTAGTGCGGATATTCCCGATGATCAAAAAACAAGGTTGTTAGCCGCGGGTATTTCAACCGCGATGAATACGACGATTTTTGGGCTGGCCGTCGCTATTCCGACGATTATCGCATATAATGTGATTCAAAATAAAACAGCTCAAATTATTGATGATATGGACGAGCATCTGGTTAAATTGATTAATTTAATTACCGGCAGTCGTTAAAAAAAAAGCAGGATAAGTTACCATGGCATTTAAACCCTCAATGCGTGCGCATAACAAGATTCAGGAAATTCCATTGGACATTCGTCCGGTGATGAATTTAATGGTGGTGCTCATTCCCGTTTTGTTATACAGCGCAGAGTTTGTCAAGCTATCAATTCGTGAATTAAATTTACCACCGGCTGCATCCGCTGAAAATGCAGCACAGCAAGATGATCTGAAAGAAAAAGCAAAACGTTTCGGATTAACCATTCTTGTATCAAAGGAAGGTTTTATTATCGGAAACAGCGCCGGTTATTTGACCGGCGAAGCAGAAATGCAGGATGGACCGACAATTCCTAAAGTCGGTGATGAGTATGACTATGCTGATTTGGTTCAGAAATTGAAAGATGTTCGAGAAAAGATACAAGGGCAGGGCTTCGTGGATGAAAAAAGTGTAATTATTTCTGCTGAGGCAGATATTCCTTATAAATACATTATTAAATTGATTGATAATGTTACCACTTATGAAGACGAAGATGGTACTCAAAAAGAACTGTTTCCCCAAATCAACATTGGGCAGGTTATCTGAAATGAAGCATATTATTAAATGAGGATATTTTACTAATGGCATATACCCCGTCAAAATCAAAGAAACATACAACCCTTTATCATGAAGAGTTGAATTTGACGTCCATGATGGACGCAATGACGATTATCCTTCTGTTTCTCTTGAAAACTTTTTCAACTTCAGATGCAATTATTTCTCCTTCAAGTGATTTAAGGCTTCCCTATTCGTTAAGCACAGAAGCACCCCATAAGGACCTTACTGTTTCTGTGACGCAGGAAAACATTTTGGTCTCGGATAACCGCGTGATGACTGTTTCCGAAGTTAATCCGAATTCAAATGCAATCGGACCGCTTTTTAGCGAATTGAGCCGTCGGGCGACTGAGGCAAAGCAAAACGAGATAGATTACGGCATCCCCTTCAACAATGAAGTGATTGTTGTGGCGGACGAAAATGTGCCGTTTCAATTATTGTTTAGAGTGATTTATACGTGCGGGTCATCAGAATATAATAAGTTAAGACTTTTGACGATCCGCGAAAAATAGTTGATGACAATTGGAATTTTGAGGTAACTAATGGATTCAAGAATGCCAGGTGCGCCGGGTAGACCGGGTTTTCGGCTTGCAGGATTTCCGAAAGAGTTCGAGAAAAATTTTTGGGAAACAGTAGATAAACGCTATTACACCATCCTGCTGGCTACTTTTTTGGTAATGTACAGCATTGCATTTTATTTTGCTTTTCAGGATTGGAGTCTTAGTGAAGAGCAATTGAGCCGGCTCAAGCAATACGCCATTCAGAAAGTTTATGATGTAAAAATTATTGAAGAAATTCAACCGACGGAAGAAGAAAATACGTTGGGAATCCCTACCGAATCAATTGCCCGCGAAGAAGAACCTCCGAAGGAAGTGAGTGAAAAAGGTAAAGAACGCGTGGAAGAATCACAAACTGAACGCCAGGAAAGACGCCGGGGAACCGTGGCTGATGCGCGTGCACGTTCCAGAGCCCTTGAAAATGAAGTCGCTTCCCAGGGAATTTTAGCCATTGCTACGGCTTCTGGCGGTGCCGGCTCCGGTCAGTTAGCGTATCAGGATGTGTTGTCTGATTTAGAGGGCGGCGCCGGCGGCGTTGGCGACTTGGGTGACGTTGTCCGGAATACCTCCGGAATTCGTACTGCCGGGTCAGCGGGTGACAGAACGCGCGCTGCTAAGGGATCGGGATTTCGGGCGGATGGCGAAGGAACCGGTATTGATGATATGATTGCCGAAAGTGGCGCTGGCGGCGGAACAGCTTTGGGGCGTAGGGGAGAAGTATCCCTATCTTCTGAAAATGTGCAATTTGCGGGTGGATCAGGCGCCCGGGATTCTGAAAGTATTACTGCTTCTATTAATAGCCAAAAATCTTCCATCGAATATTGTTATCAAAAAAGCGCAAAAGTAAATCCAAACCTGAGTGGTAGAATTGATTTGGAGATCACCATTTTGCCAAACGGAAGGGTATCCCTGGTTAAGGTGATGAATTCCACGATTACGGATTCAAAGCTAAATGCCTGTATCAAACGGGCCGTGAAGCGGTGGCGATTTGGCGCGGTTGATTCTCAGCCTGTTAAAATCAGAGTGCCTTTTATTTTCTGATTTTTTCAGCCGACACACATTTCAAAAAGCCTGCCAGTGAGCAGGCTTTTTGCGTTTTAGCGATTGAAATATTGCTTGCCAACCCAGTTCGGCAATCTTAAATTCCGCATCTTTAAAATATTAAACTCAGAGGATTTTTCATGGCGTTAAAGCGAACACATTATTGTGGTAAAATATCGCGAAAACAAGCGAAACAGCGCGTTGTTGTGAGTGGGTGGGTTGATAATTGGCGAGATCATGGCGGCTTGTTTTTTATTGACTTACGGGATCGATATGGAAAGGTTCAGTTGGTCTTTTCACCTGAAAGAGAAGACATTTACCAGTCCAGTCGGCGCATCCGTTCCGAATACGTCATCGCTGCGGAAGGCGTGGTCGTGGAACGGCCGGAAGACGCCATCAACCCGGAGCTTTCCACCGGGGAAGTAGAAGTCCACGTGACAAATTTTGAAGTTTTGAATCCCAGTAAAACAACGCCATTTGAAATCAAAGGCTATGTGGATGTTTCAGAAGATTTGCGTTTGAAATATCGTTACCTCGACCTGCGGCGGAATAAATTGAAAGATTTGATCATATTGCGCCATCGGATTGCCCAGGCGACGCGCAAGTTTTTTACGGCCGAAGATTTTGTGGAAATTGAAACGCCCTTTTTGACCAAAAGTACCCCGGAAGGCGCGCGTGACTTTTTGGTGCCGGCGCGTACCCAGCCGGGTAAATTTTACGCTTTGCCACAATCCCCGCAAACTTACAAACAAATTTTGATGATTTCCGGATTTGATCGATATTTTCAAATTGTTAAATGTTTCCGCGATGAGGATTTGCGCAAAGACCGCCAGCCGGAATTTACCCAGGTGGATGTCGAAATGTCTTTTGTGGATGAAGAAGATGTGATTTCCATAATGGAAAAGTATATGAAATTCCTGTTTAAGGAAATAATAGATATTGATCTGCAAACGCCGTTTTCGCGTCTTTCTTATCGCGAATCAATGGCGCGTTTCGGCAGCGATAAGCCGGACACTCGATTTGCACTGGAGTTGAATGAAATTACGGAAATATTTCAAAATACAGGCTTCCAGGTTTTCAAAAATTCGGTGGAAAAAGACGGTTACATCGGCGCATTAGTGGTGGAAGCGGCTGCAAATTACAGTCGCAAACAGATTGACGATCTGATAAAATGGGCCAAAAGCGTTGGCGCCGCCGGTTTAGCTTATGCCAAATTTCACGACGGAAACTTTGAAGGCGGCATCAGCAAATTCTTTAGCGAACAGGAAAAACAGGCGTTGGTTCAACAGCTTAAATTATCAGCGGATGCGCTTGTATTGATTGTGACGGACACAAACCGGGAATTCGCCCAAACAATTTTGGGGTTTTTGCGAAGCAAACTCGGCGAAACATTGGATTTGATTGATGAATCCGTGCATCATCTCCACTGGACGGTTGAATTTCCAATGCTGGAATACAGCGCGGAAGAAAAACGCTATGTTGCCCGGCATCATCCTTTTACAGCGCCGAACCCTGAAGACATCCATCTGCTGGATACGACACCGGAAAAAGTACGCGCCCGGGCTTATGACCTGATTTATAATGGCAATGAAATTTCCGGCGGGAGTATTCGTATTCATACCCGTGAAATGCAGGAAAAAGTATTTTCTGTGTTGCAATTGAGCAGGGAAGCGGCCGAGCTTAAATTCGGGTTTTTATTAGAAGCACTGGATTACGGCGCTCCGCCGCACGGTGGAATTGCTTTCGGTTTCGACCGGATGGTGATGTTGCTGGGTAAGGCACCATCGATCCGGGATGTCATTGCATTTCCCAAAACTGCCAGTGCGGTCGGCTTAATGGAGCAGACGCCTTCTGAAGTTAGTCAGGCTCAATTAGGTGAATTAAGGTTAAAGGTATTAAAATAATTGATTTATTTATGACTTCCTTACATTAAGCTTGACAAAAATTGTAAATTTTAGTATTTTCTCCCAACTTACACTAACTTACAGAGGAGGCATTTTTATGAATGCTGTGAAAAAACTCAAAAACACCGTTTTGATTGCCGTAATTGGCGGATCACTTATTCTTTCCGTTGGCTGTACAAAACACCCGAACGAAGAGCAAATTCGCGTGATGGAAGAGACACGCCAGGCCGCGCTTTCTGCCGAGCAAAAGCTGGATGAAACCACGCAAATGCGTAAGCAAAAAGAAAATGAACTGTCAGGTTCGCAACAAAAACTTGACAAAGTCAAAAAGCAAAAAGCAGAAACCGAAGCACGCGTAAAGAATTTTGATAGTGGAATGTAATCTCACACTAAATGGTTCCGCCAAAAAAGAAAATTGGAGGTAAATGATGATTAAGAAGAATACAACATTAATACTTACTATGCTGATGCTGGCATTTTCATTTAGCATTTTTGCACAGAACTTTACGTACGATTATAAAAATATGAAGATGGATGAATATCAAGTGGAATTGAGCAAATGGCAAAAGCGTGAAGCAGACGCCAAAGCCGCCATTGCCGATCAGGAAGCAAAAATTGCCGATATTGAAGGTAAGATATCCGCAAATGATGGTGAATATGATAAGTGTTGGACAAAAATTTATTCAACGCTTGGTACAGATGAAGCCGGATACAACGATTTTGTTCAACAATCCAAAGCGTTGGAAAATGATCTGAGCGGTTTTGTCAATCTTTCCGCGGAAGATATTTATTCGCGTCAGTCAGAACTGGAAGAATACAAAAATCGCCTTGCTGAACTTCGCAAAGATAAGCGGAGCCTGGGACCCGATCCGTATGATATTTTAAACCGCTGCGAAAGCCTGATCCAGCAAGCGGAGAATAAATTGAATTCGGTCGGCGCTAAAAAATATACGGTCAACAGAGGTGATTATCTCTGGCGGATCGCCAAAATGCCCAACCATTACGGCGACCCCTATGCCTGGATTCGCATTTATTCGGCAAATCGCACCCAGATTAAAAATCCCGATTTGATCTATCCAAACCAAGTATTTGATATTCCGCTGATCCGCCGTTCCGGCGAGCATTGGGTGACGCGCGGTGAGGATTTGACGTCGATTGCAAAATCAAGCGGCAATGCCTTTACCTGGCAGCGCATTTATGAAGCCAACAAAGATGTCATTGGCGATGATCCGAACATGATCTATCCGCATATGATTTTGCGGCTGCCGTAATAATTGACGATTTATTTTAGATATTATCTAAAAAGGCTCTTGGCTTTGGTCAAGAGCCTTTTTATTTTTAACTCAACCTGATTGAAAGGAGGAGAATGAATAAAGACAATGACGTTTACGAGGTTTTATTCGAAGTGAATAAAGTGAATCCGCTTGTGCTTTACGGCGTTGGCGATAAAAATTTAAAATTGGTTGAGAAACACTTTTCTGTTCAATTGATTGCCAGGGGAAATCAACTGAAAATACGAGGGGATTCCGAAGTTTTAATTGGGCAAGTCGAAAATATATTTAGTGAAATGGTGTTTATCGCGAATAAAAACAAGCACCTTTCCGCCGAAGATGTTGAGACAATCATCCATATTAATCAGGCAGAATTTGATTCTGAAAAACCCGGACAATCCGCGAATTCAACAGACGAATTAGACGAGGTCATCTTATTTACAAAAACGGGTTATATCAAAGCGAGAACCCGTGGGCAGCAAAAAGTAGCGACAGCGATAAAGCGACATGATCTGGTAGTTGTCATCGGCCCGGCGGGAACGGGTAAAACGTATTTGGCAGTCGCCTTTGCGGTTGCCGCATTGAAAGAAAAGCGCGTTAAAAAGATTGTGTTAGCACGCCCGGCTGTTGAGGCGGGTGAAAGCCTGGGGTTTTTACCCGGTGATTTCAGAGAAAAGATCGATCCGTATTTACAGCCATTGTACGATGCGTTGGGGGAAATGCTGCCTCGTGAGTTGATCAAAAAATACCTGGAGCAAGGAATCATCAAAGTGATTCCGCTGGCATACATGCGTGGACGGACGCTGAATAATTCTTTCGTGATCCTGGATGAAGCTCAGAATGCCACTTCAACTCAAATGAAGATGTTTTTGACCCGGCTGGGGGTAAATTCAAAAGCGATCGTAAATGGTGATGATACTCAAATTGACCTGCCTGAAAGGGAGAACTCAGGGCTTTTAGAAATTCAGAACGTATTGAAGAATATTGAAGGGATATCATTTATAAAGCTTAATCAAACAGATGTTGTACGCCACCGCCTTGTTCGGAACATCATTCAAGCGTATGATAAATATACAAAGGATCAAAATGGTGAATAAAAAAGGAGCGTAAAATGACGGTTAAACAGGAAGTTGTCATCGCATCGGCAACCCGGACGCCGATCGGCAGCCTTGGCGGTGTGCTTGCACCGGTAAATGCACCGACTTTGGGAAGCACTGTAATCAAACACGCTTTAGAACGTGCCGGCGTTGCGCCAAATCGCGTCGATGAAGTGATCATGGGAAATGTGCTTTCCGCGGGGCTTGGACAGGCCCCGGCACGTCAGGCGGCAATTTTTGCCGGATTACCCAAATCCGTCGAGTGCCTGACAATTAATAAAATGTGCGGCTCAGGTTTAAAAGCGGTGATGCTGGCGGCGCAAGCCATTGCCCTGGCGGATGCAAATATCGTCGTTGCCGGTGGAATGGAAAGCATGAGCAATGCGCCCTATCTTTTGGAAAAGGCAAGATTTGGTTATCGCTTAGGCGACGGGCAGGTCATCGATAGCGTGATCCGCGATGGATTGTGGGATGTATATAATGATTTTCACATGGGAAGTGCCGCGGAATTGTGCGCCAGGGAATGCACGATTTCTCGTGAAGACCAGGATGAGTTGGCACGAATCAGCTATGAACGGGCGTTGAATGCCCAGAAACAAAATTATTTCGCGGACGAAATTATACCCATAACGATTAAAGGACGAAAAGGCGAGGTCATCGTTGCAGAGGATGAAGAGCCGAAACGGGTCAAATTTGAAAAAATACCGAAATTGCGACCGGTGTTTGAAAAAGAGGGCACTGTAACCGCGGCAAACGCCTCAAGCATCAACGACGGGGCTTCGGCATTAGTGGTGATATCGGCAGAGACAGCTTCAGCGATGGAAATTGAGCCCATGGCGAAAATAATTGCTTACTCGGCTGCCGCAAAAGAACCGGAATGGTTTACTACCGCGCCGATTGATGCGATTCAAAAAGTGTTGAAAAAGATGGATTTAAGCGTAAATGATATTGATTTATATGAAATTAACGAAGCCTTTGCAGTGGTGACGATCGCGGCTAACCGGACGCTAAAACTGGATCCGGAAAAAGTGAACATTACCGGCGGCGCCATTGCCCTGGGGCATCCAATTGGCGCAAGCGGCGCAAGAATTTTGACGACATTGCTGTATAATTTAAGACGAACCGGTGGTAAACGTGGGATTGCTTCCCTTTGCATCGGCGGTGGAGAAGCGGTTGCCGTGCTGGTAGAAATGATCTGATTTGTCAGAAACTTTTTAATTCTAATCAGGTTTTTCTAAGTTTTTTTTAGTACAATTACGCTGCTATACAACGATTATTAATAATCAGACAACACGTGTCTTGACGAGATAAAGCTAAACACAGCCTGAAATTAGGTGCTCATTAAGCCGTTCTTTGAAAATTTGTATCGATGAACGTGACAGACTTATTTTCTGATCAAATTAATCGAAAGATAAATAAGGAAAATCCGGGGAATTGGTGCGCCGGTTAATATTCTGACTGTAGAAAAAAAAATACGTTATTGTAGATTTTGTTTCTAATTCCAATAGCGTTGATTAAGCGCACGAACCAAAATGTAAATTATGCGTAATGTTACGTTGACATTGAAAGTTAAGGGTCAGGGATTGAAATATGTTATCTAGAAGATTAGCACGCAGGATTGCGTTACAAATCTTGTTTGCAAACGAATTTCTGAGGGAACAGATCGAGTCGGTCGCCCACCGTGTTATAGAAAGCCTTGATGAGCAAGTATCTCCGTTTACAATGGAGCTGGTAAAGAAAACCTCCGAAAATGAAGAATCTCTCAATAAACTTATCGTCAAACACCTAAGAAATTGGGATTATAAACGCGTTGCCGTATTGGATCGTGTGTTGATCCGAATGGCGCTTTGCGAGATTATGCATTTTCCGGATATTCCCGTTGAGGTGACGATCAACGAGGCGCTGGAGATTAGCAAGGATTTCAGTAATTTAAAGAGCCGGCGATTTGTCAATGGAATTCTCGATTCGATTTTTAAAGAACTACGAACGAACAATCAACTGAAAAAACATCAGCACGTCCAAATCCCCTTAAAACGCAAAAAGAAAATTCAGAATAAAGACAGCGCTTAACTTTATCTGATTGATACCGTGCCAGATTTTGAGTTGCCAAAACAAAAACATACCGTTATAAAATCCTCCCGCCGAATAGAAAAATCATTGCGTTATCCCTTCTCATCGCCTAATTTATAAGGTTAAACTTTTAAAATTTTCAGGCGTTAATAATTTTGGTATAATAATTGTCACTCACTTATTCCTGTGAAAAGAACGCTGAAAACTCGTCGAAATGACAGCTATATTTTGCCGTTTCTGACAATATTTCAGACTTTTGCTTAAAACGAGTAAATTCTAACAATAAATTTTAACACAGAGGTTGATTTCCATGCTCAATACGGTCATCAAAAAAGTGTTTGGAAGTAAAAATGAGCGAGAAGTAAAAAAGCTCTGGCCGATCGTTGATGAAATTAATCATTTTTATGATGAATTTGACAACCTGACAGATGAAGAAATTCAAGGGAAAACAGCGGAGTTTAAACAAAGGCTTTCTGAAGGTGAAGCCCTGGATGACCTGCTTCCCGAAGCTTTTGCGGTCGTAAAACAGACCTGCAAGCGCATGCTCGGTAAAAAATGGATGGCTGCGAGTGGGGAAGTTGAATGGGACATGATCCCGTTCGATGTTCAGTTGATTGGCGCCCTCGTGCTGCACCAGGGCAAAATTGCCGAAATGGCCACCGGGGAAGGGAAAACGCTGGTGGCAACAATGCCGCTTTACCTGAATGCGTTGGAAGAAAAAGGCGCTCATTTAGTTACGGTCAATGATTACCTGGCTCAGCGGGACGCGGAATGGATGGGAGAGATTTACAAATTTTTGGGACTGACCGTCGGTAAAATTTTGAATAATATGACACCGGCCCAACGTCGCGAAGCTTATAATTGCGACATCACTTATGGAACGAACAACGAATTCGGTTTTGATTATCTCCGCGATAATATGGCCAGCACACCGGATGACATCGTTCAGGTTAGGGGGCATCATTATGCGATCATCGACGAAGTGGACAGTGTTTTAGTCGATGAAGCGCGCACGCCCCTGATTATTTCCGGTCCGGTGGAACATGCGACACACAATTATGACGAGGTAAAGCCGTTAGTCGAGCGGCTGGTTAAGCTGCAAACCCGTTATGTGAATTCGATGATTGCCGAAGCAGAAGCATTATTGGAAAAGGAAGAAGAAGAGGAAGCGGGTCTGAAATTACTCATTGCGCAACGGGGCGCCCCTAAAAATCGCCGTTTAGAAAAATTGTATCAGCGTTCGGGAATCAAAAAACTGGTGTTTGATATCGAAAGCATCTTTATCCGCGATAAAAAGATGAATGAAGTCGATGAAGAGCTTTATTATAGCATTGAGGAAAAACACCACTCGATCAATTTGACCGAAAAGGGACGGCAGGAATTGGCACCCAATGACTCCGATGAATTTATTCTGCCTGATCTTGCTGAAGAGTTTAGCGCTATTGAAGGTGATGAGTCGTTGTCACCGGAAGAAAAACAGGTCAAAAAGGACGAAATACAAATTCAATATGCCCGAAAAAACGAGAAACTTCATAATATTTCGCAGTTGTTAAAAGCATACTCGCTATTTGAAAAAGACCACGAGTATGTTGTACAGGAAGGGAAAGTGCTAATTGTTGATGAATTTACCGGGCGGATCATGCATGGTCGTCGCTATAGCGATGGATTGCATCAAGCGTTGGAAGCAAAAGAGAATGTAAAAATTGAAGGTGAGACGCAAACCCTGGCCACGATTACTTTACAAAATTATTTTCGTTTGTATGATAAACTGGCTGGAATGACCGGGACAGCAGAAACCGAGGCAAATGAGTTTTGGGATATTTATAAATTAGATGTTGTTGTAATTCCAACAAACAAACCGATACAACGTCTTGATTATGAAGATTTTATCTATCGAACCAAACGGGAAAAATTGAATGCGGTAGTCGAAGAGATTGAACGACTTTACAAGCTGGGTCGCCCGGTGCTCGTCGGCACTGTTTCTGTAGATGTATCGGAAACGCTTAGCCGGATGTTAAAACGGCGAAAAATACCTCACAATGTTTTGAATGCAAAACACCATAAGCAAGAAGCGGAAATTATTGCTAAGGCTGGGCATGTTGGCGCCGTTACGATTGCGACAAACATGGCGGGTCGCGGAACAGACATCAAACTGGTGAATGAAGTTCGGGGCAATGGAAAGCTTGCCGGTGATGACGGCACACCTTATGGATTGCAGATTATCGGCACGGAACGACACGAAGCGCGACGAATTGACCGGCAATTGCGCGGACGCGCGGGACGGCAGGGCGATCCGGGCTCAACCCGTTTTTTTCTGTCTTTGGAAGATGATTTGATGCGGCTGTTTGGCTCCGACCGATTGATTAAAGTGATGGACCGCTTGGGCGCGGAGGAAGGCGAGGTAATTACCCACGCAATGGTGACAAAGGCCATCGAAAAAGCACAGAAACGAGTGGAAGAGCAGAACTTTGGTATCAGGAAACATTTGCTGGAATATGATGATGTGATGAACAAACAGCGCCAGGTCATCTATGAAAAACGGCGCAAGGCGTTGATGGGTGAAATGGAATTGGAAGACCTGACGATAATGATTGACGAATTCATCGATGCGCAGTTTGAAATTTATGTTGATGAAAAGAAAAGCCCGGATAATTGGGAAATTGAAAGTTTAAATGATGTCATCCTGAGAACGTTAAC
>Ga0114931_10009106_pt1 | contig 11933 bp, 13 predicted proteins | sample 2SBtaG_FD_89579 | JGI IMG/M metagenome (GOLD analysis project Ga0114931, IMG submission 89579) | Deep subsurface microbial communities from Kolumbo volcano to uncover new lineages of life (NeLLi) - 2SBTROV14_V59a metaG | ecosystem: Environmental > Aquatic > Marine > Volcanic | place: Kolumbo...
AGCCCCGGCCCGGATCTTTTCCTTGATGCCCGTTGCCTAATGATAGTTTTCTACTTTATCTATCTACAACATTAGCGCTCGATCGCTGGCGCTTGCATCCTGTACCCCGTGAACGGTTACGAATCGGCCTATCTGTTGCCGTCCCTTTCGTCTGGCGGCGCCTCAATAGCCAATCCATGGAGACCGTCACCAGTCCTCCCTCATCAAACCGTGCATACGGTTTTGATTCGGGGCATCCATGCCCTCACCCTGCGGGCGCACTGCGCGGGCGTGATCGCCACCTGGAATCGTTGACTCCCGAGGACGAAGTTACCGCTCACCGTCCTGCGGGTTGCGTCGCTTGTTCGTGGCCGGTGCTCGCCGGTGGGTCAAGCCGGCAAATCCTCGCTTATGCCGACCTACAATAGCCGCCATTTCGGCCTGTTCGCGGCGCTAGCTTGGTGTTATGGTTGCGATAAGTGCAACCGATGAGGTGGTTCCGATGGCCACTACCACCATGGGCTTGAAACTCGACGACGAGACCCGCGAGCGCCTCAAGCGTTTGAGCTCTGCCAAGGATCGATCGCCACACTGGCTGATGAAGGAAGCGGTGCGCCAATACCTCGACTACCAGGAGGAATACCAGCGCGAGCGTGACGAGGACCAAGCGCGCTGGGAGCGCTACGAGCGCACCGGCGCCTTCATCGACCATCAGACCATGACCAACTGGCTGGACGGGTTAGCCGGGCAGGCCCGGGAGAAGGCCAACGGCTGATGGACCTCATCTGGCTGCCGGACGCGCGCGACGACGTCGAGCGGCTGTTCAAATTTCTCGTTGAGGTCAACCCAACGGCAGCGGAGAAGGCGGTGCGGCTGATCCAGGCTGGGGCGGGGATGCTGCTCGCGCAACCAGAAATCGGCCGCCCGTTTGACGACGACACTCGTCGCCGGGAGCTGTTCTTGCCCTTCGGCGCCAGGGGATACGTGCTGCGCTATCGTATAGTCGGGGACGTAATCGTTGTCATTCGTGTGTGGCACGGACGGGAGACCCGTGGTTGAAACGCCTGCGTGGACGGGGTCTTTCTTTTTGCCTTCTGACGATCGAGCAGTTCACATCGATCAAGCGGCTTGGTGATCCGGCGCTTTATGTCGCGCGCGCCATAGATCGTGGTCAGTCTGCAGCCCAGAGCAAAGTCCCACCCGGCCTCCTTATCCACTCCAAGCCGCCGCCCGACGCCACCAATCACTGGTTACGGAGCGTGCTACCAATTCAGACGCGGCTGTATTCCAGGCGGAGGTAGCACCGGATCGTCGTCAAACCGGTCGTACCATGCCCGCCGCGGTTGAAAGAACTGCTCAACACCAAAGCGCTCTGCACCGGTGAGGTCGGGATTCCAGGCTTCGAAGATCAAAACGATGCGTTCGTCGTCGCTCCGGTTCCAGGTTTCGTGCTCCGAGGTGTCATCTAAGGCGAATACGTTGCCCGGCTGCCAACGAACAAGGACCGTGATGATCGTGAGAGCGACGCGAGCCACGATCTTGTCCAGGTGTTGGAAAAGCCCGGTGAGGACGACCGATACTCAAAGTGGAAACGGCCATCCTGGCCGTTTCCGGGATCGGAACCAGAAAATGTCATTTCCCGGTTCCTCCCCTTTTCAACGACTTACAGTCGTTGAAAATGCCGGTGCATCCCTGCACCGGAATTAGCGCCCGTCTTTCTGGACGGGCACACCAAGTAAGTGCCATTCAGATCTGTCTCTTTTTTATTCTTGTCGCTCGGGTTGCTGCCGGAAATGCCGTACCTTGGTGACAGGAGGGTTGGGACTGGTGGGCGTGCCGGCGTCGCTCGGGGTGCAGCCGGTGTGGTCCGTGAGTTCCGCGGCCCGGGAAGGGGAGATTTGCTGCCCGCGTGTCAGTCCTGCTCCGCGAGAAAGGCAAACAACTCCGGGAAAAATCGATCCCAGGCGGGCTCTCCGGGTTGCAGAATGTGGTTGCGACCGGGTAGTGGCAAGAAACGGCTGTTCGGTATCCCCGCGGCGAAGACGCGGCCCTGGTTGAAGGGGGCGCGGGCGTCGTTCTCGCAGTGCATGACCAAGGTCGGTGTGGTGACCCGCGGCAACAACGCCGAGACGTCGATGGCGCCGAACAGCTCGTGGAGGGACACCGCGTTGCGGGCCGATACCGCGATCCGCTGCATCTCGTTGAAGGCCGTCATTTCGGCGGGGCGCGCCTCCGGCATGAACATCGACGCGAACAACTGCCGGTACGCCGGGTCGTCTTGACCCCAGCCCTGTTCGATGAGGGTGCTGAAGGCCTCGCCGCGCCGCGATTCCGCCTCACCGCGGTAGCGCCAACCTTGCACGTAGCCGCCGTAGAGGATCATGTGGCTTACACGTTCGGGGTGGCGCACCACGTAGGCGGTCGAGATCGCGCAGCCTTGAGAAATACCGAGCAGCGCAAATCGTTGCAGGCCGATGCCGTCCACCAGCGACTCGAGATCGCCGACCAAGGTCTCGAAAGTGGCTTGGTCAAGTCCCGCAGCGGACAGGCCGTTGCCGCGCTGATCATAACGGATCAGGCGATGCTGCTCGGCAAGCATGCTCCACCAGACCTGCCAGGGCGGGTGGTTAATTTCGTACTCGAGGTGGTTCATCCAGTTCGCGGCCTTCACGATCGGGAGCCCGTCTCCCATCATCGAGTAGGCGAGGGCCGTACCGTCAGCGGTTGTGTGAAAGTGGATCTCCTGGTGCGGGGTCGCCACGCTAGGCGGATCCGGCTGCTCACTCCGGACTACCGGGCTCCGCCCGGATCTAAGCTCTGACTCGGGGGCCGATGCCGCGACCACCGCCTCTCCGATGTACCTGAAGCCGCGGCGTGGGATGGTCTTGATTAGTCGTTGCGCGCGACCGTCGTCACCGAGAGCACGGCGCGCGGCGTTGATTCGTGTACTGAGGGTCGCGTCGGAAACGATGCGGTCCTTCCAGATGGTCGCGAAGATCTCGTCCTTGGTGACGATCCGTTCGCGATTCTCGACTAACTGCACCAGCAGATCGAACACTTGCGGCTCGACGTGTTCGACCCGGTCGCCGCGTCGCAATTCGTAGCGACCGACATCCAGCTCACAGTCCCCCAAGTCGAAGATCATCGCGCCACCGACCGCGTTTCAGTGTTGACACATCTTAATCGAATGAGACTAAAGGCCAAAACAAGCGAATCTCAAGGGTTTCTGCAAGCCACGCCATTACGCCCCGCCTAGCATGACAACCGCGTATTCAAGCCGATGCCACTCGAATGACACCCGCGAAACTGGAAGCGAGCGATGGAAACCAACGACCCCCGGATTAGAAGACACCCGAACGGTTCGATTGACCTACATTACTACGACCGGCGCGCGCGGGTCATTCGCGGTGCGGCGGCGACGGGCGTTCTCAAGGCGTTCCGTGAGTGGTTCCGGACTATGCTTGTGAGCCGCGTTCCGCTGACACCGCGCGCCCGCCAAGCCTTCATCTCATTGCAGACGCGGCGAGCCGCGCGCCAGCGTTCGCGTTGCCGCGGGGTAGCGGTGGCGCCGACGCGCGCATAGATCAAGAGGTCGTGCCAACCGGAAGGTCTGCTCGACGGGGCGATTAATGCGAATCTCGGCGTCTGGCGCCTGGGTGCGGAAACGGGGGTAGATCTATTTTTCCACCGATTTTGAATAACCGGGACAGATCTATATTAAACGCCCTGGTCGTCCAATTTCCGAACGCAACTCGCTCATCATGCGCGCGTTCTCGATTGCGATGACGCTCTGGTCCGCGAACATTCGCGCTAGCTGCAGGGTCTTTTCATCGAAGGGGCGCAGTTGTTGGCGGTAGATCGTGAAGGCGCCAATCAGGCGTTTCCCTGCCAGCATCGGAATCGCGGTGAAAGACCGTGCACCCCCTAGCGTTACGGTAGCATCTCTCAGGGGATCGCCTCTTCGGTAGATCTCTTCGGCACGCACATCAACGATGTTCACGACGTCGTGGCTGGTCGCCATGCGACCAAGGCCGGTTTGAGGGTCGATCCGAAAATCACCCTGCTCCGTAAACCACTCCTGAAAGGCCTGTGGAATGCCCCTGGCGTATGCCGCCCTGAAACCCTTTCGCGGCTGGTATTCAAAGAGGATCCCGAATTCCGCGTCACATAGCTCTAGCGCATAACCGAGCAGCGATGGAATGACCTCATCGATCTTGCCCTCGGAACCACTGATGATTCTGAGGATCTCGCTGAGCGCCCGCTCGCGACTGATCGCTTCCTCCAAGCTGAGTGCAAGTTCTGAAATGATTGCCGCTTGGTCGGTTTGGCTCTTGTGTTGCGGGCTACCCCCCTCAAGCATCCGATGCAACTCGAGCTTCGAGGACACCTCCAGTTTTCGATAGATCGTCGCCAGATGCGTGCGTACCGTAGACGGTGCGATGTATAGCTGCTCGGCAATTCGGTGATAGTTGTCCCCACTCGCATAAGCGCGGGCTATCTCGAGTTCCCTCGGACTGAGACGATCCTCGCGCAACGACGGCTCCCCTCGAAACGTTATTGCAATCCCGTTGGCGGCCTGATCAGGCGGCCATACTGCAAACGCTGTAGGTCAAATACAGCAAATAGCATAGGCAAGATACAGCATGCGGTCGATACCTGTGCAATTGCGTGCGGTCTAGCCTCCTTCCTGGAGTAAGGGCGCGAACAGCAGAACCGACCGATGGAGGATCGAACGATGACCATTTCCGACACCGCGCGAGAATTCTTTGAAGCCTGCGAAACCGGCAAAGGATGGGACGTCTGCAAGGCATGGTGCCATGACGGCGCGACCTTTTCCTGTCAGGCCGACGCGCTCGCGGACGTGACCAACCTCGCTGGATACGCCGACTGGATGAAGGGCCTGCTGGGCCCGATTCCCGACGGAAACTATGAACTGAAGGCCTTCGCGAGCGACGAGGATCGAGGCACGGTTGTAGCGGCCGCCGTGTTCCACGGCACTCACACCGGCGATGGCGGGCCGGTTCCGCCGACCGGCAAGACCGTCGCGGCGGACTACGTCTATGCCATGAATTTCGATGGCTCCAAGATCCGCCACATGACCAAGATCTGGAATGACGTCCATTCGCTGCGCGCTCTGGGATGGGCGTGACGGGAGCGCCGGGCGGGCGGCTCATGGACATATTGCAGGGAAACGGGCATCGATAATGAGATGGCGGATAATTGCGTTGTTGTTCGCCGTGCGCATCGGCCTCGGGTTTCAATTCCAGACCCTGGGGTCGGTGAGCAACGACCTCGTCATCGCCTTCGGGCTCGACTACGCGGACATCGGAACGCTCGTGGGCCTATTTATGGCGCCGGGACTGCTTCTTGCCATACCGGCCGGCTTCGTCGGCCGGTACTTCTCCGACCGCGTGCTGAGCGGTCTCGGGATGCTGGGGCTGGCGCTCGGCGGTTTGGTCTCCGGATTGGCGGGGGATCCGTGGCTGCTCGGCTTCGGTCGAGCGCTGAGTGGCGCGGGCTTCGTGCTTTCCTCGCTCTATTTCACCAAGATGACCGCGGACTGGTTCTCGGGCAAGGAGATCGCAACCGCCATGAGCATCCTTGTCATGAGTTGGCCGTTGGGCATCGCGGCAGGGCAGATTGGACACGAATGGATCGCCGAAACCGTCGGTTGGCGATGGACATTTTTCGCGGCATCGATCTATTGCGCAACCGGAGCGCTCGCCCTGTTCGGCTGTTATCGACCACCACCTGATTCGGCCGCGGCCCGCCAAACCACGGTGGCCGGGTTGAGCCGGCGCGAACTGCATCTGACGCTGATCGCGGCTTTGGTCTGGGGCCTGTTCAACGCCGGCTATGTGGTGTATTTGAACTTTGGCCCGCTGATACTGGAAGCGGACGGCTCGGGAGCGATCGAGGCCGCCGCCGTCATCAGCATCGGAAGCTGGCTGATGATCTTCTCCGGCACGGCCTGTGGTCAAATTTCGGATCGGATAAAAAAGCCAAACTTGGTCCTCACGGTCTGCATGATCGGTGCAATGGTTTCGCTTGCTCTGCTGGCGGTGAGTGGCGCCGGTGTCGCGGTAAGCCTCGCGTTCGGGTTGATCGGTATGGCGCCGGCGGGCGTAATCATGGCGCTGACCGGCGAGGCCATGAGCCCCGAGCGGCGCGCCTTCGGCATGGGGATATTCCTTTCCGGCTATTTTCTGATCAACGCCGTCGCCCCCCCGATTGCCGGATGGATCTACGACACCACGAACGATCCGTTTAGTCCGGTCATCTTCGGTATCGTGCTCTTCGGGCTTGTGATCGTCACTAACGCCTGGTTCCGAATGGCACAACGGAGAGATGCCTCATCTATGGAAACGGGGACGGATTTATTTTCCCCTAGACCCTGCGCCTGAGCGGCACCGAGTTCGTGCGCCGATTCCTGCTCCGCGTGCCGCCCGAGGGGCGGATGCGGATCCGTCACTACGGCTTCCTCGCCAATCGTTGCCGGGGGCGAAAGCTCGTCCGGATCCGCGCGGCCCTCGCCCTGCCCGCAGCGCAAGACGACGCCCCGCAAAGCGCCGACGCGGGCTATCCGTGTCGCGAATGCCGGCGCGCACGGCTGCGCATCCTCGTCACCATCCTACCCCTGCGATGCGCGGTGGTAGTCCCTTTCGCTAACGCGACCCGCGCGCAGCGCCTAGCCGTGCGCCAGATTTTCGCCATACGGCCCCCGGCGGGGTGGGCGCGCGCACGCCCCTGCGCATGGATCTGAACGAAAAGACACGCTAGATTACTGTGCGTTTAATTCGAGTCTGACCCCCATTGTTACCCCCATTGTCGGCGTAGCGGCCACACGGCGGTTGCACATTGGCCGGGGCTCAGCTCGACGCACCTGAGTCCACATGCCGGCGACCATCGAGGTCACGGACCTCCTTCTGGGTCAGCAACACCCACGCGGCGTTCAGCGCCACCACCGTCGCGCCCACGATCACCGCTACCGACGGCCTGCTGGCCGCCGCCACCGTGCCCCCGAACAACCCACCGAGTGGAATCAAGCTGAAGGTGATGCCGTGAATGCCCATCACGCGGCCGCGTAGCCGATCCGGCAAGCGCATCTGCAGGGCGGTCATCGAGCTGATGAGGAACACCGAGGCAAACGCGCTGTAGGCGAACACGCAGCCGAGTGCCAGATAATAGGCGCCGGGGAGGCTCGCGGCGAACGCGATGACGAGGCCGAAGGCGATCAGCCCGAGGGTCGAGATCAGCAGACCGCCGAGCATGATCCACCCCAGTCGAGGTGCTCCCTGGAGCGTGCTCACGAGTACCGTACCGAGCACGGAGCCCACGCCGGTGGCCGACACCAGCATGCCGAAGCCGCGTTCGCCGACGCCGAGCGAGGCCGCGAACACCGGCATCAGTTGGATGTAGGAAGTGCCGAACAGCATGCTCACCCAGGTCAGCGGGATCAGCACCGCGAACAGGCGGTGCGTGGCGATGAAGCGCAGCCCCTCGGCGAGCTGCGACATCGAGGCCGCCGCCACGGGTGCAGGCCGATCGACATCGAGCGTGGCCAGCACGATGGCCATGTAGAGGAATCCGACGGCCGAGACGAAGAACACCACCGAGGTGTCGGTGGCCGCGATTACGACCCCGCCGATCGCCGGCATGATCATGCGTGTGCCCTGCCACAGAATCGAGTTCAGGGCCACCGCGCTCATCATCTGCCGCCGTTCGATGAGACTCGGAAAGATCGCCTGGCGCGCCGGCCAGTCGATGCCCTGCACCAGCGCGATCACGGCCACGATCGCCAGAACCTGGCCGACGGTCACCGCGCCGGTGGCGTCGAGCACGGCGAGCAGCAGCAGGAGCGTGGCGATGATTGCGGCGGTAGTGATCAACACCCGGCGCTTGTCGAGCCGATCGGCGAGGATCCCGCCGAAGAACAAGGTCAGGATCGCGGGCAGGGACGAGGCCGCGCCGAGCAGTCCGAGATCGAGGGGCGAGCCGCTCAGTTCGAACACCAGCCAGCCCTGGCCGAGCACCAGCAACTGCGTGGCCCCCACCGAGGCCAGCGAACCGAACCAGTAACGCCGGTAACGCGGTGATCTCAGGGCGTCGAGCCCGGACGCCCGGCGCCCGCCGGAACGCAGGGGATGGGGTCGGGTTCGACTCGGTTCCGGCATGGCGCCGATTGTGCACCGACCTCGATGCTTGCGCACTGCGCGCCGAGCCCGGTGGATCACGGAAAGGTTGATCGCGCGCTTCGGAAGCGAAAAGGATCTGCCCTTGGCGCTCGCCTAAGCGGGAGTCAAAGCGTGCGCCAGCGACGCAAGCATTGATCCCGTAGCGTGATTCAGCCGGCAAGTGCGCGCATCAATCGAAATCCATAGCTTTCATATCGGTCGGCGACTATCTGCAACGAAGCGGTGAACCGAGGACTCACATAAACCGCCGGCTGGGTGAAGCGGCTGCCCGCGGCGCCGAGAAGCGGGGCATGGCGCCCGGTGGTCGAGGGCCAATCTCGAACGTCACGGTTCCAACAGTAAAAGGCGGGGTCCAGGGCTTGTCCTGCCGCGCGCGGTGATGGAGACAGTCCCGTCCGATGTGGACTCGGCGTCAAAGGGGATGTATTCACCGCTTATAAGGTTCGTGTATCGCCCGACTGTGGCGCTGTACCCGGTCTTGCGCTTGGCGCCATCGGGCAGACGGAACACGAGGGGCGCGTATTCCACGCCTCCTCCGACCCTGTCCGGCCCCGCCAGGTGCAACACGCCGCTCCGGGTCCCGGATTGTAGATAAAATGCCCTCCGACCTTCCGTTCTTTCCAGCATCCATGCTCCATCGCCGTTCGTGGCATCTTCCGCGGCCGGGGTGAAAAAAGATTCCAGGTTGCGAATAGCATGGAGTGCGGGGCGCGGGTTGCCGCGCCGGTCGATCAGGCCGTGACGCGGGTAGTAACCCCGGTCGTGGTCCATGAACGTATCCAAGAAGATATTGACCCCGGGGTGGGCCATGGCCGCTGCCACGGTTTCCGCTGCGTGGTTGGCGATCGCCGCGTCGTCGTCGAAGACGATACCTTCATCCCGGCGCGGCAACTGAACGTTGGCGAGAACGCCAAGGCCCGTCTCCGCCGCCCGGTCCGCCATGGCGGCAATGCGCTCCCACGGTCTGTCGAACGGCGATACCCTGAAGGTGACGCCGTCAATATCACTTTTCAGGCTCGAATCACCTCCCTCCGGCCCGAACCCGTGGCTGGCGAAATGCTGAAAGGTCGACGCGTCGGGGTCGTCCGGCAACAGGGACCTCACCGGGCCGGCGTAAACGGTCAGTTTCGGATCCCGGTTCAACTTTCGGCCTTCCCTTAGACCGGCAAATCGCTCCACCGCCGCCGCCAGTTGGTCCTGCGGCGCAATCACCTCCCAGGCGGAGATCAGGCCCGAATGCGCGCCGGCCAAAGCGATGGTTTCGTCGCTGGGGACGCCGATGCTGAAAATGGTGAACCCGATGCCCGTGGCGGCAAGGTCGGCCATGCGTTGGCGCCCGCGCTCGGCCGCCAGGTCCGCCAGCGGCACCCGGATTTTCCCGCACCCCAGTTCCAACAACGCCTGAATGACGGTGTCATTGCGCGCCTGCTTGCGGGTGAACTCGTCCAACCCATCGGCCGGCAGTTGCACCGGTTCAGCCCAGGCATGGCGCAGGGTGACGCCGATTCGGCTGGTCCTGATCCGGCGGGTAATCGTGCTTTGTCGGGGCGCGGAATTGGCGCTCCCGGCACTGAAACCATAGGTGCGGACAGGATTAATGGCGTGGCCCCGGGCGTGATCGTGCACCATGAAAAATCCCAGCTTAGCGCCATCGTCCCGGCCGAATTCACCACCGGGGGATACGGAAGCCAGTTCGGCGTACTCCGGCCTGACGAAAGCGGTCGAAGGCAGGATGTAGTGGAAGGTTGTGCCGCTGCGGTTGAAAAAAAAAATTATGCACATGGCCGGAAAATACCGCCTCCGCCGAATTCCGGCGTAGTAAATCCAACAACCAAGACCGGGCGGGTTCGTCCAGGTTATCGTAGTGGCGGGGTTCGTCCGGCTGGTAGAGAAACAAGGGATAGTGGGTGAACACGAACAGTCGCCGCCCCGTTGACCGGTTCCGGGCCAGGTCGTCTTCCAACCATTCGCGTTGTTCCCGTTCCCGCGCCAGACCCGAGTTCATGACCGGCGTATCGAGAAGGACGAAGTGGCAATCCCGATGATCAAAGGAACGGTACAATGCGCCCCAATGTTCCTTGAACACTTGATGGCTTTGTCCATCCACCACCGGCGCCGGCATCCACGCGTTCGGCTTGTCGCCGATATCGTGGTTGTCGGGCAGTGCATAAAGCGGTGCTTTTAGCGCCGCGTAAACATCGCGGGCCAATTCCACGGCTTGCCGATGGGAAGCAAGCGCAGGAATGGGGTGGACTATATCGCCCAGGTGAATGACGAAGTCCGGGTTCAACTCGTTGACATAATCGACCACATATCGGTTGCGTGCCGTGGCGTGGCGGTTCGAAGGATACCCGCCTTCATCGTTACCGGTCGGCAGCCGAATATGGGAATCGGCGACAATCGCGAACTGGAACTTTTCTGTTTGTTTTGCCGGTTCTTTGGTCATGAAGTGCGCGGGTCTCCTTTCGTACACCGGGACCATACAGGGGGCACGCCATGGAAAACAAATTCGTCGTCACACCGTATTTTTTGGATGAGCCTTTGCTGGCGCTCATTGACCTGGCACCCGTCGCCACGGCAAATGAGGATTGGCAGATCAATCAGCCCCGGCTGACTGGCGGAGACACCCAATCCCGCATATCTTCCCTTCATTTGCCGTTGTCGGAATTCGTCTCTCGAACCCTACTGAATGGTAATCGTCCGGTGAGTATCTCCGGCGACTGTTGTTCATCGATCGGGGTGTTGGCCGGGTTGCAGAAAGGGGGGGTCGATGCCTCGCTGATCTGGTTCGATGCCCACGGTGATTTCAATACCCCGGAGACCACACCCAGCGGTTTTCTGGGCGGAATGCCGCTGGCGATGCTGGTGGGCCGGGGGGATCAGACCATGCCTGCCGCCGTCGGGTTGCACCCCCTGGCCGAAGACAGGGTAATCTTGACCGATGGTCGCGACCTGGACCCCGGCGAACGGGTACTGGTGGAACAAAGCCGGATAACCCACATCACCCACACGGAACACCTGCGCGACCGCGCGCTGCCCGATGGCCCGCTTTACGTGCATTTCGATACGGACATCCTCGATGCCGATGAAGCGCCGGCGCAGAATTACCCGGTCAAGGGCGGACCGTCTACATCGCTGCTTCGTTGCGTTTTTCAACGTCTGGCGGCGACCGGGCGGGTGGTGGCCATATCCCTGTCCTCGTGGAATCCGGAATTGGATAGCGATGGTAAATCCAGGCGTGCCAGCATGGCCGTTTTCGATGCCCTGGTGGGGAATGGGAGCAACGTTGCTGCGCGCCCGAAGGACGGCTCGTCCCGCGACGCGGTCCAGGCTTGAGGCGGCCGCACCGTGGTCTCCTCGCTGTTTTATTACAAGTTGATTGCGTTCGTTACGCTGTCAGCGGTGCTTGCCGTTATATCTCGGCGCTCGCTTCGTGCGCCGCGTAGTCACGGCTTTTACCGCTTCTTTGCCTGGGAGGCGATCCTCGTCTTGTTTCTTCTCAACGTAGAGGACTGGTTTCGCGCCTGGTACTCGTGGCACCAAGCGCTTTCATGGTTGCTGCTGTTCGCCTCCATCATCCCGCTCGCCTTCGGGGTGCATTCCTTGGCGCAGGGAAAACCCGGAAAGCAACGCGATACCGAAGCACGACTTTTTGCCTTCGAAAAGACCACGGCCTTGGTCACCACCGGGATTTATCGCTACATTCGCCACCCTATGTACAGCTCACTGCTGCTTCTCGCATGGGGGATCTTCTTCAAG